>Ga0101943_1000456_pt1 | contig 68496 bp, 64 predicted proteins | sample DewCreD2012metaG_5_FD_75244 | JGI IMG/M metagenome (GOLD analysis project Ga0101943, IMG submission 75244) | Hot spring sediment bacterial and archeal communities from British Columbia, Canada, to study Microbial Dark Matter (Phase II) - Dewar... ... | reverse complement strand
TCTGGATCAAAACGAGCCAGCCCTGAAGATTCTGGCGGTGTTGGTCGGCCAATTTCGCACCTGGCTATGGGTACGGCTGCTGCTGGATCAGGGAGAACGGGATCCCAAGGTCATCGCCCAGAAAGCAGAAATTGGAAATCCCAATCGGGTTTACTTTCTGCAAAAAGAGGTGGGATCCCTGAAGACCACGGCTCTATTGAAAGCAATGCAGCAGCTTCTGCAATTGGAATACAACCTCAAGCAAGGACAGCCGGAACGAGATGCATTTCAAGAAGCGCTAATCCAAATCGCGGCTATCCTGCAGAAATCCTAACTTTCCTCGGCCCCATGGCTCAGGTTCTGAAAACAGCTCTGGCAATGAGCCAAAAACCATCCCAAGCCGCCTGTCCTCGTTCTGGATGGGGATCCCTGGCCCTCACCCCTTGCTTTTTCCAGACGAAGAAAGCCCTCACATCAGAAACCTCTCCCAAAGGAAGAGGGTAGCTGGAATCCAGAACCAAGAAGCTATTTTCCCAGGTTTATAGATGAGCCTATTTTGACTTAATGGTTATTTTGATTCAAACTAAGACACTGCATCCGCACCTAAAACCTTGAATGTACTGAGCCAAAGGCTTCCCTCAACAGCCCAGGCGTCCCGCCCTAACCTGAAATGACTATAGCTTTTCGTCGCCATTCAGAATTGGGTAAAGGCCGATCTCAGAGCAAGTAGAGCAGAATAAACAGCACAACCCAAACCCCATCTACAAAGTGCCAGTAGATCTCAGCAGCTTCGACGCCAAAATGGTGTTGGGCGCTGTAGTGGCCGGGCTTAAAGGAGCGCCAGAGCACCGCCAAAATGAACAGCAACCCCGCCAGCACATGGAGACCGTGAAATCCCGTTAAAACATAGAAGGTGCTGGCAAACAGGTTGGTGGTGAGGCCAAACTCCAGGTTGCTGTACTCATAGAGTTGCCCCGCCAGGAAAATCGCCCCCATTAGGGCTGTGAGGGCAAACCACAGTCGCAGACCCTTGACATCATCGGCCTTGATGGCCGACCCAGCTTTGTGAATGACAAAGCTGCTGGAGAGCAAAATCACCGTATTGATCCCAGGCAAGAGCAATTCCCGCTCTGGGGTTCCCTCCGGGGGCCAGATGGGAGCGGTGAGGCTGTAGGCCAGGTAGGCCATGAAAAGCCCCAAAAATAAGCAGCCTTCTGCCACCAAAAACATCAAGATGCCGAAGACGCGATGATCCGGGTGCTCAGCGTGGGCCTGTGAGTGGCCAACCATCAGCATTTCAGAGGCGAGGGATCCTTGCATATTCCTGTCCAAATCAAAATCAAATCAACTCTCGAATTCCTGAAACTTCTTGGGATCGTCCAAGAGCTGGGGTTAGCCTGACCCAGATCCCAAGATTAAGACGGGAGTACCCGGTGAGCAGAGGATTGACTACCCACCGGGCAACCGACCTGCTAGGAAGAGGTAGGCTCCGCTTCTGCCAGCGCCAGCTCCCGCAAGGTTTGCAACTGAGCCGCAAAGTAGTCCAGCGTCTCCTTGCTGTGCAAGCCGTAGTCATAGGGGCCAGTCAGCAAAATGGGATCCCCGTAGAAGTTGTGATGGGGTGGGGGAGAAGAAGTTGTCCACTCCAGCGTCAGGGCCTGCCAAGGATTATCCCCAGCTTTTGGCCCGGCCACCCAAGAGTAGATGGCGTTGACCAGGAAGGGCAGGGTGGAAAGGGCGAGCATAAAGGCACCCACCGAGCTGATCCAGTTCAAATCGGCAAATTGCGGGTCGTATTGGGCAACACGGCGGGGCATCCCCATCAGGCCCAGCTTGTGCATCGGCAGAAAGCAGATGTTGAAGCCGACAAAGGTCAGCACAAAATGCACCCGTCCCCAAAACTCGTTCAACATCCGCCCCGTCATCTTGGGGAACCAATGGTAGATACCGGCATAGATCCCGAACACGCTGCCCCCGAACAACACATAGTGCAGGTGGGCCACCACAAAGTAGGTGTCGTGGACGTGGATATCCAAGGGCACCGAGGCGAGAATAATGCCGCTCAACCCCCCGATCACAAACATCGAGACAAAGCCAAGGCCAAACAGCATGGCCGAGCGGAAGTGGATTTTGCCCCCCCACAAAGTGGCCAGCCAGCTAAACACCTTAATCCCCGTCGGGACGGCAATGGCCATAGTGGCAATCATGAAGAACACCCGCATCCAGTCAGGGGTGCCGCTGGTGAACATGTGGTGAGCCCAGACGATCAACCCCAAAAAGCAGATGGCCAAGCTGGAGTAGGCGATGGCTTTGTAGGCAAAGATGGGCTTGCGGGCATGCACCGGCAAAATCTCGGAGATCATGCCGAAGACAGGCAAGATCATGATGTAAACCGCCGGGTGGGAGTAGAACCAGAACATGTGCTGATACACCACCGGATCTCCGCCGCCGCTGGGGTTAAAAAAGGCCGTGCCTGCCAAGAGGTCAAAGCTAAGCAAAATCAATGCACCGGCCAAAACCGGCGTTGCAATGAGGGTGAGAACAGAGGCTGCCAGCATGGCCCAGCAAAACAGCGGCATGTCTTCCATCTTCATGCCAGGCATGCGCATCTTCAGGATGGTGGTGATGAAGTTAACTGCCGCCAAGATGGAAGAAGTTCCTGCCAGCAAAATGCTCAGGATCCAGAGTTCTTCCCCCACCTTGCCGCTGATCAAGCTGAGGGGAGGATAGGAAGTCCACCCGGCAGCCGGAGCTTCTATGAACAAGCTGGCCAAAAGCAAGATCCCTGAGGGCGGAACCAGCCAAAAGGCCACTGCATTCAGCTTGGGAAAGGCCATGTCCCGCGCTCCAATCATCAGCGGCACCAGGTAGTTGCCAAAGCCCCCCGTCAGCGCCGGCACAATCCACAAGAAGATCATGATCGTGGCGTGCAAAGTAAAGGCGCCGTTGTACCGTTCAAAGCCGAGGAAGTCGGCCTCTGGGGTAGCCAGCTCTGCCCGCACTGCCGTCGCCAGCGCCCCCCCCACCAAGTAGAAGAAAAAGGTGGTCACCAAGTACTGGATCCCAATGACCTTGTGATCGGTGGAAAAGGTGAAGAAGCGCCACCAAGGCTCAGCAGGGAGTTCAAGCTCGACCTTCGGTGCGACAGCAAGTCTGGGATGGTCTTGTAGCTGAGTCATTGCCAAAAAGCTCCTGTGTCGCGTCAGCGGAATGGTATTCTCACAAGCGCAGGCCAAAGAGATGTTAGGGCTCCCAGCTAGCCTGCAGAAGGAAGGGATCCGGAATGGAGCCGGAGGGAAGATAGCTCAGAGGGGGAAATGCCCAGGCGCTGTTGGTAGGCTGTGGCAAATGCCGAGGACGGCTGAGATTCGGAAGCCAAGGCCACAGCTTTGCCCTCAGGGTGAGCAGCCAAAATTTGCTCTTCCTGCCACTGCTCGAAGGCTTCCGGCGTATCCACAAACAATTGCCCTGCCATCACCCCATGATAGGGGCCGCACAGCTCTGCGCAGATGATGGGGTACTGCCCCAGTTGGGTGGGCACAAACTCCAGGTGGGTTTCTCGCCCAGGAATGACATCCTGCTTCAGGCGAAATTGCGGCACCCAGAAGGCATGGTTCACATCCAGCGCCGTCATATCCAAGCGCACCCGCTTGTTCAGAGGAAGGTGCAGCTCGCTGGCCACCAGGCCGGAATCCGGGTAGGTGAACATCCAAGCATATTGCATGCCCTGAACTTGAACGACCAGATCCGGCTGGCCCATGTCCTTCCCAGGCAGCACCGCAGGAGTGTAAGCGTAGCTTGGATCCCCTGCCTCGGCTTCGTGGGAAGACTCCATCGCCATGGCCGCGTGGATGTGCCCTCCCACATCGGCACCCCCGTAAACAGCCTGGTAGACATCTAGGCTAGCCAAGCCCAACCAAAGAATGATCACCGCCGGTACTGCCGTCCACACAATCTCCAGCAGCACGTTGCCGTGATTGGGATCCCCGTCGCCTTGGTCATTCCGTCGCTTGCGGTAGCGGACAATACAGTAGAGAAGCACTCCCTGTACCACCAAAAAGATCCCCGTGGCAATGGTCATGGTGCTGTTGAAGAGGCTGTCGAACAAGGGGGCAGATTCAGCGGCAGATTCGGGAAGCAGGTGGTGGTTTTGCCCGTACCAGAGGCTAGCCAGGGTCAGGAGAATCCCCAGAGCCACCAAGATGATGTTGCTCAGCGCACTCACGACTGCTTTTCCCCAATACAGAGAGCTTCTGTTCTAGCAGACAATCCGCTCACAGCGCTTGCAGACTGCTTTGCTCGACTTAGTTCGTCGTTTTCTGTTGTTGCCGTTTTTTTATTTCTGTCTACATTGCTTACAGAATTTACAAAGTTTTCCAATTATGGAGTCTGCTTCGCTGCGCACGGCTTCTCCACTGATATCAGATGATAGTCCGCGGGAGAGAGAAATTGTGCAGGCTTATGGATCTCTTCAGGATCTTCCTGGGTGAGCAGCGGCGAAACAGAGCTTTGGTTCCGGGATTTTCGGCAGACCTGCGCAAGGGCGGTACTACACTGAAGGCCAGCTCTGGTTGAGGGCCATCTCTCCAGACAGAGATTCTTGTTGCCTGCAGACTGAGGTAGGGTGGGATAACCCTGGAATTGGGGTGGTTTGGACAGGTCTTTTCTTTAAATTAAGTGAAGATCTTCTTTAATCTCTGCTTTGCTTCCCCCAATGTCTTTTCCCCATTCATTGACAACCTTTCTATCTGATCTAGGGGATCCTTTGCCGATCCAAACTCCGTCAACGGTCTCGGAATTGGCCGGGATCCTGAAGGAGTGCCAAGGGCGGAAAGTGCTGCCGCTGGGGCACGGGAGCAAATGGGGCTGGGCCCACTCTGTGGAGCCGGTGGATCTGGTTCTCAGCACATGTGGCTTACGCCGGCTCATCGACCATGCGGCTGCCGATCTCACCGTCACGGTGGAAGCTGGCATGACTTTGGCGGAACTGCAATCCATTTTGGCGGAGCGGGGGCAATGGTGGCCGGTGGATCCCCTCTATCCGGATCGGGCTACCCTAGGGGGCATTATTGCCACTGCCGATACAGGTTCTCTGCGCTGGCGTTACGGTGGGATCCGCGACTTGCTGCTGGGCATGACCTGGGTGCGGGCGGATGGGGAGGTGGCCAAAGCGGGCGGGCGGGTTGTTAAGAACGTTGCTGGCTATGACCTGATGAAGTTGTTCACCGGATCCCTGGGCAGCTTGGGAATTTTGACCCAGGTGAGCCTGCGGCTTTACCCCTTGCCGGCAGCTCAGTCTACTGTGCTGGCCACGGGATCCCTGCCGGAGCTGGAGGTTTTGTGTCGGCAGGTGCTGACCGGCCCCGTTGACCCTGTGGGGGTGGATCTCTGGCTAAGGGCAGAGGGATCCCAGGTTTGGCTCAGCTTTCACGGCTCGGAGCGAGCGATTGCCCAACAGATGGCCCAAACGCGACGGCTGGCCCCTGCAGAGCTGACTTTGCAGGAAGTGAATCCCGGCTCTCTGTCCCTGCCTCAACCCGGCTCAGGGGCAGTGCTGGCCAAGTTCGGGTGCCTGCCCAATCAGAGCTTGGCAACACTGGAGCAGTTTCAAACCCTGTTTCCTGGGGCTCAGGTGCAACTGCACCGAGGCTGCGGGCTAGGGCGGGCTTGGCTGGTTCAGCCAGAAGTGGGATCCCTGATGCAACTGCAGCGCTACCTCAAGTCCGCAGGCGGATTTCTCCTGCTTCTGGAGGCCCCGCCAGCTCTGAAGAAGGCTCTTGCCCATGACTTTGGCCCGGCTGCTGTTCTGATGCGCAAGCTGAAGCAGCAATTCGACCCCGCCGGCACCTTCAGCCCCAGCTTGATATAGGCACTGCCCTTGTCACTGCTCCCCCCCCAGGATCCCTCTGGCCAAATGGTTTGTTCCGGTGCATGATAGATCTATAAGAAATTGAAACATTTCTTAACATCATTTCTCAGTATCTCAGCGTCAAAGCTAAGAGAGGGATCAGCATGAGCATCGAGTGGCAACGAATACTCCGTGCTGGGGTGGGCTTTTGCCTTGGGCTGTTGATTGCGGTGGGCGGGGGATCCCTGACCTGGGCACAACCCGCCCTGCCGGTGGTGCCAATGGAGTTGCCTCAGCCGCCTGTGCCGGTCTTGGACTTGGCGGATCAGTTGACCAGCAATCAGGAAGCTCAACTGGCCCAGCATCTGAACAAGTTAGAGCAAGACACGGGCTGGAAGCTGCGGGTGCTAACTCAGTTCGACCAAACACCAGGCCGTCAGGTGAAAGAGTATTGGGGCTTGAATGAGCGCAGTGTTCTGATGGTGGCGGATCCCAGGGGGGGCAACTTACTGGCGTTTAATGTGGGGGATGCGGTGCGCGAGATCTTGCCACGTACCTTTTGGATTGAGCTGCAATCTCGCTTTGGCAACCAATTCTACGTGCGGGAGCACGGCACCCACCGCGCCATCTTGGAGACTGTTGAGGTCTTGGATCACTGCTTTCATCAGGGGGGCTGCCGTGTGGTACCCGGCCTGCCTCAGGAGCAGTGGATCCTGACGCTGGTGACCTCGATTTTGGGCGGGATTGTCTTCGGGTTTGCCGGCAAGCCTCGCCATGCGGAGGAGCTGTTTAACTGGCGTTGGGCCTTGCTCATTTCTCCCCTGTGGTTTATCCTGTTCGGGGCCTTCGGTATCGGGCCGGTGGTTACACGCACGCAGGATTGGATCCCAGTGTTGCGCAACGTCTTGGGGTTTCTGGCAGGAGCTTTGGTGATCTACCTAGCTCCCATTGCTCGCCCGGCAGTGGATCAGTAGTAGCTGACTCGTGAAGTCGGCTGGGCGTCCTTACCTGCGAGCCCCGGTTCGCAGGGGACAAATGCTAGAATCGGTGAGCAGAAATTGCTGGTGTAGCTCAGTTGGTAGAGCACTCGACTTGTAATCGAGCGGTCGTCAGTTCGAATCTGACCATCAGCTTTTTTGGGTGCCGTGGAACTTGGCTCTGCTGTCTCCTCTCGCTGAAGCCGAACTCAGCTTCTACACTGGTGGTTAGACCAGCCTTAGCGGGATCCCTGGGTCTTGCTGACAGGAGGCCAAGGCCGATCCCTGCTCAGTTTGGCACACCCACTCAGCCGATTGGGTTGTTCTCCTGAATTCTTTACCTGGATTTATCTGGATGTCTATGTCCGGTCTCCCAGCCGCTACGGTTCGTCGATTGCAAAAGTTGCCCCAGGTACCTTCGGTGTGGGAAGGGGATCGCCACAAGCTCTCCGGATCGCTGCCCATGGGATCCCAGACAGAGGGGGAGTGCATTCTTTGGGTGGATGGCGTTCAGGGCGTGGTACGGGCCATGGAAGTGGTGCCCGCCGATTCTGGCTTTGAGCCGATGGTGCGAACCTTGATCATGGCCATGGAGCGGCCCCATGCTGCCCCACCTGCTCGTCCTCAGAAGATCATCGTGCGGGATCGAGAGGTGCAATTTTTCTTGCGCGGCATTCTGCACGATCTGGACATTAAGGTGGAATGTCAGCCGGAATTGCCTCTAATCGATGAGATCCTGCAGAGCTTTGAAGAGGCCAACGAGCGGATCCCTCCCCCTCTGCCAGAACCCTATGCTGAGCTGTTGGCCAGCAAAGCCCTTACCCTCTGGCGAGATGCCCCCTGGGATTACCTAGCAGATCACCAAATCCTGGCAATCGACCTAGAGCACTGGGATATCCAAACCCTTTACGTCTCGGTTATGGGGCGGTTGGGCATGGAGTATGGGGTGCTTTTTTATCGCTCGCTACCCTCTCTCAAACAGTTTCGCCGGGATGCGGGTCAGCCGGATACCCCTGAAGAAATGGAGGAAGCCTTCCTCAGGCAAGATTGTCTCTATCTCACCTTCCAAGCTCGCAACCCTGAACTCAACGAACTGCCAGATCTGGACTTGGCAGAGCTGGATCCTGAGGAAATTGAGCCGAACTTCGGCACCATTCACCCCCTGGAAGGCTTGCGCGTGACTTTGCAGGAGGATGAGGCAGCGGTCTTATTGGTGGCCCTGGAAGCCTTGCATCGCTTCTTCAAGCAGTACCACCGCAAGCTGGAAGATGACTTTCGCTCCTATCAAGGTCGGTATCGCATTCCCAACCCCCAAGAGAAGGGGACAACCCTTGCGGTGCAGGTGCGCACCCTGCCGGACGTGGCCGAAGAACTGCTGGAGCTGGAAGGGGAGGAGGAAGAACCTGCCCAAACCCTGCTGCGGGATGATTTGCTGCCGGAAGGAGCACAGATAGGTCTAGGAGTCTTGCCGTGGACAACAGTGGAAATGCTGCGTCGCACGGGGCAATGGCATCCCCTCCCCCAAAGCAAGCTGGTGAAAAATGGAGAAGGGCTGCCGGTGGTGATTGTACGCACCTCTCGATCCAAAGCAAAGCAGCTCATCGAGAATTTGCGTGGGGAAGGCGGGCCCCAGGGCGTTTGCTTCAACACAGGGGTGGATCCCTTGGATGGCGATCGCTACGACTTGGAAATTGTGCAAACGGGCAATCGCGACCTGCACCTGTTTGGAGAGTTTCCCGAAGATGATCCTGTTCACTCCATGGCTCGCAAACGCTGGGAACGGCGTTGCCGCGATACGGGTGGCTATTGCGGCTTGGTGGTGGCGATGGGGGTGAATTCTGCGCGCCCAGAGCTACAAGTGCGCCACATTCTCGCCCTGTTTGAGATGCAGGCTTTAAACCCAACGGGACTGGGACTGGGGCCAATGGTGCGGATTAGCCGAGAGTTGCATTTGCCCTGACCAAGAAAACTGGGTTACAAGCCCCGCCCTTCCAGGGCGGCTTTATCAGAAAACTGGGTTTAAAACCCCGCCCTTTGTTGCTACGCAACGCTATCGCGACAGGGCGGCTTTGTGCTTTCGCGTAAGCAGCACGGAGTGCTAAGCTTAGCTAAGGAAGTTAAAGTCAAACTTCCGCAGTCGGGATGGGGCAAAGCGCTCCGCGCCGCCGAGGCGAGCGCCCGACTCTAAAATGGACGTGGAGATCGAGTAAGACTGCATAGTCGCAAGGCTACGCAGCATCGGTCAATGAAGCGTCAAGAATCCTTGCCCTTCAGGGCAGGGAGTATGTCAAGCTATTCTGCCAGCATTCAGGGCGGTTGGGTGATTGCGGCGCTTCTGGGCAGCCTTAACCTTCTACACGGCCCTACCTCTGGGGTGGGTAGGGGAGCTGCAGTTTGAGGGCATTGCTGCCTGGCTGCCAGGAGTAGGTGTATTGCTGGGCGGGATCCTCTCCCTAGCCGGGCTCCTGTTGCAGATTTTCCCCAATCCGGTGCGGGCTGCTTTCCTCTTGGTTCTGTGGGTTCTCTTGACCGGTGGGCTGCACCTGGACGGGGTGGCCGATACTGCCGATGGTTTGGCGATCAATGTCCACAATGAAGGGGATCCGCAACCATCAACCCGCGGTGGGCAAGAGGCAAACCTGGAGGGATCCCGCCGCCTGCAAGTGATGAGCGATAGCCATACTGGGGCTTATGGGGTGCTGGCCTTGGTGTTGGTGCTGCTGCTGAAATTTGCTGCCCTGAGCAGCCTTCAGCCTTGGCCCCTCTTGCTGCTGGTACCCGCTTGGGGGCGTTGGGGCCAGTTGCTTGCCATTGCCCTGTACCCCTACCTGCGCGAGCAGGGATCCGCACGCTTCCTCAAGGACTCCACTTCCCTGCCGGGATCCCTGTGGCCGGGCACTCTGCTTTTGCTGACCATCACCGGGGGGTTGGGCTGGGCCGGGATCTTGGCCTGGCCCCCTTTGCTGCTCTGGACGGTGGGATCCGCCCTGGGAGCTTGGGCTGTGGGCTATTGGATCTACTGCCAGTTGGGAGGGCATACGGGAGACACCTATGGGGCTACGGTGGAATGGTCAGAAGCGATAGCATTGCTGTGGGGATCCCTGATTGGGCCATCATGAATCTCCTGACCGTCCTGAAGACTTCCTTCCAGATTACCCTGGCTCCCCTGTCCATCGACCGTGTCCACCAAGAGGCCTGCCATCCGGGCAATGGAGCCGTGGTGGTGATGAGCGGCACCGTTCGAGACAACACCAATGGTCGCCCTGTCGATTACCTGGAATACCAAGCCTATGAGCCCATGGCTCTGAAGGTCTTCGCCGATATTGCCCGACAAATTCAGCAGCGCTGGCCAGACGCCAACAGCGTGGTCATCCACCACCGCATCGGCAAGTTGCGCATTGGCGAGATCAGCGTTTTGGTGGCGGTGGGCACCCCCCATCGGGCCGAAGGGTTTGCCGCCTGCCAATTTGCCATTGACACCCTCAAGCACAACGCCCCCATTTGGAAAAAAGAATACTGGCAAGATGGCAGCAGCGCCTGGGTGAGCATTGGCGCCTGCGAGCTCTCTTCAGAAAGGAGGTAGATCTCTTTAGACCATGCCTACTTGCTCGGCCAAGCCCAACTGCTGGCGAGCTGTTTGGCAATCTTGCTGAATTTGCTGAACCAAGTCCGCCACCGTGGGAAACTTCCGCTCTGCGCGGATAAAGCCCCGTAGCGCCACCCGCACCTCTTGCCCGTAGAGATCTCCCCTCCAGTCCAATAAATGTACCTCAACGGTGTGTTGTAACCCGGCAAAGGTGGGCCGATGGCCGATGTTCATCACCCCCGGTAGAGCTGCCGGGGCAGCAGGCCAGTCCACCCAAACGCTGTACACCCCATCGCGGGGCAAAAACTTCTCCGGGGGCAAGCGAAGGTTGGCAGTGGGAAAGCCCAGTTGGCGGCCCCGCTGATCCCCTCGCACCACCTCTCCCGTCAGTCGGTAAGGGCGACCCAAGAGAGCTTCGGCAGTGGACACCTCCCCAGTCGCCAAGGCAGCTCGAATGCGAGAGCTGCTCACCCGTTCCCCGTTCAGTTTCGCCTCTGGAATTACCTCCACCGGAATGCAGCGCTCGGATCCCCAAGCCTGGAGGGTTTGGGCATTACCGGAGCGACGGTGACCAAAGCAAAAATCCCAACCGACACTGACATGGCGAACGCGCAGGCCCTGTTCAAGTACCGTTTGGATAAACTCTTGGGGGGGCTGGCAGGCAAATGCGGGGGTGAAGGGGAGCAGTACCACCTGCTCAAAGCCCATTTGGGCCAACAGAGCCAGCTTTTCGGCAGGGGGAGTGAGCAACAGTTGAGAGCGCCCCGTCAAGACTTCCTGAGGATGGGGATGGAAGGTGAGGACAGTACGCACCCCTTGGAGAGAATCTCGAATTGGCTGCAGCACCTTCTGGTGGCCCAAATGCAAGCCATCGAAATTCCCAATGGCAACAGCGGTGGGTTGCAGAGTTTGAGCCAGATCAGAAGTGATGTGCACTGTCCGGGATCCTCAAAACAGCCAACCAACCGCCGCCCTTTACCCCAGAGGCCACAGCAGGGCTACCAACCCACTCAAACCCACCACGCCCCACAAGCTCCGTCGCAGGCGTCGCAACACAGGGTCAATCTGATACCTGACAATCAGCCGATGCTGAGCCAGCTCTTCTTCTGACTTGACATACGTCGCCCCATCGTACCAGCCACTTTCTTCATAGGGAATCTGAGCCTGCACCAGGCGCCGCCGCACATAGGCCCATCCCAGGTAGAGATGGAGCAAAACCAGGCCAAGCAGGGCATTGGCCGCCAGCACCGACCCAGAGACAAAGTGGCCCCAGTCTCCGGCAAAGCTGCTCCAGGCCAGCGGGGAAACCGCCAGCACAACAGCTCCCCAAACCCCAAAGATTCGCTTGCAGTAAGGAATCCACTCCAAAGCAGGCCAGGAAAAAGGAAAGGCTTCCTTCAGCTCCGCATATTGCCGAAGCGGCTGCTGTTCAGCGGGAATGGGGCGGGAGGGATCCAGCATAGACCTTAACGTATCTACACGAAATGATATCGGTCGGGTTAGCCCCCCGCCAAGCCTATCCCCAGACCTCCCTCTCTCAACAGAGGCAGCCTAGAAATCAAGCCCAGACAGCTCCCTCCAATCCACAAGAGTTACCCGAACAGCGGGAGCGGACCTGGCCAGTTAACCAAAACGTCAGGAAATTTCCGTGAACAGATCCTTAAGGGCTGTGCGGGCAGCCAAGTGCTTGCGGGTGGACTCAAGAATTTCGGCTTCCCGGCACAACCGCCTTTCGGTGCTGACCATTTCCAGCAGAGCTTGCTGCTCTTGGGGTGCTCCATGAAAGTGACTGGCCACCCAGTAGGACAGTTCTACGGGAGTGGTGGGGAGCTGCTCTGGCAACTCTGCATCCCGCTCCATCAGCTTGCCCGAGAGACGCACCACATCCTGAAGGAGAGTGGTAACCTGGCGCACCCAGCTCTGCAGGTCATCGGAAGAGGTGGCCGGCTCATCCTCAATCCATTCCACCAGCCCCACCCGGAAGGGCTTTTCCCGCACGTAGTCCAAGACGCGGAAGCGCTGCTGCCCCAAGGTCAAAATGTCCATGCGGTCATCCGGCAATCGCTGCACCTGCAACACCTCAGCACAACAGCCCACCCGCACCAGGGATCCCGTCTGGGGATTGAACATCAGCACCCCAAAGCGGCGATCCGTCTCCAGGATGGTGTTGATCATCATGCGGTAGCGGTACTCGAAAATGTGCAGCGGCAGAGGGCGGCCCGGAAACAACACCACCTCCGGCAAGGGAAACAGGGGGAGCTCGCGAACATCCACGGAAGAAGGCATAGGGCTTGTGCTTCTCGCTGTATTGAGTCTAGCCTATCTTTATTGGCCAATCTTTATCTCTGCTGATGTGGGGGATTAACAGGGACGGGATCCCTCAAGAGAAGCGGTGGTGCCAGACTGTGATGGCAATGGCCAAGGCATCGGCGGCATCATCCGGGCGGGGCAAGCTGGGCAGGTTGAGTTCCCGGGCCACGGCAGCTTGTACGGCCTGCTTGTCGGCGCGTCCGTAGCCTGTCAAACTTTGCTTGACTTGGGCGGGTGTAAACTCCACCGGCAACAGATGATGCTGGGCCAAGGTGAGCAGAATCACGCCACGGGCTTGGGCGATGGCAATGGTGTTGCCCATTTTGTAGAAAAAGAGTTTTTCCAGCCCCACTTGGTGCGGGCGCAGTTGGCGCAGCAACTGGCTCAAATCCTCGTGCAGCGTTTGCAGCCGCTCCGGCATTGAGTGTTGGCTAGGGGTGCTGATTACTCCATAATCCACAGGTTTCAACCCCGCAGATCCCGCCAGAATGCAACCAAAACCCATGGTTCCCAAGCCCGGATCCAAGCCGAGAATGCGCTGCTCAGGTGGGGTGTCCCCTCTGTCGGAGAGCGGCGGGGGGATCTGACAAGGGTTATGGCCTGCCGCGTGACTTTGCATGATTGGGATGATCGGTGTGCAAGTAGGTCAGGCCCGAGATTAGGGTGAGAGCCACCGCCACCCAAAAACAAGGGATCCCTCCCGGCCACCCCAGAATCAGCAAAGCAATGGCCAGGATTTGGGTTACCGTCTTGGCTTTGCCCCAGAGATTGGCGCCGCGGATTTGGCTTTGATTGACCCGCCAGCCGGCGATGGCCAGCTCCCGCCCCACCAGCAAAAACACTCCCCAAGCAGGGATCCGCCCCAGCTCCAACAGACCCAGCAACGGGGCCAACACCAGCAGCTTATCCACCAAGGGATCCAAAACCTTGCCCACATTGGTTACCAGCCCATAACGGCGGGCCAAATGGCCATCCAGCCAATCGGTTGCTGCCGCCAGCAAAAAAGCCCAGAGGGCCAATCTCTCTCCCCAGGGGGAGCGTAGGCTCAGCCCTAGCAAAATAAAGGGGATCCCTCCCAACCGCAGCAGGGTGATGGCGGTGGGCAGGTTCACCCACTCCAGCCTGGCACTTTGGACGGCGCTGGGATTCTCCACCTCAGATCTAGCCTCAGGGATCAGAAACAGATCATGCAGATCAACTAGGTCAACTAGATCAACATCTTGCTGGGTAGGGAGCATCAGAATTATCGGTAACGGCCCAAGCGCTCGGTGAGCAGGTGGTAAAACCCCTGGACATCTACCCCAAAAGCCACCTGGACATTGGCAGGGCGACCACTGGATCCCCAGCGATCCACCACCGTCCGGCCCAGATTCAAGGAGCTGGCCGTTTCCACCTCGACGTAGCAGGGCTTGAGTTCAAACAACTGCGGCTGTAACAGATAGGCAATCACACAAGGGTCGTGCAATGGCCCCCCCGGTAGCCCGTAGCGTTCTACGTCGACCTTACCGTAAAAGGTGAGCATATTGGCCACCGTCTGCCCCACCCGGGTGTTGAGGGCGCGAATCCGCTCAATCCGCTCCGGTGTGCTGATGACGCGTTGGGTGACGTGCAAGCCCAGCATCACCACCTCTGAGATCCCGGCGCTGAGCACAATCTGGGCAGCATGGGGATCGGTGAGGATGTTGAACTCGGCTGCTGGGGTCACATTCCCCTCAAAGGCGGATCCCCCCATAAACACCAGCCGCCGGATGCGCTCCACAATCCGGGGCTGCTGCACCAGAGCCACCGCTAAGTTGGTCATCGGGCCCAGCAAAGCCAAAGTAATCGGCTCAGGGGCAGCCATCAGTGTCTCGATGAGATAGGTTACCGCATGCCGGGATCCCAAAGGCATCTGAGGCTCCGGCAGATCCGCTCCATCGATCCCGGTTTTGCCATGCACCTGCTCGGCAGTTTCCAGAGGGCGCAAGAGAGGGCGGGGACAGCCGGCATACACCTCCATCTGTGGCTGACCGGCCAATTCGCAGATCTGTCGAGCGTTGCGGCTGGTTTTGTCCAGAGAGACATTGCCAGCCACTGTGGTAATGCCCAGCAACTGCAGCTTTTCTGGCGACGCCATGGCCAACAACAGGGCCACCGCATCGTCTTGGCCAGGGTCGCAATCGATGATCAGGGGCACCATAGGGATCCCGGCAGCAACTCACTCACCCCTAGTTTAGGCTTTTCTCCCGCTCCTCTGGCCCGTGAGCGCGGATCCCAGCCAGATTTAAGATGGGAAATACATCTTCATCCTTTGTCTTGTTGCCTGACACCCACCCACTGCGCATCAGCCTGTTGCTGGATTGGGAGCCGCCAGCAGGGGAAGCCCTAGCTTGCGAGGACTTGCTACCTCCTGGGCGCTTTGTTGTCGAGTGTTTTCGGGATCAAGCTGCCTTTCTAGAAGCCCTCAGAAAACAAGATGGCCATGTCGATTGCTTGGTGCTCTTGGTGGATCCCAGTCGGCTGCAAGAGTTGCGGGATCTGGGCAATCAGCTCTGCACGTGGGGGCTGCTGCTGCCGACGGTGCTGGCGATTGTGCTGGAAGGATCCCACCTGCCAAAGGAAACACCGGAGACCGAAGGACAGATCCCTGCTACTTCATCTTTGGTGAAGGCATTGCTCAAGCGGGAGCAGTTTTTCTATCACAACGCCACCCTCGTTCGTCCCATTTCACCGCAGGAGCTGAAGGGGCAGGTGCGGGCCGACTGTACCGCTTCGGGATCCCCTTCCGTCTTGGAGCTGCTGGTGGATCGGGCCATCGCCTTGTTTCTGCAGATGTCTCCCACCTGCGGCCTCCCGCAGGGCCCAGTGCACCCCAGCGATCAGCCCTACCTGGCTTACAGCAACCAACAACAGCGACGGCTGGCGGAGAAATTGCGAGAACGGCTGGGCTACGCCGGAGTGTACTATCATCGTGACCCGGAGCTGTTTTACCGTCGCCTCCCGCCCCACGAGCAGCGAGCCTTGATGCAACGGCTGCGCGGCCTGTACCAAACCATTGTCTTGGAATACTTTCAGTCTCCCGAAACCGCCAATGCCCGCATCGATGAACTGGTGGCCTTGGCCTTTTTTGCCGATATCGGCGCTGCCCAACTGCTGGAGCTGCACATGAACTTGATGGAAGACTTTGCCAAACAATTGAAACTGGAAGGCCGCAGTGAAGAGATCCTACTGGATTACCGCCTTACCCTGATCGATGTGATGGCCCACCTGAGCGAAATGTACCGCCGCTCCATTCCCAAACCTGCTCCAAGGGATCCCTGATTATGTCCACTCGCAAAGCCTATGTTCTCAAGCTCTACGTGGCGGGCAACACCCCCAATTCTCTGCGTGCCCTCAGCACCTTGCAAGACATCCTAGAAAAGGAGTTCCGCGGCGTGTACAGCCTGAAGGTGATCGATGTCTTGAAAAATCCGCAACTGGCAGAGGAAGATAAGATCTTGGCAACGCCGACCTTGGCCAAAATCCTGCCGCCACCGGTGCGGAAGATTATTGGCGATCTATCCAACCGCGAGAAAGTGCTCATCGGCCTGGATCTGCTCTACGAAGAATTGGACGAAGAGGCTTGAGACAGGCTGTAGGAGCAAGGAGAGTGGGATGAACCAGTCATTGGGGCCTTCTGAGCCAGAAAAGCCACAGGACAATGCCGCAGAGGACTCCACCGAACCAACCCCAGACAACCACCAGGCGGGTCTCTCAGAGCTGCGAGGGATCCCCAAAAAACAGACGGGCATCGAGGGCTTTGAGGACATCAGCCACGGCGGGCTACCCCTGGGACGCACCACCTTGGTCAGTGGCACCTCCGGTACCGGCAAAACCCTGTTTGCCACGCAGTTCCTTTACAACGGCATTGTGAAGTATCAAGAGCCGGGGATCTTCGTCACCTTTGAGGAAACCCCCGCCGATATCATTCGCAATGCCTCTAGCTTTGGCTGGGATCTGCAAGCTCTCATCGACAGGGGCCAACTGTTTATCCTAGACGCCTCCCCCGATCCGGAAGGCTATGAGGTGAGCGGCAACTTCGATTTGTCTGCCCTCATCGAGCGCATCCAGTACGCCATTCGTAAATACAAAGCCAAGCGGGTCTCCATCGACTCGGTGACGGCCATCTTTCAGCAGTACGACCCTGCCGGTGTGGTGCGGCGGGAGCTGTTCCGCCTGACGGCCCGCCTCAAGCAGGCCAATGTCACCACCGTCATGACCACAGAGCGCACCGACGAGTACGGCCCCATCGCCCGCTACGGCGTGGAAGAATTCGTCTCCGACAATGTGGTGATCCTGCGCAACATCCTGGAAGGAGAGAAACGGCGGCGCACCATCGAGATCTTGAAGCTGCGGGGCACCACCCACATGAAGGGGGAATATCCCTTCACCATCACCAACGACGGGATCAACATCTTCCCCCTGGGAGCCATGCAACTGACGCAGCGCTCCTCCAACGTGCGGGTCTCCTCCGGCATCGAGAAGCTGGACGAAATGTGCGGCGGCGGCTTCTTCAAAGACTCGATTATTTTGGCCACCGGCGCCACCGGCACGGGCAAAACCTCGCTGGTGAGCAAATTCCTGGAGCGGGGCTGCCTGGATGGGGAACGCTGCATTCTCTTTGCCTACGAAGAGTCGCGGGCGCAGCTTTCCCGCAACGCCTCCTCCTGGGGCATTGATCTGGAAGAGTTTGAGCGGCAGGGCCTCCTCAAGATCATCTGCGCCTACCCAGAATCTGCTGGCCTGGAAGACCACCTGCAAAAGATCAAAACCGAGATGATGGCCTTCAAGCCCTCCCGCATGGCCATTGACTCCCTGTCGGCGCTGGCACGGGGGGTGAGCCAAAATGCCTTCCGCCAGTTTGTAATTGGGGTAACCGGCCTGGCCAAGCAAGAGGAGATCACCGGCTTTTTCACCAACACCACCGACCAATTCATGGGAGCCCATTCCATCACCGAATCCCATATTTCTACCATCACCGACACGATCATCCTGCTGCAATACGTGGAGATCCGCGGAGAGATGGCCCGCGCCCTCAATGTCTTCAAGATGCGGGGATCCTGGCACGACAAAGGGATCCGCGAGTACCTCATCTCCAACGCAGGCATCCAAATCCGCGATTCCTTCCGGGGCTACGAGCGCATCATCAGCGGATCCCCGACTCGCATCAATGTGGATGAGAAAAACGAGCTCTCCCGGATTGTGCAAAACGTTCAGGCCCTCGAGGAAGAAGGGTTTTGAGCAGTTAGCTGCATAGAAGGCTGTTATGGTTACCCATTCCACTTCCGAAATAGCGCCTGCAACCGAAGCCGTACCGGATTCGGAAGGATCCCCAAAGCTGCTGCTCGGCGAAGAACGGGTCATTCTCCATCCCATTGGCTGGAAAACCTTCGAACAGTTGCTGGCAGAGGTGGGGGAGAGCCGCAGCACCCGTTTCCACTACTGGAGAGAACGTTTAGAAATCATGTCCCCCCTGGCTCCCCATGAGGGCAGCAACCGATTCTTGGAGAGTTTAATCGTGGCCGTTGCAGAAGAGTGGAACCTGAATTTGCGGCAACTGGGATCCTGGACAATGCGACGCCCAGATCTGCAAGTGGGCGCAGAGCCAGACTCCTGCTACTACATCCAAAACGAGCCTCTTGTTCGCCACAAAGAAGAAATCGACTTGGCGTCCGATCCCCCACCGGACTTGGTGGTCGAAATTGACATCACAAACCCCTCCCAGCGGCGCTTCCCCATCTATGCCCAACTGGGGGTTCCGGAAATCTGGCAGTACAATGGCCGCACTCTGCAATACTTTCAACGGCAAGGAGACACCTACTGCCCTGTTGTAGAAAGCCTCAGTTTTCCCGGCTTGCCTGCCTCAATCCTGCAGGAATTTCTGGAGAAACGCTTGATCCTGGGGGAGATACCGGCCCTGCGACAGTTCCGTGAGTGGGCTCGGCAACAGATCCGTTAATCGGGAGGCCACCACTTGCAGCATGGATTTTGAAACGCGCAAACCCTGATTCATGCAGGACTTGAACGGGATCCCTGGCAGACAAGAATTTCCCCGCAGCCAATGGGGCAAATCGGTGGTAACCCACCCGTAGATTGGGTAGTATGCCTCTAGCAGTAGCGCAAAGGGCGGGGTTTCCCGGCATGTTTAGCTTTCTTGGTGGTTCCAAAACCCGGACCATGCTTGGGGTGGACATCAACCCCGAATACATTGCCGTCGCCCAGCTAAAAAAGCAGGGCAATGGTTCCTATCGTCTGGCCCACTACCACAGTGTAGAAATGCCGGAAGGGGCGATGATTGAAGGGCGCATCCTTGATCCAAGCACGGTTGGTTTGGTCTTGATGAATTTGCTCAATGAAAACAAAGTGCCCACCAACCTGCCGGCAGCCACAGCAGTGCCCGTAAGGGAGGCCATCGTTCGTCTCATTCGCCTGCCTGCCGATTTGCCTGCCGATGAGTTGCGCCGGGTGGTTTTAGAGCAGGAGGCCGAACTCTACATTCCCTACCCGCGGGATCGGGCGGATGTCGATTACCAGCCCTTGGGTCTCGATCTTTCCCAAGATGGCATTGAGCGCATCGAAGTCTTGCTGGCGGCCATCCCCAAGGAGGTGGTGGACAACTACCTAGAGGTGCTGCAGGCGGCCAACTTGCAGGTGCGCTGTGTGGAGCTGGCCAGCTTCTCCCTCATTCGCACCATCCGCGATCAACTAACCCAGTACGGCCCCCAAGAGGCCGTGTTGCTCAGCTCCATCGGCTACGACAGCAGCGAGATCAGCATTTTGGTGAACGGGATCCCACACTTTACCCGCACCGTCAACATCGGCACCATCCACATGCGGCAGGTGCTGGCCCAATCCCTGAATTTGCCGGTTAGCCGCACCGGCGACCTGTTGCGAACTCTGAGGCTACCCTTGCTCAACCCCACCGATGTTTTGGCCATAGGAGAACAGCCGATGCCCAGCAATCCCGGCGTAGCAGCAGTGACGCGCGTTGTCTCCGATTTGGCGGATGAACTGAAGCGCTCCATCGACTTCTTTACGAGCACAGAAAGCAGCTCACCTGTGGTGAAAGTACTGCTGGCCGGATCTGGGGCGAGCATCGGCCAAATCGATGGCTTCTTATCTCAGTCATTAAGCGTGGCAGTGGAGTTGGCGGATCCCTTTGGCAACATTATCGTGCCAGATTCAATGGAGCTACCCCTGGAGGAGCGCCCGGCGATGGGAGTGGCCCTGGGGTTGGCGTTGCGGGAAGACACCAGGTAGGAGCAGCGGGCAGCGCAAGATAACCCAACCGATGGAATAGCGCACAAGGCGGTTAAAGAGATGTACACACCGGAGATCAATTTCCTCAAAGAAAGGCCAGATGTCCTCACCACAGCTCGAACAGGAGGAGGGGCGGTAGCCGCGGCTGGGGCCGCAGGGGGATCCCAGGATTGGATCCTGGCCATTGGCCTGGGAATTGCCGTTACTGTGGTGGCGATGGGAGCTTTTTGGTATTTCCAAGGTGACTTTTCCCGCCAAAGAGAAACCCTAAGGGCGGAGCGGGATCGCCTCGACACCGAGCTTGGCACAGCCAATGCCGAGTTGTCCCGACTGCAGAATGCTAGTCAAGAGCTACAAACCATCCGCGCCCAAACGGAAGGGTTCCGCTCTTTTCTGGGATCCGTCCAGCCTTGGTCGGCCATCTTGGAAGAGCTGCGGCGCAAGATCCCCGGCCAGGGGGTGTGGATAACCAACATCAGCGCTTCCGGAGATACTGTCAACATCCAAGGAGGAGCGCTGGACTTTCCTCTGGTGAACGACTTTTTGCTCACCCTGTTGGATTCCAACTTTGTGACCAGCGCCGTCCTGAACAGCAGCTCCCGGGTGGACGGCACAGATGTAACCGAGCCCAGCGTTACCTACGGCATAACCGTAACCATTCGTACCCTGGGAGATCCCGACCCGGAATTTACCCGCGAGCTGGAGCAGCGAGGAGCGATAGGCTTGGTTGAGAAGATCCGCATTTTGCGTCGAGTGGAGGCGAACTGATGACTGGGTCGCTTGAGGGTTTTCCTGACGAACAACTGGTGGCTCCCCCGGCAGGGCCGCCGGTATTCCTGGGCGTGGAGCTGACCCCCGTTCGGATTGGTCTTTTAATCGGGATCATAGGGCTAGGCACAGCAGGGTTTTTGGCCTTCACCCAACTCCGCCCTCTGATCGAAGAAGTGCAGGCTTTGGAACAAGACGTAACCCAGAGAAAGGACCAGTTGCAGCAGGTGCAGGGTCAGATTGCCAGTTTGCAGGATGTGCCCAACCAGATTGAGAGAGCTCGCGTGGAGCGGGAACAGATCAGTGCCCTGCTCTCTACCCCCGAGAATGCCGACACGCAACTGCTGGATCTCAGCCGGCTGGTGCGAGGACAGCCCAACAGCGAGTTGCGCAGCTTTAGCCCTTCTCCTTTGACTCCAGCCTCTTCGGCCAATCCCGAAGTGCCTGGGATCATCGCTCCCGCCATCCAAGTGCAAACCACCCGTGTTGCTCTGCGTGGTCCCTACACAGAGCTGATCAATGTGATGGGAGATATAGAGCGTCTGCGCACGCTGTTCCGGGTGAGCAACATCAGCTTAAATCCTGTTCAAGACACAGGGGAGCTGGACGCTGCTTTTGATTTGATTGCCTACATCTACAACAAGGACGTTCCGTTGGGCGCTCCCTCCGCACCCGAAGGACAAGCAGCTCCTGAAGGAGGACAGGCAGCACCTACCCAATAGCCTAGCTATGCTTCGACTCAGGGGGAGATCCTGCCAGTGCGGGATCCCCTTCTGGTTTTCAGCAGACGGGGATAACCACCGATGCAGCACAGGTAGTGTTGCCGAATCGAAGATCTGGGAAAAATTTCTCCCGAAACGGCTATAGATAGTGGCAAAGTCCGAGATTTCGGCTTTGATTAGGGAAGCACGGGGTGAACGAGGCCAAAGGTACCCGTGGTGAGGTTAAGCAGGAACACGGTTGGGTGAAGGAGTGAGGTGTGAGGATGATGAACCGTCGAGTTGCATGGGGGTGTGCATTGAGCTTGATCCTGTCTTTGCCTCCATTGGCCTTGGAAAGCTGGGTCAAGGAGGCAGCCGCTCAACAGTTGACCTCCGCAAACCCGCAACGCCTCAGCCGCATCACAGATATCCGCTTGGTGCCCAACGGCAACCGCATGCAGTTGGAGATCAACACGGAAGGGGGCACCCGTCCACAGGTGTTCTTTACCCAGCAGGGACAATCTTGGATTGGGGACATCACCAATGCTCAACTGAGTGGGAGCCAAGGCCGCTATCGCCAAGAGTCTCCCTTGCCGGGGGTGCGCTTTATCGAGGCCCGGCAGTTGAGCAACGACAGCGTGCGGATAGAAATAGCCGGCATTGCAGCAGCTCCCCAAGGCTTGCTGGCTCGGCGCAGCCCGACGCAGTTGGTCTTCGATTTTGAGGGCCTACCCCCTGCCCCACCGGCTCCAGTGGCTGCAGTGCCCAGTCAACCGATATCCCCAACCCGACCTCAGCCCGCGGCTCCTGCTCCTCAGTCTACAGCTTCTGCCCCTGCCCCCCAACCGGTCGCTCAAAACCCTGCCCCTCCGCAGACCGCTCAAGCGGCTCCTCCTACACCTGCTGTTCCCACTGCACCCGTGATTTCTCAAGTGCCTTCCGTGGGCCAGCTTAACCAACCCCAACTGCCGCCAGGGGCTGTCGATCCTGATGTTTCTCCGTTTCAAGGTCGAGCAGTGGCTCCCCCGGCTGGAGATCTTGCCGTTGGCAGTATTATTCCAGCTCCTCCCCCAGTTGATTTGGGTTCGAACGCCAAGATCACCTTAACCTTAAGAGATGCTCCTGTAGGTGATGTCTTAAGCCTACTGGTGCGTCGAGCTGGGCTTAATGTAGTTCTCAATGATGTGCCTCCAGACCTGACGATTTCCCTAGATGTAGCTGACTCACCTCTACAAGAAACATTTAACTTTATTTTGCGCTTGAAGGAGCTTCAAGCATCTCGCGTGGGGCAAACAGTTTTCATTGGCACTACACTCCCTGGAGTTGGTCAGCAGATTGTCAAGACGTACAGACTCAATCAACTGAGAATCGAAGAGGATGTCCAAAATTTTGATTTAACTGCTGCCGGTGCTGCAGGTGGAGCTGGAACAACTGAAATCACGGCTAGGCAGCTAGCTGTCACTCCAAGTGAAATTAGAAGCAGAATTCTAGCCATTTTGGAAGCATCAAATATTCCTTTGGCTCAAGAATCGGCCATTCAAGCAGATCCAAGGACAAATTCACTGACTATTGTTGCCACACCTACCCAGCATGATGTAATAGCAGCATATCTTGCCCAAATTGATCTCAGAAGTCGACAGGTCTTGATTAGCGCCAGGTTTATCGAGATTAACCTTAACGACAACTCTGACTTAGGAGTTGCATTAGGTGGTGCATCCGGAAACTTTGCGCTGGGATCCGGAGACAACACCGCCTTTGGTGGAACTCCTCTTAGCCAACCCGAGGGATCCTCAGTTCCTAATGTTGGTTCGGTTCCGGCTCCAGCAACTGGAGGCTCGCTTGTATTTAATACTTTAAACCGGCTCCAGCAGTCTCTTGCAGCTCGTATAGATGCATCTATTGCTTCGGGGACAGCTAAGATATTGGCCGATCCAAAAGTAGTCGTTGCCAATAACAGTGGTGCGGCTGTTGTGGTTGGTCAGGAAGTCATTACCAATAGGAGAATACAAACGGATCCTGCAACAGGCCAGTCAGTAGTTATTTTCGAGAAGGGAAACGCGGGAGTCAACTTGCTTATTCAAAATGTTAGGATTGATGACAACGGCTACATTACGTTGAATCTCATTCCTCAGATTTCATCTATCGGAAGCCAAATCACTTTGGCAGACGGCACGGTAATTACCTTGCTGAACCAGCGTTCTGTTGGAACTTTGCAAACCAGACTAAAAGACAGAGAAACCTTATTTTTGGGAGGTTTGATACGAGAGGAGGATCGAGTATCCGTTGACAGGGTTCCGCTGCTTTCTGAGATTCCTCTGCTGGGTTCTCTTTTTCGTAGGCAAAATACGATAAATGAGAGAACTGAAATTGTAGTCCTAATTACGCCGACAATTTTGGAGGACTGAAGGAAAATCTTTATCGCTGCAAGCTGCTTTCTTCCTGTTGAGCTAGTTACCTTCCTATAAAGACATCTTGATTTAAATGCTAAGGTCAAGCTTTTCTTGCCGATTTTGGGTGAGACTGGGATCCCTACTGCTCAGCTTGGTTCTGGCTTGGGTGCTGGCTTTGATTGACACAGGGTGGTCGCGAACCCATTATCTTTCTCTGTCGGTACAGGGTCAGAGCTATCCACAGCTAGTCGAGCAATCACGTCCTCTGGTTTGGCAAGCTTTGGCGCAACAATTCCAAGCGCAACCGCAGCCGGAGCAGATTACCTTGGAGGTACTGGGACAAGCCGGGGATCGGCAAGCCCCTCTATTTACCGTGCGAATGCCTCGCAGCGTTTGGCAGCAAAACCCCTCCCCCGCTCAATTCGAGCAGCATACCGTTTTCTATCCTGATGCGTTAGCTCTTTTGCAGCCGCGAACACCGGTGCAGCAGAGTCAGGCAGAGTTTACTACTCCCTTTGCAAATGGAATTACATTGGTCTCCAGCAATCCTTCCAATGGCCAAAGAGGGATCCCAATTGACCAAAATATCCATCTGCGTTTTGATCGACAGCTTCCGACAGGAATAACAGGCCTGGCCTTTGGGATCCAGCCCCCTGTAGAGATGGCCTTTGACATTCAGGGAAACGAGCTGATCTTTCATCCTTTACAGCTACTCAGCTACAGCACCGATTACAGAATGCTCTTGCCTGCAGCCAAAGAGCTGGATTTACAAAAGCCTATAGAATTGACTTTCCGCACCGAACCTCAGTACAGCTACCAGCGGGATATTAAGCCCCTGCTAGAAGCCAGTTGTGTAGGTTGTCACCAGCAGGCTGGTCGGATGCGGCGCAGCCCTTTGGATAGTTATGCTGCAGTGATGCGTTACGTAACGCCGGGATCGGAAAATAGCGAGTTGCTCAAACCGCGTTGGTTAGCTCGTCATGCTGTCATCCAGCGAGCTACAGGGATCCCTTCGAATGGAGGGGGAGTGGATGCCCTGAGTTTGTTGTCGCAGGGCGGCGAAAGAGCTGAGCCTACGCCAAGGGTTCCTGTGAGTGACCCCCAAGGAGAGTCCCTCGGATCTTTTATCGGACGCAGTGGATCCCCAGAATTGGCCTATATTCGTCGCAACGGCACCGGCATCGATCGCCTAGGTCACTTGAGCGCTGACGAAATTCAAATCCTGCGTACCTGGATTATCCAGGATCAAGCGGCTGAGACTCATAAAAGTTAGCCTGATGGGCTGGAGAGTCTTTACTAACAAAGATCCCTTGTTCGTTTGTTTACTTTAAAATTAGGAACCTACGAGATCAATTGGATGACAACCTCCACAGAGGATTGGCTAGACCGGATTGAGCGTGTTGTAGAAGTTTTGGTGAACCAGCAGAGGGAAGTGCTGGGGCGCGTCGATGGCTTATCTCACCGGGTGGATAGCTTGACCGAGCAGGTAGATAACCTCACAGACCGAGTAGACAAACTGACCAACAGGGTGGATAACCTCTCCCAAAGTGTCAGCAAACTTTCCGCTGATGTCGATAAGTTGGGCTACAAGTTCGACACTGCTCAATCAGTGGGGGAGTGGCTAGAGCAGCTGGCAACCAGTTTGATTGCAGGAGCCACGATTAGCATCATTGCCGGGGTTATCCTTGTGTTGCTCAGAGAGGGATCCCGTTAATTCTTTCCCGCTGCCTCGATGGAAAAATAGGGATCCCAACCAATGGGATCCCCGGTTATCCTTCCTCTAGTGTTTCAGTCCTCAACACGCCTTCCCTGTGAGATGCTCTGATTCTGAGAGCCGACCGGTGAAAAAGTCGTGAAATGGTCGGATGTAATTGCTCCAGATGAGTTTGCGACGTTTTTCCACACCTCTCCCAAGGGTGGAAAAGTAAACCTGGGCTCACTGCCGCCCAGAACACCGATGATCCAGGGCTAGGCCTTGCTCAGGTGGTCAGGGATCCCGTCCGGGCAACGAGCGCCAATTCCACTTGATTTTCTTGGGGCTGCTCCAGTTGCACCTCCACATCTCGGCCAAAGAAACCTTGCATTTTTTTCTGGTAGCTTTCCTGCCATTGTTGGAAGGGAACCTTGGGAGAATCGAACAGAAGCACTAGGGTGTACCGGCCATCCCGCAGTTCTTCTCTGTACCCTCTCACTTTGGGCAGATCTGCTTCTAGGGGGCCGCGCAGACCCAGAAACTCCAGGGCATCCTCCAGGTGAGCATTGGCCCCGTAGCTATATTTGGTGATATCGGCGCGGACTTGCTTTTGAATTTCGGTGGCCTGCTGAGCGCGGGCTTGAATGACCTCAGGAGAGGGAGTGGCCAGGGCAGGTACTGGCTTGAGTTCTACCACCTTCATGGTCGCCCCTCCCAACAGCAAGGGGATCCCGGCGAAGAGGCCGATCAAGTTCAAGGTAGGATCGTCGTAGTGGGCAAAGCCCCAAGCCGTGGCGGCAACTCCGGCCAACAAAACGAGGGTACTGACGGGGAAGGGCAATTTCTCGAACATCGCAGGCAAGATTGCAGAAGAAGAAGAAAGGCAACCTGAAAACCCAGGCTAGCAGGAAAAGTGCCGGCGGTGGACTTAACCTCCATTGGGATGGATAATCACAGAAATGTCCACCTGGTGTGTTGAGGAGTGGTCTGTGGTTCTCTCCGATCTGTCCAAAATCTCCCGTCATTTGCGCTCGCTGGATCGCAAAGCCCAAGAGCGAGCACCTCTTTTTGAGGCCATCCGCCACTATTGCAGCTTGGACAAAGCTCCTTTTCATACGCCAGGCCACAAACAGGGGCGCGGGATCCCTGCCGAGCTGCGGGCCTTTCTGGGAGAGAACGTCTTCCGGGCGGATCTGACCGAGTTGCCAGAGGTGGACAACCTCCACGATCCCGATGGAGTGATCCGGGAGGCCCAGGAGCTGGCCGCAGTGGCCTACGGCGCCGATCGCAGTTGGTTTTTGGTCAACGGTTCCACCTGCGGCGTGGAAACGCTGGTGATGGCGGTGTGCGATCCGGGAGATAAGATTCTCTTGCCGCGCAACTGCCACAAATCTGCCATTGCCGGGGTGATCCTCTCTGGGGCGGTGCCGGCCTATATCGAGCCGGATTTTGACCCAGAGCTGGGCATTGCCCACGGGATTACCCCAGCCGGTTTGGAGAGGGCCTTGGCGGAGCATCCCGATGCCAAAGGCGTTTTGGTAGTCAGCCCCACCTACTACGGGGTCTGCTGCGATGTGCAGGCTTTGGCCTCCATCGCCCATGCCCATGGCCTACCGCTATTGGTGGACGAGGCCCACGGGCCCCATTTTGGGTTTCATTCGGAATTGCCCATTTCGGCCTTGGAAGCCGGAGCCGATCTGGTGGTGCAGTCCACCCACAAGGTGATCTCCGGCATGACGCAAGCCTCGCTGCTCCACCTGCAGGGATCCCGTATTGACCCCAACCGAGTGCGCAACGTTCTGCAACTGCTGCAATCGACTAGCCCCAGTTACGTGCTGATGATGTCGCTGGATGTGGCGCGGCGACAGATGGCCTTGGAGGGAGAAGCCCTGCTAGGGCAAGCCTTGGCTTTGGCAGATCAAGCCCGCGCCCGCCTCAACCGCATCCCCGGCCTGCGCTGTTTTGGCCCAGAGCGTATCGGCTCTACCCCCGGTTTTTTCGATTTCGACCGCACCCGTCTCACGGTAACGGTGACAGAGCTGGGGTTGTTCGGCTTCGACGCTCACGACTGGGTTAACGATCACTTCCACGTGCAGCCGGAGATGTCCACCCTGCACAATGTGGTCTTCATTGTCAGCATTGGCAATACCCAGCGGGACATTGATCGCCTGGTGGAGAGTTTCGCTGCCCTGTCCCAACAGTTTCAGGGATCCCGCCCATCCAGAGCGGCAATGGAAAAAATGCAGCGGCTGGCACAACTGCCCCGTCCTTGCTTGCCACCGCAACGGCTATCCCCTCGGGAGGCTTTTTTTGCCCCCATTCAGCGGGTGCCTTTCCAGGAAGCAGTGGGCCATATCTGCGCCGAAATCATTTCCCCCTATCCACCTGGGATCCCGATTTTGGTGCCGGGAGAAGAGGTGACCCAAGAGGCGGTGGACTATCTGCTGTTGGTGCATGAGGCGGGAGGCTTTATCAACGGCCCAGAGGATGTGCGCCTACAGACCCTGAAGGTGGTCAAAGCAATGGCCTAATCCTCTCCAGCAGGTTTATGGTCGGGTTTTTGCCGTTTGCGCCGGGGGGAGCAGCGGCAGGGGGTTTGCCGAAGTGCCAGAACGGCGGGCTACCTTCACCCGATCCACCCGTGGCCCCTCCATGCGCACCACCTGAAACTCCATGTCTTGGTAGGTGAACTTTTCCCCGGCACGTGGGATCTTCTGCATGTGATAGATCAAAAAGCCCCCCAGCGTCTGGTAATCCTCGTGCAGGGGCAGGTTGAGGCCGCAGCGCTCATTGATCTCTTCAACATCCAGCTGAGCCTGAATGAGTAGGGTATTTTCGTCAAGTTCTTGGATGTCCGGCTCCTTGGTGTTGGGATCTGGGCCATCGGAGAGCTTGCCGACGATCTCCTCCACCAAGTCTTGAATGGTGATCAGGCCCGCCGTGCCACCAAACTCATCCACCACCACCACCATCGGCCAGTGGTGCTGCCTCATTTCGGGCAACAGTTCGGCAATCGGCTTGTTCTCCGGCTCAAAGTGGGCCTCGCGGATAAACGGCGTGATGGAGCTGTGGAGGTCGATGGATCCCTTGGCCAACTGGCCGATCAACTCCTTAACGTGGATCAGCCCGCGGATGTCATCCAAAGACTCGCCAAAGACCGGATAGCGGGAGTGCCCCGATTCCGCCACCTCCGCCAGCACCTCTTGCACCGTTGCAGTTTCCGGCACAGCGTCGATGCTGGTACGCGGGATCATCACCTCGCTGGCCACCGTCTCGCCAAACTCGAAGATGTTGCTCAAAAGCTCTCGCTCTTCCGCCTCGATGTTGCCCGACTCCACCGAGGAGGCAATCAACAGTTGCAGCTCCTCCACCGTCATGGTGCTGTAAAAGGAGCTGGCTTCCGGGATCCGGACTCCCAAAAGCCGCAGCACGCATCGAGAGGAAAAGCGGGGCAGCTCTACAAAAGGCCTTAGGACACGGCTGACCAAACGATTGAGCCAAGCCAGTTGCAGTGCAATTGGCTCGGAATAGAGGATGGCCAGAGTCTTGGGGATCAGCTCCCCCACCACGATCTGAAAATAGGTGAGCAGCGAAAACACCACCACCACCGCCACCCCCCGAATAAGAGCCGGATCCACACCCTGAAACCAGGCCAACCGGCTCAAGGCCAAAAACAGCGTGGGCGAAACTTGGGTAGCTCCAATCCAACCCAGCAATACACTGGCCAAAGTAATGCCCAACTGTGTGGTGGAGAGGGCATATTCCAGTTGTTCCTGGGCTTTCTGAACAAGAGCTGCCTGACGGTTCCCCTCGCTGGCCAACTGCACCATTCGGGAGCGCCGCGCCGATACCAAGGAAAACTCGACTGCGACAAAAAAAGCGTTGATGATTAAAAGACCGATGACCCAAAGGAGACTAAGCGACGCATCTCCCCACGAAAGCTCAGGGTTGGGGAAAGTAGCCGCCGAGGCTAAAGGGGGGTCGTCCATCAGGGGGAGCAGCAAGACGGATAGACAGCATTCTAGCTCAGACTGACCCGACCACCTGTCCCCAGCCAGCCGTCAAACCGGTTTCAGCCATCAGGCAGCTATCGTGGAGATGCTTTCCCCCTGCCCACCATGAAAGGGATCCCCAGCCCTTGCCCAACTCAGCTTTCGCAGTTCTTAAAGTCGCTACTCTTTCATCAAGCAGTAGCAGCTACAGCCTTTTCCAGCAACGCTCACCCCTGCTTATGCAGGGGGCATCTCCTGGGTGCTGGTCGTCGATATCAACAATATTGCCGGTAGTGGCGTCGATCTTGACTTCAATATCGTTGGTGAATTTCACTTCCCAAACTAGGAGTCTATCTTTGCGCTCCAGCTCAGCTTCTTTGATTACAGCATTGGGAACAGCAGATCGAGCGATCTGAATAGCTTCCTCAATGGGGATGGCCGGAGCAGAAGATTGGGCAAAAGCAGTTTTCATGCTCCCACCCACCAGTAGCATCGGGCTACCGAGGGGTAAAATGCCAAGTAAAAGTAAGGAAGCAATAGAAAGTTTTGCAAGCTTCATTTGCAACTGTTTGAGTAACTCCATCCTTATCCTACCACCCTGGAGTAAAAGAAGCCTTGCCACAAGAAGCATTGCTGCCTTCGTAAAGGGGGTGGACTCCTTACGCCACAGGGTGTAGTTACTCGGCCCTTCTTAGGCTACAGGAGGTTTGCCTCCGCAGCTCTCTTAGAAACTGACTGGCTAAAAACGCTGCTGCCGGGTCAACCATCTCAAGCGCTGCCACTACAGGCAGAGAAGCGATGCTGGCGTATTCGCGCGGCTCCAAGGTTGGGGCTACCGGCGCTGCATGAATCGGTGATAATATTCCTACCTCTCATTCCTACTGCGGTGAGTGCCGACCATGCCAGATTTTCTGCCCTACGCCTACTTTCAGGGCCAGATTGTCCCCTTTGCCGAGGCGAAGATCTCCATCGCCACCCATGCTTTGCACTACGGGACAGCGGCGTTTGGCGGCTTGCGCGGGATCCCAGATCCGCAAAACCCGGATCAAGTTCTGGTGTTTCGTCTGGATCGCCATTGCCGGCGGCTGAGCCAAAGCGCCCGCCTGCTCTGTTTTGATCTCCCCGCTGAGCGGATTGAGCAGGTGATTGTAGAGCTGATCCAGAAAAATCGCCCCTCCACCTCTTTCTATATCCGCCCCTTGGTGTACACCTCCGATTTGGGCATTTCACCGCGGCTGCACAATATCGAGAAAGACTTTTTCGTGTACGGGTTGGAACTGGGGGACTATCTCTCGCCAGAGGGGGTCAGTTGCCGCATCAGCTCTTGGGCCCGGCAAGAGGATCGCAGCCTGCCGTTGCGGGGCAAGATCAGCGGTGCCTACATCACGTCCTCCTTGGCGAAAACAGAGGCGGTGCAGGCCGGTTATGACGAGGCCATTTTGATGAACTCGCAGGGCAAAGTGAGCGAAGCTTCGGGCATGAATGTCTTTATCGTGCGCAATGGCGTGCTGATTACCCCCAGCTTTGACCAAGATATTCTGGAAGGGATCACCCGCGACAGCATTCTCACCATAGCCCGCGATCTGGGGATCCCTACCCAAGAGCGGCCCGTTGACAAATCGGAGCTGTTCATTGCCGACGAGGCTTTTTTAACCGGCACTGCCGCCAAGATTACCCCCATTCGCCAGATTGAGCAATACGTCATGCCCTCCTCCCGCCCCATCACCGAGCAGTTGCGGCAGAAGCTAACGGCAATTACCGAAAATCGGGATCCCGCCTATGCCCATTGGGTGAAGGTGATCCCTTTGAGGGAAGACTAGGTATCTCAGACTCCCAATCTGGGTGCAAGTCGATGGGAGAGAACATCGGTCAATATAGTTTAGAATAGAGCACTCCAGACTGCTATAGGGGGATCCCTTGCACGAGATTTCCATCACCTGGGCTGACTACCATCGCAAAATCGAGGAGTTGGCCGTCAAAGTTTACGAAAGCGGGTGGGAATTCAACCAAATCGTCTGTATTGCCAAGGGGGGGCTGCGCATCGGCGATACCTTGGCCCGTCTTTTCGACCTGCCCCTGGCCATTCTCTCAGCTTCTTCCTACTCCGGCCCCGGCAACCGCCAACGGGGACAACTGATCTTCTCGCGAGACTTGGCCATGACCACCGCTAACCTGGGCAGCCATGTGTTGCTGGTGGATGATTTGGCAGACTCCGGCATGACCCTGAAGCGAGCTGTCCATTGGCTCAAGCACCACTACGGCTTCTACGTAGAGGAGATCCGCACCGGCGTGCTCTGGTACAAAGCAGCTTCCATCTATCAGCCGGATTACTATGTGGACTATTTGCCGGATAACCCTTGGATCCACCAGCCTTTTGAGCCCTACGAGCAGATGACACCCCAACAGCTAATGCAATTGCTGCGCTCTTCTGGTTAGTTGAATTTCCTCAAATTGGCTCACTCGCCGCGCCTGCAGGATCAGGGTCAGTCAAAGTTCTCGGCATAAGCTGTTCGCCCACGATTGCCAGCCTTGCGCCTCAGCAAAGCCGAACGGATCATCCATACAACAAAAGCCGTCTTGTCCTAGCAGGTTCCTTACTCATCATGAGCAAAAGGGCGAGATCCGAGTTCAACTTGAAAATCTAAACTGACACCATATCTGCAACTTTTTCTAGACTTGAGGGATGAATTGCAATAATGTTTAGAGCAGAAACCAAGTATTGCTGAGGCTTGACCTTGGTTAGCTTATTGAGAAAACGATTGTACGTATAAAACTCATATCCCAGAGGCTCCAGTATTTTAGCCGTGGCAGTCCCGGTAACCCTAGAGACATGTATGTTCTCAAAAATGATGATAGGGCGACTGGCAGCAAGCAATTCCAGACCGCCGGAAACAACCTGCTCCTCTGCACCTTCCGCATCAATCTTGATGAGATCAATCTGCGGTTTTCCCCTCGAGCGCCAGATAGAATCCAAAGTAGTAAGATTCACAGTTTTTTCATTGCTCGATCCCTGTCCTGGCACCAGCTCTGAAGCGCTGATGGAGTTAAATGCGCTGGCTCTTTTTTCCTGAAATTGGACGGTACCTTCGCGATCCCCGGCAGCAGCCTCAACAAGCGAAACGACATTTTCTAGGGAACTAGCAGCTATCGTCTTTTGCATGTGCTGAATGCAGGAAGTTGTCGGCTCAACTGCAATCACACTGCCTGTAGGGCCAACTCGACGTGCAGCAAGAAAAGTGTACACCCCAACGTTGGCACCTACATCGATAACATTCATCTCTGCTCTCAGGAAGCGCCGGCAGAACTCAACTTCTTCCTCAAACCACTCCCCTTGGGTAAGCAAGACACGGGTCACGACACTTGAGAATGAAGGTTCCAGCGAAAGTCTATAACTTTCGTAGTCGAGATAAAGATCTGGCTGGCTAGGCAGAGAAGCTGTCTGCACTTGAGGCACAACCTCCCACAGAGCAATTTGTTTGACTAGACTTGCCAGTTGATGAGTTAAATCAACAAGAGTGAGTATGCGGTTAATTGGTATTAAACCTTCTATTTTTCTCTGTGAAAGGAGCTCAACGCCTACTGCTAAAGCTGCTTGGATGTCATCTGGGTCTAGGGAGTAAGCTAGATTCCAAAATCGCATAGCTTCTGGGCTGTATACAACCCCAACGTGAGCAGCCATCCACTTGGCTAGATAGTATAGGTAGCTGTGTTTTGTATAAGCACCCGGATCCGCAGAACCTTCGCTTTCAACCCAGATAGGAACATCCGTCAACTGAGAAGGTTGCAGACCTTGTGCTTCTGTGCACAGGAACTCTAGGAGAGCGTAGGCATCTTCAAAAGCGCGAGAGCGATCGCCCAATACCAATAGGGCATGGATTCGGTTTAGCCAACACGGAACATGACGGGGATCCCTTGCCAAGCCTCTTCGCCATAGGGATAGCGCCTCTTCCCAAGCAGATTGGCGTGTTGAGACCGAAGCATCGGCACTTAGGGATCGAATGAGCCGGATCCCAGCTTGATTCCATTCATCTGGAGTTGAGTACAAGTCGTTGGGGTGAAACGTATAAGTTTCGTGGGATTTACCTTCCAGGATGTGGAAGAAAGCAGCTTCCATGCTACGAGCGTGTTCTCTTGGATCCCAAATCACCGACCAACGACGAGAATCCTTAATTTGCCTTTTGAGCCGATTGATTCGCTCTGGATCATTACCCAGTTGGATCCCGCGTTGGATAAACTCTTCTACTGACCAAGTGATACAATCTTCAAGGCCAATATTTTTTAGCAGACTATAGCTCATTCGGCCATAGTAATGGCGACCTACTAAGGTAAGAACCGGCACACCCATGTAGAGGGCTTCCATGGTGTGGGTTGCGCCTGTGTAGGGGAAGGTATCTAGGATCAGATCCACTAAGGCCAGTTGGCCGCGGTGCTCTTCCACACTGCTCGCTCGAGCGAGGAAACGGACACGCTCCAAAACATCCAATTCTTTAGCTCTTTCCTGGTAGCGTCTGATAACCGTGGCAATTTCCCCCGAGCCTTTGACAATCAAGATACTGTTGGGAACAGCTTTTAGGATTTGCAAATGAGCATTAACACATTCAGGGGTGCGCTTGTAAGCACTGGCCGCCGTTAGAAAGACAATATCTTGCGGGTCTATTCTCAGCTTGGTTTTGAAATTCACCTCATCGGCGGGAATAACGTCCAGATGATCAACAGCGCAGTAGCTAGGCAAACGGATAATCTTCTCGTGGTAATCGGCCTGCGCGTCTTCAGGAAGAATATAAGGGTCGGCAAAGAAGTAGTCAAATTCCGGCAAACCGACAGCATCTCCGCCAAGCCAGCCAATTTGAATAGGAGCAGCTCGCAAAGCTGCTACAATATTCGCATCATGACAGGTAATAGAGTCCATAAAGATCATGATATCAATGCGATCTTCACGGGCTTGGGCGGCTACCTGAGGCGGTTTGGTTGCCTCAGGAAAAAAGTGAAAATGAAGATTCTCATGAGCTCGAAACTTTTGATATATATTGTCACGGCTGGCCATCTCTTCGCTTTTCCAACCTTGGTAGTAGTAATAGACAACATCCACTGAACCGCGAGATAAATTTCTTAGAGTAGCCTCGCTGAGAAAGCCAACTGAGTGTCGGTGAAAGCAGCTACTCAAAAATCCTACCCGTAGCTTGCGCTTAGTCCTACTGGATCCGCAGTAATCCTGCTGGTTTCTCTGCCAATGCTCTGACCAGAGAAAGTCTCGCTGGGAAGCCATTAAGCTTAGGCAATCGTTAAAGATCCTACCACTAGCCTGCTGGTAACGACGAATTAGAGGGCGGTCGTCGGTTAGGTAGCTCCAACAAAAGCAAACTCGAAATAGAATAGCTTTAGCAATTGTTAGACTCTCAAGCAGGTTCTCATCATTAATTCTTAGTGATCCTAAGTCAACTTCTCTTGATGAAACTAAGTCTATAATTTTCTGAATAACCAAGTTTACCCGTTCCGGCTGGGCGGCGTGGATCAACTTTTCTAGAGATTCTGACAAAAGAGATAGGCGGAGAGTAAAATTCTCTTGTGTCTCTGAGCTCTCGGCAGCTGCAAGAAGGGCCTCCCCCAGGATAGAGTATCCGTCACTAGTGGAGCTCTGAAAAAGAGCGCGGGCTGCCTCTTGAAAGAAGTCGCTGATCAGATCCTCTATAGTCCATAATCCCTTGTAGCGTTCAGCTTGCTTGGGATCCTCAGCATGAGCCAATTGGGCTAACAAAGCAGCAAATCCAGATTTTTGATCCTCCAAAAGACGAGCTTGTAAAGCTGTGGATACCTCGAAAAACAAATCCAGGTAGCCGTCATCCCATAGCCGTGTGAGCAACCTGGTGAGGAGCGGCTCCTGAGTAACGTCTATGATCTCCCCGCTTCCTAGGCTCTCCAGTAGAGCTTGCCCATAAAAGCCAACTGCCAGCTCATCCTCGGCTTGCAGAGCCCGCATCAGCAAAGCTTGGGTATTGTCCCGTCGGTTTGGATCCAGCTCAAAGGCCATCTCCCGCAGCTTTAGACAAACCTGGAGACGCTGCTCTGGATCCTGTATGGGGCTGTTTTCCAAGCGACCTGCAAGGGATAGCAACAAATCCAAGACTTTTTGCTGGGACAGGATCTCTGCCCTCACCAGAGGCGTGTAGAGCTGGTAAGCAAGGTTCAGCTGGCTGGCAGCCAAAGCCTGCTCCAGCGCTGACAAGGTAATTGCCTCTGGCTCAGAGGGGGAAGCCAAATCATTAGCTGATGAAGATGAGGAGAGGTCAAAGAAACCCCACAGGAACTCCCGCCAATCCTTTGCATCTTGCTCTGGGTAGAAAGCCGCTAACCACTCCCCAAAGGCATCGGGAGACTGCTGAAACAGTTGCTTGGCTTCCAGGATTCGGGCTTGCAACGTAGGGTTCATAGGTTGAAGCAAGAGGGCTAGTCTTAATCTGCCACGCTAAGGCCGGCTCAGCTAAACCACTGACCTGTGTCAGGCTTATCTGACAAAGATCCGCAATTGCGCCGGGGAGTAGGCTGTTATGAATCGCCCTCAAGCAGGGTAAGTTAGCACTGGCAGGTAACCTGCACAGTTAACTCTCCAGTCTGTCAGAGGTAATACTTATGAGCGCGAAGTCTCGTCAGTCTCTGTTGCGGGCCAAACTGGCTCAACAAATTCTCTCCCAGGCCAAGGGCTTCACCCTGATTGAGCTGTTGGTGGTGATCGTGATTGTGGGTGTGCTGTCTGCAGTAGCAATCCCGCAGTTCTTGAACCAAGTGCGCCGCTCCCGCACAGCCGAAGCTCAAGCGGCTCTCACTGAAGTAGGCCGTGCCTCTGAAGTCTACCGACTCGACCTCGGTGTCTATCCTAAGAGCTATACTACGATCGAGGAGGGCGGTCCCCACGGAGACAAATACATGAACGATCCGTGGAGGGCTCCCAACTACCAGACACCAGTGACTAGTAACCATTCGACCAATCCTCACGGAGTAAGGTGGCATACAACATCCAACGGTGCCCCATACATCACCAGGTCTGGTTCAAACATTCAATGCACCATTGGGCTGGGATCCCAGGAACCAGCGGTGACGACTTTAAGTACCTTTGTTGGTAGGAGCTGCAACGTATTTGACTGATTGGTCTCTCCAGCTTGAGCACTTCTTGGCTCCCTTTGGGGAGCTTTTTTAGTTCAGCTACTCCAAATTGAGGCTGATACTTCTCATCCTCTTCTCTTCCCGCAGAAGATTTGCTGGGCAGGAAGACGAGCTAGGGCCCAATCCAAGAGCTGGCTGAGACTCTGGGCTTGCTCCAGTTCTGGGACAAGATCCTGGGCAAGGTCTTGGCACTGCATGGAAAGAGTGATCCCCGAGATCTTAATCCTAAAGATCTTAATCTAAGGTCTGCTCTAGCTTAATGTACCCGGATCCACCCCCAGTTCCTGCAGCTTCTGGGCTAGGCGCTCAGCCCGCTGTTCAGCCAGCTCAGCCCGCTGTCGCTCTTGCTCTGCGCGTTGGCGTTCGATTTTTTCGGCTTCCTCAGGAGTAGGCACCAGCTCCCCACTTGGAAAAAAGTACCGGAGCTGGCGGTGGTGAAGGCCCAAGTACAGCCCCAGCACCTCACTCCAGCGCCACCCCTGCTCTGTCGGCGCAATCTCTTCGTACCGCTCTCCTTTCAGCCGCAAGCCCATAAACTCCAACGTCTCGGGAGAAAAGTAAAAATACTCCGGTGTTCTAAAAATTGTTTGGTACAGCTCCCGCTTCTCTTCCCGATCCACCTTGGCCGTCGAGTCGGAAAGCAGCTCAATAATCAAATCTGGATATTTCCCCCCTTCTTCCCACACCACCCAAGAGCCGCGCGGGTGGTTGGCCACACCCTTGACCAAAAACAGGTCTGGGCCACGGAAGTCTTTGGTTTTGAGTTGGTCGCGGCTGTAGTAGACGGTGAAGTTCCAAGCCAGGAAGTAGTCGTTGCGGTTCTGCCAGAGACGGTTAAGGCAGCTCACCAGAATCAAAAGCTGCAGGGCATGAAGGGAGTGTTCCATTTCCGGCTCGTCGCTGAGCAGTCCCTGGGCAGAGGGCATCAGCTCTGCTAGCTGCTGTCGGGTGATGGAGCTAATTTTTTCTTGAGCTGCCTCTTGGATCAGCATCTGAGCGCTCGGGATAAACGCTAAACCTAGCCTAAAGTATCCGGATCTACCCCCAGCTCTCGCAGCTTTTGAACTAGGCGCTCCGCTCGCTGTTCAGCCAGCTTAGCCCGTTGACGTTCTAGCTCAGCCTCAGTGGGCACCAGCTCCCCTGCCTCTGTAGCCCAGCGGATCCATGTAGTCTCGATGTCTCGGAAAAGACCTTGCCATTTCACCAAGTACAGCCCCAAGACCTCGCTCTTCAAGCGCCCCTTTGCATCCGGCTCAATCGGCACACAGTAGCTGCCCCTCAGCCGAAACCCCGCCCAATCCCTCGGCTCAAGGGGATCGAACCAAAAGTACTCCGGCACGCGAATTGTTTGCTCATAAAGCTGCTTTTTGCTGGTTTTGTCGTAGTGAGCAGTGCTGGGGGAAAGAAGCTCAATCACCACATCTGGCCCTTTGCCTTGCTCCCAAATTACCCAGCTTTTGCGCTCGCCTTTTGGGACTCTTAGCACCACAAAGTAATCCGGCCCTTTGAAATTGCGGCTGCGGGCTTGCTCCAAGCTGTAGTAAAGAAACATGTTGCCGCTGACAAAGCCATCGGGGCGCTGCTGGAGCCAGGCTTGGGTAACGGAGATGAGCAGATCCATCTGGCACCTGTGCCGCCAGCTTTCCATAGGTTCGCCGTCGTCGTAGGGAAGCTCGTCTTGGGTGGGGGGCCATTCAGGTAAATCAACTGGATCCAGCTCTTGCAGACAAGGATCCGATAGTTCAACCGCAGGGTTGCTCATAACCTGTGCTCGGCTCGTTGTCCTCCAGAATAAAATAACAAGGATCCCTTATCGATGGGCCCAACTCTAAAGCTGGCTTGACAATTGTTTTCTGGTGAGAAATGGGGTGCTCCTGAGCTCTAAACTTAGAAATTGTATCTTCGGGTAAAAGCCGCTCAAGGATGACACCGGATCCCTAGCAGTGGAGGTTGGCTTTAACACCTAGCGCTGATAGCCTATAGGAGCCAGGAGGATCTGCTGCTCAACTTATGGGTCGAGAAATGCAAGATATCGAGGCTACTGCTCCGCGAGTTCTTCTCAACTGGCCGGCTCCGCCGGACTACATCCCGCCCCCGCGGCTTTCAGATCGGCAGGTCACTCTTTGTCCTAAGGGGAGAGCAAAGGGCTTTGGACTAGGCTTCGTCGACCTCTCTGGGGAATTGGTGGAGTGCCCAGGTGGAGATTACGACCTCTACGACTTTGTGCAGCAGTCTGAGCAAATTGCAGATAAAGAGTTTGACTTGGTTGTTGTTTGGACTTCCAGCTTTGACCAGATCAGTCCCTTGAATACAAAGAAGTTTGGCTGCCCTACCCTCTTGCTAGCTGGAGACACCCACCACTGGAAATTTCCCGTTAACCATCTCCTAGCCTACTGGGCTACTGAAGGGTTCGATTATGTTGCCACTGCCTATAACCGCCAGCATTTGCACTGGTTTGCTGCGGCGGGTGTTGAGAATCTTGCTTGGTTGCCTCTTCTTTCTATGCACACCGTCACTCACGAGTGGGTGGAAGCTCGAGAAAATCAAGTTGTCTTTATCGGACAACAGGGATCCCGTCATCCCAGGCGATCCCGACTGGTTCAAGCCATACAGAAAGCGGATTTGCCCATCCTCATCAGAGTAGCCAACCGCCAAGAGGCAGCCAAGTGGTTTGCCAATTCTTTGATTTCCTTCAACTGCAGCCAAAATGGGGATCTCAACTTGAGGAACCTGGAAGTGATTTCTGCAGGAGGCTTTCTGCTCACCGACCAGCTTTCCTTTGCCTCAGGACTGAACGAACTCTTGGTACCCGGCACCTACTGCGACACCTACAACTGCGAAAAGGAACTTTTGGAGAAAATCCGCTACTACCTAGACCATCCTCAAGAAGCCATTGACATTGCCCGCCGCGCCTACCACACCTTCGACCAGCACTGGCACCCCCGCCACCGCATTCAGAACCTGCTGGGGTGGGTGTTTGGGGGAGAACTGCCTGAGCCGTTTTGCTACTCTCCTGGCTCGGATGTGCGCTACTTTGTCAGCACTGCCAGCTCTGCCTGGGTAGACACGCGGCTGGGGATTTACGAGCCCATTCAAGAGCTGCATCGGGTGCAGGAGCGGCTGAGGGTGTTGGTGAGTCGAGGTTGTCCTGAAGTGATAGCCGCAGATTTACTGGACTTGCCGCGGCTGGAACTGTATGTGGAAGAGGGGTTTGAGGATCCCTGTGCCCTGCTGCAGCAGAAGGGAGTGCCTGAGCGAACTCATGCCCTGAGGGGGGAGCCGGGCAGTTGGCCTGAGTTTGAGGCTGTGGTGTGCACGGCTGAGGATTTGCAAAGACTTGGCCAGCCCTTGAAAGCCAACTTTGCCTTTGTTCTAGGAGAAGACGCCCAGCTCCTCTTTGCCAATGCGCGAAACATAACAGAAACTTTTCTCATTGACTTGGTCCAAGAGGGTAGCTCTACTCCGTCAGCTTGGTTGCGGGGGTATGAAGGCCTTGAGTATGAAGGGACAGCAGCTAGACTGAGCCGCATCTATCAGCCCACAGCTTCCATTCTTTCTGAGGTCAAGGTTGTTGTGGATGTGAGGGCGGGGGTGGGTTTGACCAGCGCCTGTTTCAGAACTTTTCACCCTGAGGCAGCCATCCACTGTTTCGAGGTGGATCCCTTGGCGTTGCACCTGCTGCGGCAGAATATTCTCAGCTTGGGCAACTGCTTTGTGCATCCGGTGGGGCTGGCGGGGCAGGATAGCTGCAGAACTCATCGCCTCTGGCCGGAAGATCCTCAGGTTGAGTGGGGAGTGGAGCAGGTGCTCCCTTTCCGAGAAGCCAAGGCAGCTTTGAAGGAGCTGGGTCTGGAGTCCATCGATGTGCTCAGGGTGGCTACAGGCGGGAATGAGGTGGAGGTGTTGGCTAACTTGCAGCCCCAGCTTGGGGACATCAAGGTGATTTACGTGGAGTTTACTTCTGAGCAAGACCGCAAGCGGATTGACCAGATGTTGGATCCTTCCCATCTCCTCTGGCAGGGGGAAATCATGGCCAGTCGAAGGGGAGCTCTTTGCTACGTGAGCAGATCTCATTCTTTCGACAAGAAGTAAAGTCTTGGAGGGAGAGATGAACTCAACTATCATTGTTACAGGCGCCGACAGCAAGTTTTTTGAATTGGTTCAGGGGACTATTCTCTCCATCCGAGAGAAACCCCAGGGGCAGTCTGTAGATATCGGATTTTTCGATGTGGGCTGTATACCGGAGCAGTTGCAATGGATAGGTCAGCACGTTGACTACATCGTTGAGCCAATTTGGCAATATGACATTCCTGATGCTGATAAGCAGCCCAATTATCTTAAGGCATTAACCTGCAGACCTTTCCTTCCTGAATACTTTCCGGGCTATGAGATTTACATCTGGATTGATGCAGATGCTTGGGTTCAAGACTGGTCTGCAATCGAGCTTCTTACCTTAGGAGCAAGAAGTAAAGGCTTTGGAATTGTTGGTCAGTTACTCGATACTTTGTTCAATCGTTATCCTAATTCATATCTAGTCTGGAATTTAGCAAAATACTGGAACTACTTCCATCAAACAGACTGTAGTCCTGAGTCTAGCCACCTGCACATAAGACCAATTCTAAATGCCGGTGTGTTCTCCGGACGCAATGATTCTCTTGTTTGGTCAAAGTGGAAGGCTAGACTATATCAATCCATTTTCAAAGACCTTGATCTTTTCACAGATCAGTTTGCTCTGAACGCGGCTATCTATAGAGATTGTGGGATAGATAGTGTTGAATTATTACCCTTACATTGTAATTATACTTGCCTTAGCAAACTTCCTCTGTGGGATCCAAGCAAAAAACTTTGGGTTGAAACTTGGCCACCGCATACTCCCATAGGCATCCTGCACCTTGACGGAGAAGTCAAAAATAGGGAGTTTTACATAGTGCGTACTACTGAAGGTTTCAAGCTAGAAGCTAGCCTACGTTACCCTCGCAATGGTATTCTTCTGGCCAAGAGATATGAACGTGTGTCTCCTAACTTTAGGAGGATATACCTGGATCATAGCTTCCCATCAATGGCTGCTTTCGATCCGGAACCTCACCCCTGGCCCTATGTAAGGAGAGAGGTTCCCCATCTCTACTGTGCAGATCAACGTCAGCCTGATACTGGCTTTGTCAGCCGAGATGAGGCCCACATTTTGTATAACGCTGCCCTCAAGTTCCAAGGAAAACGCGCCCTGGAGATTGGCTGTTGGCTAGGTTGGTCAACTGCTCACCTGGCAGCAGGAGGGGTTATTCTTGATGCTATCGATCCTATTTTGGAAAATCCAACAGCTTATGAGAGCGTGAATTATTCTCTCTGCTCAGCTGGAGTTCGCTCTAATGTCAATCTCTACCCTGGCTATAGCCCAGAAAAGGTAGAGGAGATTGCCCAGCAAGAGGAGTTTCGCTGGTCTCTGATTTTTATCGATGGGAATCATGACTCACCGGCTCCCTTGCAGGATGCTCAAGTGGCAGAGCAATATGCTGCTGAGGATGCCTTAATTCTGTTTCACAATCTAGCCTCGCCAGATGTAGCCGAAGGTTTGAATTACTTGAGAGACAGGGGCTGGAACACAATGATTTACCAGACTATGCAAATTATGGGGGTAGCTTGGCGAGGGAATGTCCAGCCTGTCGAGCACATTCCAGACCCTGCTGTGGATTGGAACTTACCAGAACACCTCAAGGACTACCCGGTCTGTAATCTTGAGCTATCTAAGGTATTGGAGAAGGTCAAGCCTTTTACCCTGCTAGGCTTCGAGCGTCTTTGGAGCCTTTATTCGCTAGCAAAGCGAGTTTGCGAGGAAGATATCCCTGGGAACTTTGTAGAGTGTGGTGTTTGTAGGGGTGGGAGCTCTGCTTTACTAGCCTGGGTGATTAAGAACTATAGCCGTCGGCCCCGCAAACTCTATGCCTTTGATGTCTTCTCAGGTATGCCTGAGCCAACAGAGGCGGATCGAGATTATCGAGGAGTTGCTGCCAATGCTACAGGCTTCGGAGCAGGTGCTCTAGCAGCACCCATTTCGGAGAACCTGGAGGTGATTGCCAGGGAACTGGGGGTCTGGGATCTCATTGTTCCTGTGCCAGGTTTGTTTGCTGACACCTTACCTGTTTATCGAGAGCAAGTGGGTGAGATGGCTCTGCTGCATGCAGACGCTGACTGGTATCAGTCAACAATGGATATTTTGCGCCATCTCTATCATCAAGTTCATCCCAGAGGGTTTATCCAGATTGATGACTATCAGGACTGGCAAGGATGCGCAAAGGCTGTTCACGATTTTGAGCAGGAAGTTGAGGTTTTCTTTCAACTGCACAGTGTAGCTGAGCCGTATGGTTGGAAGATGGACAGCTTAGAGCTGCAGGGATGGCCCAGTCCTATGTGGTTAAGTCCTTCTGAGAACCTGCTAGTAGTCAGGGATGACCCAACAGAAATCTCCAAACCACAAGGGATCCGCCTGAGCAAGATTAACGTGGGCCTTTTCCCCTATTGGGAGATGGAGACAGAGCAGCTTATCCAAGAATTGGAGAGCTTGCTGGAGTCGATTCTGCGCAGTCCTCAGCCGGAAGACTATGCTCTGATCTTCCCAGGGGATCCGGATCCGCAACTGGCCAATCAAACTCTGGAGATAGCTGCAGGCAACGTGACCCTTAAGCTTATGGAAGCAGGGCTGGAGATAGACCGAGAGCCATTTTCTTCTGTAGTTGCTGGCTTGAACCCCCATCAATGGGAGAGGCTGCTTCCTCTGCTGAGCTATCGCTATCCTTTAAAGCGGGAGCGCTTTCCCAGGGGATTGCGGCCTGCTGTCCAAAAGCTGCCTGTGTTGCTGCGGGCTTTCTAGGGATCCACGTCTTTTGCCGTCTCTCATGATTCCCTGTTCTGTTCTAGCTTGGCCACACGGGCCTCCAGCTTGCGCAAGGTACGTTGCAAATCGGGCAAATGCCGTTGAACCGCCATGCTCTTGCGCCATTCGGAAATGGGTTGATGGGGGTAGCCTGCCACCGTTTGGCCGGCTGGGATATCGCTGGTTACGCCTGTTTGGGCGGCTACACGCACGCCGTCGCCGATGTGAAGATGCCCGGCTAGGCCACATTGCCCGGCCAAAATGACCTGGTGGCCCAATTGGGTACTGCCGGCAATGCCCACCTGAGCGATGATTAGGCAGTGGGATCCCGTCCTCACGCCGTGGCCAATTTGCACCAGGTTGTCAATCTTGGTGCCTCGGCCAATGCGGGTTTCCCCAACGGCAGCCCGGTCGATGGTGGTGTTGCTGCCTACATCCACGTTATCTTCTAGCACCACCCGTCCCGCTTGCAGCATGCGCCGCCAGGAGCCATCCGCCAGGGGAATGTGCCCAAAGCCATCGTCACCGATGACAGCGCCGCTGTGAATCAGACAATCGTTGCCAATTTCTGTGCGCTCGTGAATAACACAGTTGGCTAAGAGCTGACAACGGGATCCAATCCGCACCTGGGGATAAATCGTTACATTGGGGTGAATTTGGGTGTAGTCGCCAATCCTCACCCCTTCCATCACCACCGCATGCGGCCCAATTGCCACCCCTTCCCCCAGTTGCACGCTGGCATCCACCACCGCTGTGGGATGGATCCCCACGGGTAGGCGGTAGGGCTGGTAAAACAGCTCAATGGCTTGGGCAAACAGCAGACGGGGATCCCTGCCCCGCAAACAGGGAATGGAACGGGGCAAAGGGGTCGATTCTTCCACAATCACCGCACTGGCCTGGGTTTGCTCCAGCAGGGGCAGGTAGCGGGCCTCGCTGAGAAAGCTCAACTCTCCTGGACGCGCCTCCGCCAGGCTGGCGACGCCGTGAATTTCTAGGGTGGGATCCCCTTCGTAGGCACATCCCAACTTTTGGGCAATCTCCTGTAGCTGCATTGGGGTTGACATCCTCTTACGATTGCAGCAGCCGCACGTCCATCACGGTGCCGCGCAAGTTGTAGTCAAAGGTCTCTAGCTCTAGGGGAACGCCGATTTTGACGCGATTGTTGCCCAAGACGATGCCATTCTCGGTGCGCTGGCCCCGTCCCCGCAGCGTAAATACCAGATCGAGGCGATAGGCTTCGGGATCAGGCAGGTTCTGCACCTGTCCATCGGGAAACACCACCGGCACGGTACGACTGACATTTTCCACCCGCACCACTTCCACCTGGCCGTAGGGCTGATTGCGGATGATCAAGTCGGCCTTGTGCCCCGCCTGGAAGGGTTCTATGGAGCGGCTGCTGATCCCACGCACAATCATATCCACTTCTACCGGCAGCGTAGGGCCACCTCCCACCTGGACTACACTGCCCGCCTGCCGACCTGGCAAAAACAAAACAGCGACAATGGCCACCACCACAATCGCCAGGGCTCCCAGATCCAAGAGGCTGATCTTTCCCAAAAGCCGTCCCTGTTCGTCAATGATCCGCATATCACCTCTCCTCGCACACCCTGTTTTGATTCTAGGCAGGTTTGCTCCCCAAGTTGCTTTCCCGCTCTAAGGGATCCAAGCCAACGTGCTGCTGCCCAGCGGTAGGCGGCGTTCCTGCCAGCGGTGCGAATCCCTTTGTCCGTCAGGAATGGGCAGCCCGTCCTGCAAATCCACCAGCCACACTTGCGAGGCCATAATGGCCTGCCCGCTACGGCTAAGGGGAGCTGAGGGATCATCCGGTACTCCCGGGAAGGATTCCAAGAGCGTGTAGGCCAGCATACGTCCATCCGGGGAAATGCTGAAGTCCAGATCGACGGGATAATCGGCTCGAACCACCTCTATGGCCTTGCCTGCTTCCTCTTGGGTGGCGTCGGCGGGACGGAGCGTTATCGCCAGCAAGCGGGGCGACTCGGTGTAGCTGGGGAAGTCCAGCGCGACCTCGCCAACAGAATCATGCTCTGCACCGCCAACGTGAGAGACCTCACTGACCAAGGCGTAGAAGATGGGTGCCTGAGGGGAGAAAGCCCCTTTCAGGATGGATCCCTGGATTCTCAAGATCTCCTGGCTGTTGCCGGTATTGCTGACGATGGAGAGGCTGCGCGTGTAGTCGGGATTGAAGCGCAGCAAAGCCCCGAAAGCCCCATCGGGACGAATGGCCAAGGTTTGGCCGAACTGGGCCAGAAAGCTCTCCGCTGCCGCCCGCGGATGCAAGGGCACGATCCCCACCCCCTGTCCCTGCGAGATGAGCAAGTTGCTCTCATCGGGGCTGATGAAAAAATCTCCCCCCACCGCCGTATCCAGCTCTAGACGCTCAAAGGGATCCCGGCTTGTTTTCTGGATCCACAGCTCTGTCTGGACAGCGGCCATGGGATCCCGTTGCAGCGGGATCCGCTCTGCCACCACCAATTCCCCCGTTGGAGAGACTTGGAAGCGCAGGTTTTGGTAACCCTGGTGATCCAGCAGCAACTGCGAAGACTGATCCTCCAGATCCAGTCGGTACAGATCCTGGTGCTGTAGGTGGGTGGCCGTGGCGAAATAGTACACGAAGCGGCCATCGGCACTGGGCTGCATTTGAGTTACCTTGAGCCCAGCCGGAGTCAGCAGGGTGGTGGCTCCCGTCTCCAGGTTGAACAGAAACAGTCGTCCTCGCTGGCCAGGTTCGGTGCTGATCCCCAGCAACTGCCGATCCGGCGTGCGGAATTCTCCCTCAAAAGGCCGGGCCATGGGCTGGCCTCGTTCATCTACCGCTGCCTGCAGGCGCACCCGGTAAGTCTGGCCGTAGGGGGCGGGTTCTGTCAGTGTCCAAAAAAAGCGGCGACCCAGCTTGTGCATTCGGCCCGGCAGAGGGGGCTGGATCTGCAAGTGCTCTTCAACGCTGACGGGATCCATTGGGCGGTTAAAGGTAAGCACCATCTGCATTTCTTGCGCTCCCACCCGTTGCTGTTGCCAGTTAAAGTCCCGCACGTAAGGAGACGTGTGATTGCCCAGCAGCAGCAGGATCACCCCAATGGCCAGGTTGCAGAGGGTGATCCCGGCCACCCAGCGATCCAGGGGCTGTGGGAACCACCGCGTCAGAATTGTGCGCCAATAACGTCCCGACCAGGCAGACATCTGAGCCATAGATTCACCAACAACAGGTAGGTATGGGCAGCCAGAACTTGGGGGAGCTGCCTACTGCAGCATCAAAAAAAGAAAGTCTTCTAGGGCAGTCAGGAAGGTCAGCACCTCAGGGGTTGCTCGTTCTTCATCGGGGGATCCCAACTGGACGGCCTGTTGAATCAGCTCTCGAACCGGCGTTGGCCCTCGGAGCAATGGTGCCAACCAGCTCACGTTCTCAGCAGGGATGCTGATCCGCCCGTGGGTGGCCCCTGTCCACTGCATTTCGTAGGGCCGCTTCTCTTGCAGGGCTTTGCTGTACTCCTGGTGAAAGCGGGGGTTGTCCATCAATAGGGGATTGAATTGTACGGATCCCGACAGCCAATCTTCATTGCTCCAGGGCAGCACCGACGGAGAGCCAGCATGCCCGGCCCAAAAGTCAATGAGGCGATGGGCAGGGCGAAGCAGTTCATACAGGTGCAGTCGCTCCATGAGGCTGAGGGTTGCCAACCGCTGCCGCACAAACTCAGGTACCTCTTTAAACAAAGACTCCACTGACCAATCGGGCCTATCCACCAAGCTCAAAAAGCTCAACCCTGCCTGCTGCAACAGGCGAAACAAGTCGGGGATCGTGAACCCTTTGTCGTTGGAGAGTAGGTAGTTGTTCATAATGGCCGCATCTTCGGCATAGTTGGCCGGATTCCAGAACACCGCCTGGGCCACCTCTTCCCGCAGGGATCCCATGAACTCCCGCACATTTTGCGCCCCTACAGCCGGTGGAACGTCAAATTGGCCCACTTTTTGAAAGGCTTCCTGCAAGCGGAAAAACACCTGCCGTTGGTAGCGGCTGTGGAGATTGGCCCGGATAATGCCGTCAGGCTTGAGGACATTTTTCATTGCCCGCAGGCCCTCGGTGGGATCCTCCAGCAAATACAAAACATCATTGAGGCTGATGAAATCGAATTGGATCCCCAGGCAATCCAGCTCCAGCAGATTGAGGACATAAAACTTAGCATCTGTGAAGCCGTGGTGGCGCAGGCGTTCCTCCGTAAGCTTGACCGAAGCCGGAGACAGATCACAGGCAACAATCTGGGCCCCTGGATTGGCCTCGGCCATCATCAACGTTTCCCAGCCGGAGCCACAGCCGGCATTCAGCAAAACCTTGCCCTCTGGCGGGACGACAGCATGGGTGCGCAGGTACTGAGCTGTGGTGTAGCTCATCTTGAACATCTCCGGCAGGGCGTTGCGGGCCGTCTGCGAGAGAGGCACATTGGGGTAAGGCAAAGCCTCGTAAAGGCTTAAGGCCCGTTCTGAAGCCGAGAGGGCGGAGCTGGCCATAGGCAAGGGAAAGGCTCAACGGTTCAGTTTATGATTGAGTGTAGCCCCTGGTCGCAACAGCCTTAGGGATCCGCGGAGAACTGGCCATGACTGCTGCTTCCCTGCCCCGTCGTCGCTCTCGCTTCTCCCTCACAGGCACTCTGGCCGCTGTTGGGGGTGCGTTTCTGTGTGGGATCCTGGTGGTGCGGCTACAGTTGCCGATGCTGGAGCGGATCAATCTGGGGGAATTGGAAAATGCCGAGGCCCGCAAAAACCGCAACATCGCCCTGGCCAATACGCTGGGCTGGCTGGGCTACCGCAACTTGGGGGCTTCCTGGCTGTGGCTGGAGCTGATCCAGTACTACGGGGATGCAGCGGCCCGCACCCTGACTGGCTATGGCCTGGCCTACGACTATTTCGATCACATGCTGCGGCTGGATCCCCATTTCTTCTTGGGCTACCGGCTCTCCAGTTTGGTGTTGGCCTATCGGGCCGGCCAGCCGGAAAAAGCCGTCGAGATTTTGGATCGCGGCTTGCAGCAGTTCAACCCCCAAAACAACCCTGATGCCTGGCGACTTTATGTGGATCGCGCCCTACTTAACTTTATGTTTCTGGGAGACCCAGAAGCGGGCCGCACCGATTACTACCAAGCTGCTGCCTGGCGAGAGCAGGTGGGCCTGCCTGGAGATGAATTTCGTCAATTGGGAGATAACATTGCCCGCAGTCCGCTCAGCCGCCGGGCTCAATTCGATGCTTGGCTGAGCGTGTTCAATTCCACCACCGACCGGGACACCCGCCTGTTTGTCCTGGAACAACTGGCCCAGTTGGGTACCGTGCTGCAAACGCTGCCCACCGGGGAGATCGAGATCCTGCCCCCCCCTCTGCCCGACTTCCCTGACGAAGAGCCTTATCGCTTGCGCCTGTGATTTGATCTAAGGGACAAAGATTGCGCCTCAGGGCTGTGACGTTGCCCCAAAAGGTGAGCTAAACTCTAACCCAAATTAAGCCGACCCAACGGGCCGACTCTTCAAGAGCCGCAGCTTTTCGCTGGAAAAGTTTGCTTCTCTCACGTGGAGCGTGGCTAGCCTTGCTGACTTTGCATGACTTTGCAATGGGAAAACAGTGGCCAGTTCCATGGCAAGCCCTAGAGACGGTCTGGGGTTCCGGTTGGTTCCCACAACCTCCCTATCTTATTATTTCTTAACTTTTGTTCTTGTTCTGCACAATAGGAGTGACCCCCATGACCTCAAGAACTTCCCTTCTAATGACTGTGGCTGTCCTTTCGGGCAGTTGGCTTGTTCTTCCGGCGGCAGCACAATCTTCCGGGACGGCCCGGGTGCGGTCGGTGGTGGATGGGGATACCTTTTGGGCGGACTTGAACGGTAGGCCAACCCGTTTCCGTCTGGCCTATGTGGATGCGCCGGAGCTAACCCAAGGGCGCTGGGGGCGGCTATCCCAAGAGGCTCTGCAAAACTTGCTCCCGACCGGATCCCTGGTGCAAGTGGATACCCTCTATGTCACACCGGAAGGGCTTCACATTGCCCAGGTGTACAACGCCGATGGTTTGGTGAATTTGGAGATGTTGCGCCAGGGTCAGGCGGTGGTTTACGAGCGCTTTTTGCACGGGGCCAATCGGCAGCGCTACCTAGAAGCCCAAGAGGCGGCCCAAGCGGCGCGGTTAGGCTTCTGGCAGCAACGCAATCCGGTGATGCCTTGGGAGTTTCGGGAGACGGCCACGCAAACCTCGGCCTTTGCGGGGGTCAATGTTTTGGATGGTTCCTTGATTCGGGAAAATCCAGTGGCGGCTGCGGGTGTAGGTATCGCTACCGCGGTGGTGATGGTGGGTCTGAGCAAGGTGCTGTGGAGAAAGCCCAGCCGACAGAGGGTGAGCATCCGGCAGATGGAGCGGGATCTGAAACAATTGCAGCGCAGCCTGACCACAACCCTAGCCAGTCGCAAGCAACTGGAACGGCAGTACGACGAAATTTTGCAAAAGGCCGAAGATTGGTTTATTAGGGCTGAGAAAGCCAGCCAACAGAACCAAGATGACCTTGCCCGCGAGGCTTTGGTTCGGCGCAACCAGCACATGAGCGCAGCAGAAGCGGTTCGCAAATCTTTGGATGAAGTTGAAGCGCAGGTGGCAACCCTTCGCGAAGGCATTTCCCGCCTGGAAAGCCAGATCTCAATGGCCAAACTGGAGCGGGAGATGAACAACTGACGCGAACGCGACCCAGCTCAACTCTTCTTTGGGAAAGGGGATCCCCGGATCCGCGCACTCAGGCTACGGCAAGGACGGGGGCAGGTTTTGCAGGATGGTGCGGACGACTGCGGCTGAGTTGAGGGCCGCCGTTTGAAAAAAGCTCAAGAAATCCGTATCGTCCCCTGCATCGCTAACCGAGCGCACCAGCAAACAAGGGATCCCGGCTTCTTGCGCTACTCGCACCACGGCTGCCCCTTCCATCTCCACCACCAAAGCTCCGGTGCGTTCTCGAATTTGTCGGCGCAGGTCTGCATCGGCCACAAACACATCGCCAGTGGCCACCAAGCCTTGATGGATGACGGGATCCCGGCCTTGTAGGGGATGGAGAGGGATCCGCTCGGGGTGGGCCACGATCAGGTCGTAGAGGGCGCTATCGGCCTCTGCCAGGGGGTGGCGCAGCTCCGGGATAAAGTCGATCCCCAAGACAAAGCCTTCTGGACGCCCGGTGCCGAAGTCGTGCTCAATCGCCGCGTGGGCCAGCACCACATCTCCCATGTGCAGGTGATCGGCCAAGGCCCCGGCCACCCCGGTAAAAATGATCCCCTGCAAAGGGAAATGGGCCACCAACAGAGCCGCCGTGGTTGCCGCCCGCACCTTGCCCACTCCGCCCCGTACCACCACTACCGGTTGCCCAGCCAGGGATCCCTGGTGGAACTGTCGCCCCAGATGGGTATGGATGGAGCAGGTTTCCATCGCCGCAGTAAGCATGGCCACTTCCTCGGGCAGGGCTCCGAGAATGCCGATGGCCTTTTGGGGGGGATGGGCTGGAGATTCCATAGAGCTTCTCTTAGGTTCTTCGAAAGATTTTTGAACAGGCTCTCCCTTCAGTTTGCAAGGGGGGGATTACTTGCCCTCGTCTGTCCGGCCACTTGGTAATCCACTGCCAACGGTTTTATTCTCGCCTGAGTTCAGGATCCCAAAGCGATGACCGGATAGGTCGGAGTCTTAGGCGGTATAGTTAAGGTGGTTGGATAGGGAATAGGGGAAAGACCATGGTCTACAGCGAGCCGCTCATGAGCACCTTTAACCCTTCGCCAGAGGTTTTTCCGGAGCCCGTTCGCTACGTTGAGGTTGTCTCGGCAGTGGTTTCCAGCCTCAAAGAGGATGCCGCCTACGAAAACCATGAGCAGGGACACACCTGGAAGTTTACCTACGGCACGGCAGAAGTGTTCGTCCATTTGAGCGGCGAATCCCCAGAAGACACCCTTTTGGTATGGTCTCCCGTTCTCTCTCTGCCGGTGGCAGAACCGGCTAAGCTGATGCAGAAGCTCCTGGAGAAGAATTGGAGCGACACCCTAGAGGCGCGTTTTTGCATTTGGAACGACCAAGTGGTGTTGAACCACTATCGCACCTTGGAAGGGATCACAGCCGGCGAAATTTCCCGGGCCATTACCATTGTGGCCAGCTTAGCCGATGAATACGATGAGCCCCTCCAGGCCGAGTTTCCCAAAGTTTAAGGTCTGGCTTTGCCGGGATGGGATCCCAAGGATACTGGCTGCCCTACCGTGTGGCCTCTGGGGCCTGGCAAATGGAGCAGGACTTCCGGCTTTTGCACAGGCTTCGTCGGGATCCTCAGCCCTGCTTGCGCTTCTACGGCTGGGATCAGCTCACTCTCTCGCTGGGACGGCATCAGGTTTGGGATCCCCCAGCAGGGATCCCGGCGGTACGGCGACCCACGGGGGGAAGGGCAGTGTTGCATCAGGCGGCTAAGGATGCCGCAGAGCTAACCTACAGCTTGGTGTTGCCCCTTTCTTACTTGCAAGCCAAGTTGCCCAGTTTGCAGCGGGCCTGTGTGTACGACTTCTGCTGCCGCTTTTGGGTGCAGGGGTTGGCCGAGCTGGGCATTGCCACAGATGGGTCTGCTTTTGCTCACTGCCCAAGCCACCGAGATCCCGGCTACCGCAACAAGACCAGTTGCTTCGCCTCTCGTACCCGCGCTGACCTGAGCTGGCAGGGCAAGAAGCTGATGGGCAACGCCCAATTGTGGCAACCTTGGGGGATCCTCCAGCAGGGATCCCTGCTGTTGCGGCCCAACATCGAGCTGTGGGAGCAGTATCTGCCCGGCTCTCAGGTGGTTGGTGTCTATGACATTTGCCCCAGCGCGCCAGGGATCCCCGGCTTGGTTGAACATTTTCTGCAGGTGGCGGGACGGTGCTTTGAGGTGGATTGGCAAAGGCGAGCTTGGATAGATTTTCCTGATGAGAAATCGGGCTAAGACTGAACCCCATCTGAGACCGGAGAGGGCCAACTTAATGGTTCCTGATCGTTCATCCAACTCATGATTCCCAATTGTTGATATGGCTTGTTGCTACTCTGTTCAGCCCCCTCTTCGTTGCGAAGGCGCTAGTGATCGAGTTCTTCTCTATCCATGAGGGTAGGGGAATGTTTCCAACCCATCTGGAAAGTGAGTATAGAATCAAAATCAAGGCAGCCGTTGGCTCAATCCAACCATGCTGAAGACTTCGGCGGCAGTTCTGCTGGGTGTGTCGTTGTTCCTGCCAGGGCTTGCCTGGGCAATCCCCCTCGAGCAAGTACCCAATCCTCGTCGCAGCTATGGGGGGTGGGTTTCCGATACGGCCAACATTCTCAGCAGCAGCACCGAAAGTGAGCTGGATCGTCTCATCACTCAGCTTGAGCGGCGCACCGGCGCAGAAATGGCGGTGGTCACTGTGCCAAATACCCAGGGATACACCACGCCGAAAGATTTCACCACTCGGCTGTTTAACTACTGGGGTATCGGCAAGGCAGGCCGAAACAACGGGGTTTTGGTTCTCGTCTCGGTGGGGGATCGGCGGGTAGAAATTGAAACAGGCAGTGGTCTGGTGGCCGTTCTCCCCAAGGCTCGCGTTCAAGAAATTATTGATGCGCAGATCCTGCCTCGGTTTCGCAATGGGGATTTTGATGGCGGCACTCTGGCGGGGGTGCGGCAGTTGACCTTGGTGTTGCAGGGCCAGCCCGTTGCAAATGTTCCTGCGGCAGCTTCTGGAGTTACCACCTCAACGATTGCAACTCCTTCTGGGACGGTAGCCCAGGGCATTGATTCTTCCCTGGTGGAAGGGATCCTGCTGCTGCTGGGGATCATCATTTTGGGGTTGGGGTGGCAGCGCTCTCGCATGCCCGTCTCTCTAAGGGCCGAGCGAGGGGGAAGACAAGTCCTCTCCCTGACACGCAGAGATCCAGGTGCTGCGCTCTCTTCGGTTCAGAGCGGCCCCATTCGTCTCTTCCTCTATTCGGGATCCCTCTGCCTTGGCCTGTTCCTAGGATTGTCCAGCGGCAACTGGCTGGGGTTCGCTCTACCGGTTGTGGCTGCTTTGGCTACTGATGGCACCTTGGGCCTAAAGCGTGGGATCCCTTTTCAGCCGGTGGTTTGTCAAGCATGTGGCCGACCCATGCGGCCCATCCAGCCCAAAGTTTTGGATACGCGCCTCTCTCAGCCGGATCGCCTGGCCAAAAGTCGCGGCAGAGCGCAGTACTACGGCTGGTTTTGCCCTGCCTGCCAGGGGGTTGCCGTGGTTGTTCGCGAAAGAACATCCTATCGCAACCATTACTGCCCTCGCTGTCAAGCTCTTACCCTTGATCTCCAAGCCGAGACCATTAGGAGAAACCTCTATCCCTACACCTTCAGACGAGAAATCTTGACCTGCCCCATTTGCCAATACCGAACGGAGCGAGAAGTTGAAATCCGAGAGCCTGATGACAGAGATAGCGATTGGTACACGGACAGGGACAGATACGACAGTAGAGACCGAGACAACGACTTTGGTGGCGGTAGCAACAGCGGCGGTGGGGCTGGCGGCAGTTGGTGAGACCCAACTCTAGAGATTTCTCTATCGATCTAAAAGGGGAGTCGGGCTTCTCTTAAATCCGCCAGGACAGTACAGTGGTAAGGGAGCAGCGATAGCGATTGATCAAGGACGAGCATCCCATGACCCTCGGAGAAGGCGTACAACTGGTTACGTTTGTGGTGCTATCGGCGATGGCCATTGGGTTTGCGCTGGGAGTGGTTTGGGCCCCCAGCATTGTCTACTCCGGTTTTCTGCTGGGGGGGGTTTTCTTGAGTATGGCCGGGTTGTATCTCCTGTTGAATGCCGATTTTGTGGCCGCAGCGCAAGTCCTCATCTACGTCGGCGCCGTCAACGTGCTGATCTTGTTCGCCATCATGTTGGTGAATCGGCGCTACACCTTTGCTCCCCTGAAGCTGGGCTGGCTGCGCAACGGAGTAACGGCAGTTGTGTGCTTGGGGTTGTTTGCCCTTCTGACGGCAATGGCTCTGAATACTCCCTGGCAGTTGGAGCCGATCCAACCCACGAGCAGTGTGTTGGTGATGGGCGGGCATTTCTTCAGGGAGTATCTGTTGCCTTTCGAGCTGGCCTCTGTCCTGCTGTTGATGGCCCTGATTGGTGCTATTGTGCTGGCGCGTCGAGAGTTTGTCATTCCCCAGGCTGGAGAAGGGGATCTGAGCTTGCTGGAGCGGGCCCGACCCCAGCTTGAATCAGAGTCGGAGCGGCAAGCAGAGCTGGTGAGCACTCGTTGAAGCTACCTGCTCTCGATCACAAAATCCAGAGTTTTCCCAGTGCCCCTCTCATCCGTCTCTACTGGAGCCTATCGCGATGTTGCAACTGCAGTTTTTCTTGGTGGTGGCAGCGGTTCTTTTTTGTATTGGCATCTACGGATTGATCGTCAGCCGCAATGCGATTCGCGTGCTGATGTCGATTGAGCTGATGCTCAATGCGGTGAATCTGAACTTTATGGCTTTCTCCAACTTTGTCGATTCAGCTATGATTCGTGGCCAAGTGTTCTCGGTGTTTGTCATCACCGTGGCGGCTGCTGAGGCGGCTGTGGGCTTGGCCATCGTGTTGGGGATCTATCGCAATCGTGCCACTATTGATATGGAGAGCTTTAACTTGCTCAAGTGGTAGACTTTAGTCTCTCAAGCGCGGGGGGGTAACGGCGGGCATTGGATCCCAGGAACTAGGGATTCCAGCAAGCCGCTGCAGGCATCCCAGAGCAGCTCGATCACATAATGGAATCCGGCCTCACCCCCGTAGTAGGGATCCGGAACTTCCTCATCAGAATGGGAGCGGCAATAGCTGCACATCAGGCGCACTTTCTCGGCATATTTTCCCTGGGGATCCAAGCTGAGAATGTCGCGGTAATTTTGTCGATCCATGGCCAGGATCAGGTCGAACTCGCGTAGGTCGGCGGGTTGGATTTGGCGGGCTTTGCCCTGCAGCTCCAGGCCATAGCGTTGGGCTGCTTGTCGCATGCGCCGATCTGGGGGGCTGCCGATGTGATAGGCTGCCGTACCTGCTGAGTCGCAGAGAATCGCTTCCGAAAGGCCGCTGCTGCGCAAAAGATGATTGGTGATGCCTTCAGCAGTGGGAGAACGACAGATGTTGCCCAGACAGACGAACAGAAGCTTTTGGTTCATAGATTGCTAAATAGGTTCATAGATTGCTAAATACCAGTGAAAAACTCCTCCCACCCTACAACACTGCCTGTCTGGATCCATCTAGTGCTTCTTTGCTCTGAGCAGAGAGGAGCCCAGAGAACACCCGACAACATCCGGGATCCAGTCTCATCTGCTGCTGACGGTAGCAGGCCGAATTTCGTGTGTCCGTGCCGCCCACCACAGAATGTTGCCCCTCACAACAGTAAGACGGAGTCTTTTCTCATTTTCCACCAAAAGCTGTCGCAGTGTTCTGCCGGTAGCCATCATAACATCCCAGATTCAATCAAACCGACAAGGGATCCCCAGGCACTGCTGCAATAGCTTCAGGTACTCTTGTCCATCCATGAGAAAGGCCCCGAAACGGGCCAGATGCGGGTTCATCAACTGAGCGTCGAAGAGGCGAAAGCCCCGCTCCCGCAAGTGCTCTACCAACTTCACCAGGGCCACCTTCGAGCCGTTGGGAATGCGGTAGAACATGGACTCGCCGATAAATGCCGCCCCAAGGGCAATACCCAGGATCCCGCCTGCTAAGGTCTCTCCCTGCCAGGTTTCAAAGCTGTGGGCAAAGCCGGCCTGGCGCAGAGCTGTGTAAATCTGCTTCAGCTTGGGGCTAATCCAGGTTTGGGGACGAGCGGCACAGCCCTCTACCACCTGCTCAAAAGCACAGTTCAGCCGCACCTGAAAGCGATCGCTGCGCACCAAGGGTCGCAACGAACGGGGGCAGTGGAATCGCTCATCGAGGGGGATCACCGCGTGCTGGTCGGTGCCGTACCAGGCCAGGGATCCCGTCTCTTCATCGGCCATCAGAAAGTAGCCTTGGGCATAGCCTGCCAGGATGGGGGCCAGATCCACCTGCATTGCCTCGGTTGCGCTCCTCAAGATTGCCATTCTGGAGAGAGGCTGGCAAAATCCCCCCCATTGGCCCTGGGGTGACAATCCACACAGCCGCTTACCCGCACGGGAGTGGGAAACTCCACTTGCAGATGCAAGGCACGGAAATAGCGGGAATCTGCCAAGCGATAGGGCACCTGTTCCCCTTGTCGCAGGGGTCGGGAGTTGGGCCGCAAATAGCCCCAGGCCAGTTGTAAAGCCACGCCGCTCAGGGGCTGGATCTGCTGGCCATAGTGGTTGGGATCCTGCAGCAGCCGCCGCCAGGTTTCGGTGGGCAACACTTGGGCCGGCAACGCCACATGGCAACCGCCACAACTGCGCACATATTGAGCCTGCTCCAGTTGGGTTTGAGTCAGGCTCTGCTGCGCTTGTGCCCCCAAATTCTGTGCTGATCCCGCCAGCAGGGATCCCATAAACCCGGACAGGATGACTACCATGCTCCAAATCCAAAACCGCCGGCGTCGTCCTTGCAAAGGAGCCATGCTCTCACACCCACTGCCCATGCTTTCCCACTCTAGATCAGGTGGTTGCCGGCGACAGCGGGACGGAGTCCATAAGATCCGGCCTCAACTGTTGGGATCGGCTGGGTCTATCCTCAATGGTGCGGGTGCGCTCGTCAAAGCAATCTAGAGCTTCTCGAACATACTGACCCAGCATTGCCTGGCCTTCTCGAATTTCGGCAATCAACACCTCGTGATTCTGAACAACTCGGTTCAAGGCTTCCAAACCTTGGGACAGGCTGGCTACAGTTTGGATCAACAAGCTTTCCCGCTCAGGGATCACCTTGCCCTGGCTCCTGGGGATTCGTTGATCTTACCTTTTCCGGTTCTGATTCAGAGTCTTCGTTGTCGCTGGCGACGGTCAGGCTTTTGGATCCCTCTCAAACTGAACCCGGCCAGAACCAGAAGGGAATCTGTCTGGGCTTAAAATAGCGAGGCTGAAGACTTTCCCGCCAAGCGCTCATGAACTTGCCCAGCTTACTCTGGCCCGATCCCGACGGGATCCCAGTGCCCTCTCAACCGGGGATCCTCGGCATTTTGGCTTCCGGCAATGGCAGCAATTTCGAGGCTATTGCTCAAGCCATTGAGGCTGGGGAACTGCAGGCCCAGATTGCTGTGGTCATCACCAACAACCCCAAAGCCTATGTGCGGCAGCGGGCCCAAAAGCGAGGGATCCCTTGCGTCTTGCTCAACCATCGAGACTACCCCTGTCGCGAAGATCTGGACGCCGCTATCGTCCGGGTGCTCCGACAGCATCACGTGGAATGGGTGATCATGGCCGGGTGGATGCGCCTGGTTACCCAGGTGTTGTTGTCTGCTTACCCGGATCACGTCTTGAACCTGCATCCCAGCCTGCTGCCCAGCTTCAAGGGCCTGCGTGCCGTAGAACAAGCCCTGAAGTGCGGTGTGAAAATCGCCGGCTGCACCGTTCATCGGGTCACCCTGGAAATGGACAGTGGCCCCATTGTGGCCCAAGCAGCCGTGCCGGTTCTGCCCGAAGATACCGTGGAATCCCTATACCGGCGCATCCAGGCCCAGGAGCACCGTCTTTACCCGCTGGCCATCCGCCTCTGCCTGGCAGAGGGATCCCTGCTACCCAAGTCTTCAGAGAAGCTGCACAATTGGGGTTAAGTCCAGCGCTGGCGCATCCCATGGCCGAGATCCCGCCTCTTCTCGTCTTCGATAGCCCTGTGATCCTGGCCGGTCGTCTAGCCCTGTGGCAAGAGTGGGCACGGTTTGGGATGTGTGTGCTGCCGCAGGCGGTGATGGCCGAGCTGGAACGCCTGACCCGGCAGGCCATTCATCCCCAAGAAGAATCAACAGCCCGCGAATTTTTGCGCCACTGGCCCAGCCTGGGGTTTGCTGTCTCCGAAGCCCGTGCCTTGGTGGGCAGTGCCGGTGCCGGCGACCAGTCCATGAGGGTACGCTTGGAAGAAGCGATTGCCGAATGTGCCTATGCCCTGGCCCAGCAGCAGCCGGGAACGCTGGTGGTCTTGGTCAGCAACGACCGGCCTTTGGTGGGGCGAATTCAGGATCTGGGTCTCAACAACCTCTGTGCCATCTCCCTGGCAGAGCTGAACCGGTGGATGCGTCAGCAGCAGCGCCCTCAGGCTGTGGTTATGGCTTTGAATCGGTTGCCAGGGCCGGCCATTCCTGCCGCCAAGTTGGCGTCTTCCACCCTCCCTCCCTCTACCCGTTCCTTGAGTCCCTCTCCAGCTTCTGGGAAGCCACCCGCTCAGTCTCGGCAGCGGTCTGGAGCTGCTCAGGTGAGGTCGAGCACAACCCGTCTCTGGCCCCTTTTGAAAAGCCTACAGAATGCCCTTGCGGTGTTGCTGGCCCTGGTTTTCCTCTCGGCAGCCGGGTTGCTGGCCTGGCGCCTGCTCGATCCAGAAGGAAGTGAAGGGATCTGGCGGCGGCTACCCCTCTCCCGGATCCCTTGGATTCGGGATCTATAGCTGGTTATTCTGAACCCATTTAAGACCCTTTCCAGTCTTTAGCCAGCTACAGTCATTTTGTCTTATAGTCGTTCCAGTCTTTCGGGTTAGAGTGAGAAACCGGGCCACCGAGAAAAGGCTTCCGGCTCTTTACACTCGATGCTTTAGCTGTGAGCGCAGTGTCCTAGTTTGAATTGAAATGACCTTAGCATTAGCATCAGATTTTGGCACCGGTCAGCAGCAACGGGGTGGCCAAAACTATTGCTCAGCAATGGTGACGTTAAAGCCCTTACTTTTCAGGGTTTCCGCATGATAACGGGCATATTCCAGTTGTTCAAATGCTGCCAACTGCACAAACTTCTGGCCAGCTACATCTTTCACAAAGGCCCCACTGGAAACTTGTCGGGCGCGTGCCAGACTCTCGGCCCCCGAGTAGGTGGTGAGCACCAAGAAGGTTCCCTCGCCGCGGTTCGGCCCTAGAGAGTCTACGCTGTTATCGCTCAAAGGCACCAGGTTCAGGGATCCCGCAGAAGTAGGCGATGAAGGTTGGGATGGGCGCTCCAGGCTGGCTGCCAACTGCTCTACCGTTTGTGAGCTGGGGGGAGAGGCTTCCTTAGAAGCCAAGGCCAAGTCAGTTTGCAGGCTATCCAGCAGGTTGGGAACGTCTTGAAGGGGATCCACCTGCAAGTCCTTCCAGTCTGGGGTGGCCGCCAAGCCCAGTACCAGCCGATCCGGATCCAAGCCACCGGAATAGAACTCCTCTCCCACCTGCCCTTCCACCGGTTCCAGTGGGATCAGGGGCAACTGGGCCAGATCCACCTGGGCGGGGATCCCTTCTTTCGCCCTGCTGGCAGCACCTTGGGGCAGGGACAGTTCCTCCGGCCAGATCAGCCAGCGCACCCCAAGGCCGATCCCCGCGCAGGAGAGCACCCACAGCAGCAAGACCCAGAGGGGCGAAAAGGATCCCCGTGGCATCTCTTCCTCTTCCAGGTCTTCCACCACCTCTTGAATAAGCACAGGTGAAGGACGCTGTGAGGAGCCGGTATTCCTAAGCTGACCTGCTCGCGGCGGCGGGACAGAGTCCATGCGCTGCAAACGCTGCCAGAGACGAAATCGCTCCAGTTCTTTCAGCACATCCAAATGCAGATGGCTCAGCGCTTCCTGAAGAGCAGGTTGAGGAACCTGATGTGAATGGGACTGCTGTGGCGAAGATAAGGGTTGGGTTGCGTCTGGGGGAAGCGGAGAAGGACTCATAGACAGCCCACACTCAACTTGAAACTTGAGATGAAGTCTGACGGCAAACAATGCCAGTCTGCTGTTACAGCCGGAAACAGCATGAACTACCCCACCGCGTAGGCGGGTGGGGTTTCCCCACTCGCGTGACGGTGAGATTTTTGTCTCTTCCTCTGCCCCAGTTGCTTCAGAGACCCGCAGGTCTTTGAAGTAGTGCTGAAGCATCCAAGACTCACGAGGTTGGTTCCCGTCGCGTCAGCGGGACGGAGTCCTAACCCCGGTTGCCGATTGGTGGCAACGTTGTACATGACCAACACCGTGCCACGGTCTCTTGGGATTCCAAACCCACAAGCAGAGCAGACATGATAGCGGTTGCTCAAGTCCGCCCACTCCTTGTGTACCACACCACACTGAGGACAGCGCTGTGATGGTTTGATGGCTTGTGTAGGAAGCCTGAGGACTAGACCACCTTTCTGCTCAATTTTGTCGGTCAACATTTGGTTGAGCGTGCCGAACCCCACCGACAGAATCGACTTGTTTAGCCCTGCTTTGCGCTTCCCTCCTTTGCGGGTCATCCCTTTGACGTTCAGCTTCTCAGTCACCCCGTTCGCCTACGGCGGCGCGGAGCGCTTTGTCATAACGACGAGCCATCTCTGAGGTAACTTTGTGTTGCCAGTCCCTGCGCTGACGGCCAACTTTGGCTTTGAGTTGCGCTTCCCGCCGGTGGATTTTCCGCCAACGACGGGATGCTTTCACCCCCTTCTTCGGAGCGCGCTTGCGTCGCTTCAACTTGGCAAGCTTGCGTATCTTCTCCTCACTTCTCTGAGTAAAGCGGGGATTGGCAATCTCCTGAAACTCAGACCCGTCAAACAAAGTCAAGGCGGTTTCCGTACCCAAGTCATAGGCAACGATAGACTCATACTGCAAATCCGACTGAGAATCAAACTGCGGTTCAGGAATGGCTACGTCCACTGTGAACGAAGCAAACCACTGTTGCTGGGAAGGTTTATAAACAATGGACAATGGTTAGCGTCGTAGGCACGCCCCAGTGCTTGGCCTGACCCCGCATCTTGAGGGTAATGCCCAAATCATTGAGCGTTACCGTGCCGTGCTTGCCTGTGCTGTTTACCTTCCACCCCGACTGGGCAGGATACGTCCAACCCGAATACCGGCGAATGGACTTGAATTTTGGCTTGCCACTGAGACCTTGAAAGAACCGTTGATAAGCCAAGTCCACCCGTTTCACCGTAGCCTGCAAGGACTGGGAATGCAGTGCCGCAAACTCCACCCACACCTTTTTGAACTCAGGCAATGAGTTTTGCTGTTCCAAGTACGTCACTGTGCGGCGGTGCAATTGATACTTGGTCTTTCTATGGTGGAGGCAAGCATTGTAGAGGTAGCAATGCAGACGACGCGCGTACAACAAAGCCTTTTCCTGCGCTTTGCTTGGGTATAGGCGAAAGGTCTGCCTTCTGGTTACCACTGTGCTTTTATCTATTTCTTGTCCCTCAGTCGCCAAAAGCAGCATAGCCTAGTTTTGCGGTTAGGAGGAGTTGCTGTGACCTAGCTGAGGAGCGGTACCCATGGGGTTTAAGGACTCCGTCCCGCTGACGCGATCAGACTGGCGGTGCTATCCATCTCCACCCTCTATTAGGGTGGGGAATTCCGCACATACACATAATGTTAACAGGAGAACCTGCCTTGGGAACAAGGATTGCCAGCGCCCTATACCCTGCCATAAACCACCATGCCACAGAGCTATGGCAGTCTTCTAGGGCTTTGCCTCCAGATAGAGGGCACGCACATCTGCCGGCAGGTTCTGAAGCAAGATCTGGCGGGCAGAGGCCACGATGGCATCCACATCTTCTGGAGCAAGGTAATATCCATCAGCCTTGAGTTGGTCGGCAATGCGAACCGGTGACCAGCCAAACCGATCCCGCAGCAGCAGAATGAAGCGCAGATCCCCCGGCAGGGTATCCAAACCGGCGGTCAAATAACAGGCCAGTGCCGGTGAAAGAGAGGACTTTGCCCCGCCTCTGGTGGAGTTGAGGCCGTGAGAAGCTTGAGGATGGGTGGGGATCCCGTCAAAGGATTGGATCAGCTCACGGGTTTGCTCCGCCAGCCAGGGTCGCAGCACAGGATCCCCTTCTCCCACAAGGCTATGGACATCCAGGTGCTGCAGGCGCGGGTAAAGCCGCAACCAAACCTGCTCTCGACAGGCAGCCCATTGCTCAGGTGGCAGATGTTCGGCAAGGATCCCGTCCACCCACTTGCAGTAGCGGCAAAACAGGCCGATGAAGTAGCGCGCCACCTCCGGCTGCCGTTGAAAGGCCCGCAGCAACTCCAGATCGCTGTAGTGGGCCACCCCCCGCACGATAGGAGCATCGCATTCCGGCCAAAAGGCGTTAGCTTCGGGCATGAGAATCTCTCCCGCAGGAAAATCCTTAGCTATTCTCCAGGATCTCCCGGCAGGCCGATAACAACTGCTCCTGCTCCGCCAAGGTGCGCAGGCCAATGCGCAGGTAGTGATCCCCCAACTCCGGAAAACTCAGACAATCCCGCACCAGAATCCGGTGCCGTTGCAGCAGCGCCCGCTGAATTTGCGTGGCAGAGCCAGGGCAGCGCACCAACAGAAAATTGGCTTGACCAGGCCAGGGATCCCAGCCGGGCAGCGCTTGCAAACCCCTGAGCAAATGCTCTCGGGCCAGGGGTAACCAGGCCAAGGTGCGCCGGCGAAAGTCTTCATCGGCCAAAGCTGCCGCCACTGCCACTCCCGCCAATCCGTTGACGCTCCAGGGATCCCGCCACTGCCGCCAGCGCTGCCAGTGATCCGGGTGCCCCACCGCAAAGCCAATGCGCAAGCCGGGCAGGGTGAAAAACTTGGTGAGGGAGCGGATAACGATGGTGTTGGGATGAGCCGCCAGGTAAGGGATCAAGGTTTGGCTGCGGGGCCCTGCCGACGAGCTGGAGTTTGAGCTCAGGGTGGGCTCCCCCGGCAAAAAGTCCATGAAAGCCTCATCCACCATTACCCGGTTGAACTGGGGCAGGAGAGGCAGGATATCCTGCCGCGGGATCAGCCAGCCCGTCGGGTTGTGAGGGTTGTTCAGCCAGAGCACCCGGTTTCCCCTACCTGCTGCCGGAAGGGGTTTCTGCAGAAGGGTAAAACCGGCGGATCCTGAGTCAGGGAAAAAAGGCAGCGGCTTGACGGTCACCCCTGCCGCCCGCAGAGCTCGTGCATAGTCCCCAAAAGCTGGCTGGGGCAGCCATACTTCCTGCCCTTGTGCATCTCGGGCTGCCCAGGTGAGCAACTCTGCCGCCCCATTGCCCACAAAAATCCACTCGGGATCGACAGCCCAATGGTTGGCTAAACAGATGCGCAACTCCCGATAGTCGGGATCCGGGTAGCGGCTAATCACGACCGGATCTGCTGCGGACAGCGCCTGGCCCAGAGCTCGCAAGACCGACTCTGGTGGGCCCAGCGGGTTCAAGCTGGCCGAAAAATCCAGGATTTCCTCAGGAGAGCAGCCGGCGATCGCTGCCCCCCAAGCCCGATTGCCACCATGTCGAGGCCGCTCCACGCCTTACCCAGCAGCGGATTCCCAAGCCGGTGAAATTAAGAAGACTTCCCTCCTGCTACTGCATCGCGGAACGATTTGCCCGCCGTAAAAGCCGGAACAATGCTTTCTGGGATCACCATCTTTTGGTTGGTTTTCGGGTTGCGACCTTCCCGCTCTTTGCGCTTGCGAGCCTCAAAGGAGCCGAAGCCCACCAGGGTCACCTTCCCCTTGGGTTCACCGTTTTCATCGCGGGATGCGACCTCTTCGACGATGATCTCCAGTGCTGCCGAAATGACAGCCTCCGCTTCTTTTTTGGTTACATTGGCGCGATGAGCGACGGCATCAACAAGTTCTGCCTTGTTCATCCTGATCTCCTTCTGAGTTAGGCAATTAATTAAATTAAAGTTAGAGCATTCTCCGGATCGCGGATTGGCTCAGGCGTTGCGGAGCAACCACGGCCCAGAGGGTTCTCGGTGTGTGGGAGCGGGGCTTGCCCTGTAATGCACCAAGGCGCCACCGGCGCGAATGGCAAGATTGCGGCAGTTTAGCTCCAAATCACTGACATATTCTACAGCTAAGTTAGGGCAGGAGCCCGCTGGGAAAGGGGTTTTAGGGGAGCTTAACGTAATTTTCTAGGAGACAAGAGTCTGCAAAGATGATTTTATACCCGCTCGGCTCGGATCCAACAGAAAGCCAGGGCTCACGACTCAGGTCGGAAATAGGCCCGCATCACCTCTCGGAAGATAGGAGCTGCCCGCGCCCCACCGCCACCGCCGCTGTTCTCCAGAAAGACCACGACCACCAGCTCAGGCTGGTCATGGAACTCCGTCCCGCTCTCCCGATAGGGGGCATAGCCAACATACCAAGCGTGGGATCGCCGCGGCGGATCCTCGGCGGTGCCGGTTTTGCCCGCCGTTGGGGGAAATCCTGGCCCCAGGTTGGCGTTGCCGCCGGTGCCGTAAACCACGACATCTCGCAACCCCTGCTGCAGGATCTCCAGGGTGGCAGGGGAGAGCCCCACCTTCTGACGCAGCGGCACAGGACTGTCAGGGATCACCTGGTGCGAGAGCAAAGGTCGCACCCGCCAGCCCCCATTGGCCACGGCTGCCGTCACCACCGCCATCTGCAGCGGCGTAGCGGTGATAAATCCCTGGCCGATGGACATGTTCACCGTGTCGCCCACATACCAGGGCTCCCCCCAGTGGCGCTGTTTCCACTCGGCATCGGGCACCAGGCCGGCAGCCTCCCCTTTGAGGCCAATCCCCGTCAGTTGCCCCAGCCCGAAGCGGCGCGACCATTCTTGCAAGGGGGCAGTCTTGGTGCCGAGAGCAATTTGGTAGAAAAAGGTGTCGCTGCTGTAAGCCATCGCCTGCCGGTAGTTCAGCCGTCCGAAGCCAGCGCGGTTCCAGTCCCAGAAGCGCCACCCCCCCACCTGGATGTAGGGGCCGGTCTGCAGCACGGTGTTGGGGGGAAAGGCGCCCGACTCGATCCCGGCAGCGGTGGTGATGATTTTGTAGGTGCTGGCAGGGGGATAGGGCTGCATTCCGCGGTTGAGGAAGGGGAAGTCCTGCCGTTGCAGGCTGTCCCACTGGGCTTGGGTCATGCGGCTGGAAAAGAGGTTGGGATCAAAGGTGGGGTAGCTGGCCATGGCCAGGATCGACCCATCGCGGGGATCCATGGCAATCACCGCTCCTTTGCGTTGGCCCAGCGCTCGCTCTGCCGCCTGCTGCAGGCGCACATCCAAAGTGAGCTGCAGGGTGTTGCCCGGTTGGGGCGCTTGTTCCCCCAGCACCCGCAGCACTTCCCCCATAGCGTCCACCTCCACCTGTCGCCCTCCCCATTGGCCGCGCAGATGGCTCTCGAACAATTCCTCCACTCCCATCAGGCCGACGATATCCCCCAGGCGATAGCTGGGATCCGCCCGCAGTTGCTCCTGCGAGATCTCGCCAGTGTAGCCCAGCAGGTGAGCAGCCAAGTCGCCGTGGGGATAAAACCGCACTGTCTCCGCCTCCACCATCACCCCCGGCAGCTCGCGGCTCATCTCCTCCAGTTGAATGACTACTTGGGGGCTGGCGTTGCGCAGGATGCGTACGGGAAAAGGGGAACGATATCCGGCCTGTTCCAGTTTTTGGGCAATCTCCTCTGGGGCCATGTTCAAGTATTCTGCCAACTTGGGGATCATCTCCTGCCAGCGCTGCCGCGACTGCACCAGAGGCCAGAGGAAGACCGAGTGGGACAATTGGCTGCCCGCCAGCAATACGCCGTTGCGATCCACAATGCGCCCGCGTTCTGGCGGCTGGGGCAACAGGCGAATGCGGTTGGTGTCGGCCAACTGGCGGTAATACCGGGTGCGCGCCAACTGCAGGTAGGCCAGACGGGATCCCAGTCCTCCAAACAGCAGCAGGCTGGCCAGCAAGAGCAAGACAACGGCCCGATAGCCCTGGCCCACCGTTTTGGACGGCAGGGATCCCAGCCAACGAGGGCTACCACCGTCCGGCGGGGGTGGGGGAAGTACCCGGCGGGGGGCAGGCGGTCTGGAATGGGGGGAGAACAAGGCTTTTGGATCCCGCCCAGCCAAGGTGTTGGGGCTTCGCGTGGCGTTGCTGACAGGGTAGAGTTTGGCCATGAGATTGCCAGAAGAATTGCAACCCATACACCCAAAATCAAGGGAGGGTGCCCGCTCTTGGGCAGACCCTCTCAGCATTCATCCAGTATCCCTGGCTCCGGCAAGCCTCGTCCAGGAGTGGCAGCGTGGATAGAGCAGAACAACAGCGGCTACGCCAGGCTGCCTGGCTGATGGTGGGCAATGGCCTGCGCCTGGGGTTGTCTGGGGCCTATTTCGTCCTCTTGGCGCGGCTGTTGGGGCCGGAAGCCTTCGGGGTGTTCTCCGCCATTTTGGCCTGCAGCAACTTGGCCGCCCCGTTTGGCTATTTGGGCCAATCGGAACTGCTGATCCAGCGCCTCAGCCGGCAGGGATCCCCGATTTCCGCCCAGGGGGTTGGCCCCAGCTTGTGGCTGGCGGGATTGGGCTGTGGGGGGATGGCGCTGGTGTTGGGGCCCCTCTTGAGCGTTTGGCTGGCCGAGACGCCGGCAGCGGTGGTGGGGATATTGCTGTTGAGCGATCTGCTGTTCATCGCGGTGCCAGAGGTGTACAGGGGGATCCTGGTTGGGCGAGAGCAGGTTGCCGGCGTGGCCCTCATCGACACCGGCATGGCGCTGGGGCGATTGGGGGCAGTATTGTTGGCGGTGGCCTTGGGCTGGGGATCCCTGGCGCAATGGGCCATTCTGTACAGCCTAATGGTGGTGGTCGTGCTGCTGCTGATTGTGGGGGGGATGGGACGGTGGAGCGAGCCTTCTCTCCCCTTGGCCCTGAGCTGGAGAGATCTGCGGGAACGGCTGACCGCGGGCTGGGACTTTGCGGTGGGGCTGGCCGCGGTGAAAACCTTCACCGATTTGGACAAGCTGCTCTTGCCCCGTTTGGCCTCAGCAGCAGCGGGGGGTCTCTACAGCGCTGCCTACCGGGTGATCAACTTCTCGCAAACGCCGATGATTGCCCTGCTCACCAGCCATTTTGCCGAGCTGTGCCGCCAAGGGCAAAAAGGACTCCCCCAAGGCTGGCGCTACGCCTGTCACCTTTCCCCTTGGGTGGTGGGCTACGGCAGTTTGGCTGCCTTGGGGCTGGCGCTGGGATCCTATGGGATCCCCTGGGTGCTGGGATCGGCCTATCGGGAAACAGCCCTCATCCTGCGCTGGCTCAGCCCGGTCATTTTGCTGGAAGGGATCCACCTTTTGCTGTCTCACCTGCTTACCGGGGCAGGGTTGCAAAAGCCCCGCAGCCGTCTGCAACTGATGGCTCTGGGGCTGAATGGGCTTTTAAATGCGGTTTGGATCCCAAGGTGGGGTTGGCAAGGGGCGGCCTTGGCGACCTTGCTGTCGGAGATGGCCTTGGTGCTGGCTTTGCTGCTGTTGATTTGGGGGCGATTGCACGCTCTGCAGAGATCTGGCCCTAGGGAGCCTTAACGATTTTGTAGGTGGCTTTGGCATCGGGGCCAAAGGTGATCACATCCCCCGACTTGAGCTGGTGGGTGGTCAATTTCTGGCCGTTGATCAACAAGCCATTGGTGCTGGGCCGACCCTCCAAATCCCCATCCAAAATGCGGTAGCAGTACTCTCCCTCTCGTTCGGCAGGAACCCGCAGCAGCATGGCATGGTAGCGAGAGGCATACTGGGAGTTTAGACAGATGTCGTTCGCCAAGTCCCGACCGATGAAGTATTTGGCGGATCCCAGCACCTGGGTACGGCGGCCATCTCGGTCTTCCACAATCAAGATGTGCTGGTGGGTACCGGAAGGAGAAGGCGCAGACTCAACCATACTTCCGCTGTCAATACCAGTGTTTAACCGTACCTCAAACTATACCCAAGTTTAGCCCTCTTCCTGCTGTCGCTGGGTCGGCACAATCGCTTATTATCAGAAACCTGGGTCTAAAACCCCGCCCTAAAGCCTACGGCTCGCTGACGCGACTAGGGCGGCTTTGTGCTTTCGCGTAAGCGGCACGGAGTGCTAAGTTTGGATAAGGAAGTTAAAGTCAAACTTCCGCAGTCGGGATGGGGCAAAGCGCTC
>Ga0101943_1000451_pt1:20000-68987 | contig 68987 bp, 62 predicted proteins | sample DewCreD2012metaG_5_FD_75244 | JGI IMG/M metagenome (GOLD analysis project Ga0101943, IMG submission 75244) | Hot spring sediment bacterial and archeal communities from British Columbia, Canada, to study Microbial Dark Matter (Phase II) - Dewar... ... | reverse complement strand
GCCAGGGGGAAGCCCTCCGCTTCGGCCAGGGCCTGGAGGCCGAGGGCCCGGAGGGGGCATCCGCTCACCACGCCGATCGCCATAGCGTTCCCTCCGCCCGGATCCTATTTTAGGATTCTCACACATTCGGATCAAGGGATAGGCCGGGAGGATCGGATCCGGATTCCGCTTCCATAAAGAAATACCCGGGAAGGGGCCTTGAGGTTGGGGACGATGGCCTATTCGTGGGAAGGGATGGGGCGCTGTTCGATCGGGGGGCGACTTCGAAGTCGCCCCCCGATCGGTGGGTGGGGATCAGCGATCCCCGCGCGGGGCAGGGGGCTGGGGCAGCTGTGGGCCGCGCCCCAGGCGCGTCTCGAGGACCTCCATCAGGGTCGGGCGGCCGATCTCCTGGATCTCGTAGCGCACCCGCACCACGGGATGGCGCACCCGGAGGATCCGGGTGAGGTCCACTGGGGTGGCCGTCAGCACCAGATCGCAGGGGGCCCGGTTGATGGTTTCTTCCAGCTCCCGGATTTGCTCCGCCCCGTAGCCCATCGCCGGGAGCACCGGGCCGGTCTGGGGATAGCGCTGATAGGTCTCCCGGATGCTGCCCACCGCATAGGGTCGCGGATCCAGGATCTCCGCTGCCCCGAAGCGCCGGGCGGCGACCACCCCGGCCCCATATGCCATCTCCCCGTGCGTGAGAGTTGGGCCATCTTCCACGACCAGGACCCTCCGGCCGCGGATGGCGTTTGGATCTTCCACGAAGATGGGCATAGCGGCCTCAATCAACACGGCCCGGGGATTGACCTGGAGGACGTTCTCCCGGACCTGGAGGATCGCCTCCGGGGCGGCGGTGTCGATTTTGTTGATCACCACGACGTCGGCCATGCGCAGGTTGGCCTCGCCGGGATGATAGCGCAGCTCGTGGCCCGGCCGATGGGGATCGACGACCACGATGTGAAGGTCGGAGACGAAGAAGGGAAAGTCGTTGTTCCCCCCGTCCCAGAGGATGAGGTCCCCCTCTTCCTCCGCCGCATGCAGGATCCGCTCGTAATCCACCCCGGCGTAGACGGTGAAGCCGTTGGCCAGATGGGGCTCGTATTCCTCCCGCTCCTCGATGGTGCATTCATAGCGATCGAGATCCTCAAACGAGGCGAACCGCTGCACGACCTGTTTGCGCAGATCGCCGTAGGGCATCGGATGACGGACGATCACCGGGTGCCAGCCGAGCTCCCGCAGGAGGCGGGCCACCCGGCGGGTGGTGGGGCTCTTGCCGCTGCCGGTGCGCACCGCGCCGATGGAGACCACCGGCCGGCGGGATTTCAGCTGGGTGGCCCGGGGGCCCATCAGCCAGAAATCGGCCCCCGCGGCGTGGGCGATGCTGGCCCGGTGCATCACATATTCGTGGCTCACGTCGCTGTAGGCGAACACCACCCGATCCGCCTGAAAGCGGCGGATCAGCTCGGGGAGCTCCTCCTCGGGGTAGATGGGGATGCCATCCGGGTAAAGGGGGCCGGCCAGCTCAGGGGGATACCGTCGTCCCTCGATGTTGGGGATCTGGGCGGCCGTGAAGGCCACCACCTCGTAAGCAGGGTTGTCCCGGAAGAAGATGTTGAAGTTATGGAAATCTCGCCCTGCGGCGCCCATGATGATCACCCGGATACGCTCCGCCATGATGCATATTCCTCCGCAGAAGGGTTGGTCATGCTTCGTTGACAGCGCACCCTGGAAATCCCGCTGGGCTGAGGGCACAGCACCGCTGGGCTGGGGGCACAGCACTGCTGTGCCCCTACTCAGGCCAGGGCGGCGAGCAGCACGCTGAGCAGATAAAGCCCGATCAGCGGGATCATCACGATGGACATGTTCACCGGGTCCACGGTGGGCGTGATGGCGGCGGCCAGGATGGCGATCGCCAGCACGGCGATCCGCCACGCCCTCAGCAATTGACGGGCGGTGATCAGCCGGGCCTTCGCCAGGGCGAAGAAAGCCAGGGGCATCTCGAAGCTGAGGCCCAGCCAGAACATGAGGGAGACCACGAAGGTGAGATACGTGGAAGGCCGGGGCTGGGTTCGGATGCCGGCGAAGGTGGTGAGGAAGGGGATGGCGACCGGCATCATCACGAAGTAGGTGAAGGCGGCGCCTCCGAGGAAAAGCAGGGTGGCCAGCGGCACCAGCAGGAGGACGATCCGACGCTCGTGGGGAAGCAGCCCGACGTAAATGAACGCCAGGATCTGATACGTGATGTAGGGGAAGGCCAGGGCGAACCCGACGAGCAGGGATACCCGCATGTAGGCGGCGATGCTTTCGGTCACGTCGATGGAGATCAGGCCGGCGCGCCCCCCGACCGGGGCGGCCAGGAAGTCGATGGCCCGATCGGCCACCAGCAATCCGATCCCCGTTCCCACCCCCAGGGCGATCAGGCTGCGGAGCAGCCGCTGGCGCAGCTCTTCCAGATGCTCCAGCAGCGGACGGGGCTGGTCCTGGGCGCGCGTCTTACCGGTCTTCCGGACGATCGGTCGGCGAGGGATTCGCATCCGCAGTCCCGCTCGAAGATGGGAGTTGATAGGTGGCGGCCTCCGGGGGGAGGGGGATTTCCAATTGATCGGAGGCCGTTCGCTCCATCTCCCGGCTGATTTCTTGGACCTCGGCTTCCCATTCCCGCCGCACTTCTTCGTAGAGAAGTTGAGCCTGGCGGATCCATCGGCCCAGCTGATAGGCCATGCGGGGCAGATCCCGCGGCCCCAGCAGGATGAAGGCCAGCAGGAAGATGAACGCCAGTTCCATCGGGCCAATGCCGAACAGGCTATCCATAGTCCGGGATCCTCCCCCTTTCCCCTCCTCGTGCCCTGGAGAAGGGGATCGGGACAGATGCTCATGAGGTCGGGCCCTCCGGTTCGCCCTCCATTTCTTCCGCGATGCTTCCGAGCACCCCATTGACAAAGCGGGGGGTGCTATCGGAGCCGAAGAGCTTCCCCAGCTCAACGGCCTCATTAATGGCGATGGCCGGGCTGGTGCGGCGGGCGATGACGAACTCGAAAATCGCCATGCGGAGGATGTTGCGGTCGATGATGGCCATCTGGGTCACCGGCCATGCCGGCGCGTAGCGCTGGATCAGGCGGTCGATTTCCCCCCGATGGGCCAGGACCCCGGTGACCAGCTCCTGGACGAAGGCCCGGGCCTCGGCCGGGAGCGGCTCCGCCTGAAATCGGGCGGACAGGACCTCGCCGGGCGGGTGGCCGGCGGCATCGATCTCATACAGCGCCTGCAATGCCACCATGCGGGCCCGCCGCATCAGGGGGATCCCTTCCCGCGCCCGGCGGCTCTCCTCAGGCTCGTCCGCTCGATCCGGAGGCCGGCGACGGGCCACGCTCCTCCACCTCCACATCGGTGATCAGGACGTTCACGGCCGCCACCTCCAGGCCGGTCAGATCGCGGATCGCGCGGGCGACCTCCTCCTGGACCTGTCGGGCGGCTTCCCGGAAGGGAACATCAGGGCGCATGACCAGGGCCAGGTCGATGCGCACCCGATCCTCCACCATCGTCACACGCACGCCCTCAGAAAGCGACCAGGGTCCCACCCGCGCCTGCGCGAGACGGGCGATGCCCGGGATCTGCGCGATCGTTTGATGGACGATGTCCCGCAGGACCTGGGGGGCGATGATGATGCGCCCCGGGATCGTTTCATGGATTTCCTCCAGCGTCCCAGACACCTGGACCTCCATTCCGGGGTGATCCCTCCCGAAGACCGGGCTCAGGGAGCTGACCTCATTCTCCGGGTGGGGATGCCCCTACACACAGGTCATCCCCCCATCGACCGTGAGGACATGGCCGGTGATGAAGGCGGCCTCATCGGAGGCCAGGAACGCCACGGCGTAGGCCACATCCTCCGGGGTCCCCAGCCGTCCCAGCGGGGTCATCCGCAGGGCGGCCTCCTTGAACTCCTGGGGTAACGGCTCGGTGAGATCCGTCGGGATGAGGCCGGGGGCCACGGCGTTGACTGTGATATTCCGGGAACCGACCTCTTTGGCCAGGGATTTGGTGAAACCGATCAGGCCGGCCTTGGCGGCCGCGTAATTGGTCTGGCCGGCGTTGCCCACCAGGCCGGCGATCGAGGTGATGTTGATGATCCGGCCGTAGCGCTGGCGCATCATCGGCCGCAGGGCGGCCTTCGTGCAGTTGAAGGCGCTCTTCAGGTTGGTGGTCAGGATGAAGTCCCAGTCCTCCTCCTTCATCATCGCCAGCAGGTTATCCCGGGTGGCCCCTGCGTTGTTGACCAGGATGTCCACCCGCCCGAACGCCTCTAAGGCGGCACGGATCAACCGCTCAGCCTCTTCGTAGCGGCTGACGTCGGCCTGCACGGCGATGGCTTCCCCACCAGCGGATCGGATGGCTTCCACCACCTCTTGGGCGGCCGCCTCGTTCTGACGATAGTTCACCACGACCCGGGCGCCCCGTCGGGCCAGCTCCAGGGCGATCGCCCGTCCCAGCCCCCGGGAGGATCCAGTGACTACGGCCACGCGGCCTTCCAGGTTTCCCATCGATGCGCCTCCATGATCCCGGGTTGGATGAGCTGGAAACGCTCTCTGCGGCGGGATTCACCTCTGAGGATTTTACATCAATCGGGCGCAAGGATTCAGCCCCGGGGATTTCCTGTTCCCATGGACATGGAACAGGACCTCCGCCGTTTCCCCGGATCCTGCCCGTCTGTCCGGCGCCCAGCTCGGGGGCGAGCCGGATGATTTTGCGTCAGAACTCTTTCTGGGGTAATCGTCAGAAAGCGAGGCGGTAGAGGTTCTCCCCGGGGCGCTTTTCCCCTTCCTGCCCCGAGCCTGTCGCCCGCCATAGCGATCCGTGGATGATCGGATCGAGGAGGTTGGGCCCATGATCGCGCTGGCCTGGAGCGGTGGCAAAGACAGCATGATGGCGCTGCACGCGTTGCGGCGACGGGGGGAGGCGGTGGGGCTATTGCTGGTCACCCTGAACGAGGCTTTCGATCGGGTGACGATGCACGGCGTGCGCCGCTCCCTGATCCACGCCCAGGCCGCGGCCCTCGGCCTTCCGGTTTATGAGGTCTGGCTCCCGCATCCCTGTCCGAATGAGGTCTACGAACAGCGGATGGGGGAGGCCACCCGGCGCCTGATGCAGCAGGGGATCCGCCGGTTCGCCTTCGGGGATCTGTTCCTGGAGGAGATCCGGGCCTATCGGCTGCGCCATTTGCTCCCCCTGGGGGTGGACGTGCTGTTCCCCCTCTGGGGTGAGCCCACCCGGGATCTGGTTCAGCGGTTTATCGCCCTGGGTTTTCGGGCGGTGACGGTGTGCATCGATGGGAACCGCCTGGGCCCAGGGTTCCTGGGGCGAACCCTCGATCTCGCCTTCCTGGCTGATCTGCCAGCGGATGTGGATCCGGCAGGGGAGAACGGGGAGTTCCACACCTTTGTGTATGATGGGCCAGGGTTTCGCTCTCCTGTCCCTTTCGTGCGGGGAGAAGCGGTCTTTCGGGATGGCTTCTGGTTCCTGGATCTGATTCCCATCCCGGCGTAGGTCCAGCGCCCATGCGAATCCTGGTCAGCGGCTGGTTCCTACAACATCCCGCGACGGGCACCGGCCAGTATGTCGGAGAGATCCTCCGGCATCTCCCCCGGGTGCGGCCGGGCTGGACGATCGGCGTGGCCCTCCCGGAGGGCTGGGCGGGCCCGTTGCCGGAGGGCGTGGAGCCGGTCCGGGTCCGGCTGCCCCGGCTTCCGCCGGATTTTCAGAAACTCTGGTTTGAGCAGATCGGCCTGCCGGGCGCGGCCGCCCGCTGGCGGGCGGATCGGCTGTTCGTCCCTTACTGGGCGCCGCCGCTCCGCGCCCCTGCGCCGGTGATCGTCACCGTGCACGATCTCATCCCCCTCCGGTTTCCGGAGTATCGGGCGACCCTGGCCGCCCGGCTGTATACCGCCCTGGTGACGGCGGCCACGCCGGGCGCCGCGCACCTCCTCACAGACTCCGAAGCCTCCCGACAGGATCTCCTTCAACGTCTGCGGCTGCCGCCGGAGCGGGTCACCGCCGTCCCCCTGGGCGTGTCCGAGCGGTTCACCCCCCGTCCGGATCCGGTGGAGGATGCGCGGGTGCGGAACCGATACGATCTGCCCCCAGCGTATGTGCTCTACCTGGGGGGCTTCGATCGGCGGAAGAACATCGAGACGCTCCTCGCGGTGTACACCTGGGCCCAGGATGCCATCGGGGAGAACTTCCCCCTGGTCATCGCCGGGCGCCTGCCGGAGGGTTCGAGCCGTCTGTTCGTGGATCCCCGACCGCTGGCCCGGGCATGGGGGCTGGAGCATGTGGTGCGAACCATTGGGCCGGTGGCGGAGGAGGACAAGCCAGCGCTCTATCGAGGAGCCTCCGCCTTCTTGTATCCTTCCCGCTATGAGGGATTCGGCCTCCCGGTGCTGGAGGCCATGGCCTGCGGGGTCCCGGTGGTCGCCTCGGAGATCCCGGCGCTGATGGAGCTGGCGGGGGATGCCGCTTATCTGATCCCCCCGGAGGATGCCCGGGGGATGGCCGGGGCGCTGATCGCCGTGCTGGTGGATACGGCCCTGGGGCGGACGTTGCGCGAGCGAGGGATCCGGCGCGCGGCGGCCTTTACCTGGATCGCCTGCGCGCAGCGCACGGCGGAGGTGATGGAGGGGAGCACTCCTTAGGGGACGAAAAGGAGGACGGCGATGGATCGGGTGCGGGTTTCCCAGGATCATCTGGTGTTCTGCGCCGGGCACTTTATGATCTTCCCCCATGGGAGCGAGCCGCTTCACGGTCATAACTACCGGGTGGCAGTGTCTCTGGAGGGCCCGCTGCAGGAGGACATCGTGATGGATTTCGTGGCCCTGAAGCGCCTGGTGAAGGCGCTGGTGGACGAGCTGGATCACCGGGTGCTGCTTCCGGCGGAGCATCCTCGCCTTCGTCTGACGATCCGGGAAGAACAGGTGGAGGCGGAGATCGATTCCAAACGCTATCTCTTCCCCGCGGAGGATGTGCGGATCCTGCCGATCCCCAACACATCGGCCGAGTGGCTGGCCCGTTATCTGGCCGCTCAGCTGCGGGCGCGTCTCCCATCGAATCTGCGCCTGCATGCCCTGGAGGTCGAAGTGGAAGAGTCCTTTGGTCAGTGCGCGGTTTACCGGGAGGTGATCGATGCCGCCGTTGCGACGCCTTAAGCACCGGGTGGGCGTTGCCCTGGGGAGCAACATGGGGGATCGGGATGCCGCGCTGCGGGAGGCCCTTCAGCGCCTCCTGGAATGGGTGGAGATCGAAGCCGTCTCCTCGTTTTATGAGACCGAGCCGGTGGGCTATGTGGATCAGCCCATGTTTCTGAACGCCGTTTGCATCGGCACGACGGATCTCTCCCCGCATCAGCTCCTAACAGCATGCAAGGGCATCGAGGCGGCCATGGGGCGACGCCCCGGCCCCCGCTGGGGGCCCCGTCCGATCGATCTGGATTTGCTCTTCTACGATGATCTGTGCCTGGAGGACGAAACCCTCACCCTTCCCCATCCCCGGATGGCGGAGCGAGCCTTCGTCCTGATCCCCCTGGCGGAGATCGCTCCGGAGTGGGTGCATCCCCGACTGGGGCGGACGGCGGCGGCGCTGGCGGCGGAGCCGCCCGGCACGGGGATCCGGCGCTGGGCCCGGGCACCGATGCGGGCCGGCCGGGGCTTCCTGTATTGGGGAAGGGAGACCCTAGTGATGGGCATTCTGAACATCACGCCGGATTCTTTCTCCGGGGATGGCCTGTTGAAAGGCCCGGACTGGGTGGAGGCCGCCCTGGAGCAGGCCCGACGGTTCAAAGCGGCCGGCGCGCATCTGCTGGATGTCGGGGGGGAGAGCACCCGGCCGGGTTCGGAGCCGGTATCGGCGGAGGAGGAAATGCGCCGCGTGCTCCCGGTCATCGAGCGGCTGGTGGCAGAAGGCCTGGGCCCCATCTCGGTGGACACTTACAAGGCCTGTGTGGCGCGGGCGGCGGTCGCGGCCGGCGCGGACCTGATCAACGATGTGTGGGCGATGAGGGCGGATCCCGAGATGGCGGATGCGGCCGCTGAGCTGGGCGTTCCCATTATTCTGATGGACAACCGAAGCCGGCGGGAGGCTGTGGTGCGGGATCCTCGCCTGGGTGCCCGCTATGAAGGGGAGGGGCATGGGGATATCGTGGCCGCTGTGCGCGCCCACCTGATGGAGCGGGTGGAGGCCGCCCGCGCGGCAGGGATCCCCGCTTATCGCATCATCCTGGACCCGGGGCTGGGGTTCGGCAAGACCGTCGCTCAGAACCTGGAGCTGGTGGATCGGCTGGGGGAGCTGCGGGAGCTGGGCTTTCCGATCCTGGTGGGCCCTTCCCGCAAATCGTTCATCGGCTACACCCTGAACCTGCCGCCAGAGGAGCGCCTGGAGGGGACAGCGGCGGTGGTGGCGGTCAGCATCGTGCGCGGGGCGGACATCGTTCGCGTCCACGACGTTGAGCCCATCGTCCGCGTCGCCCGTATGACCGATGCCATTGTCCGTCGGGGGCCCCCCTGGCTTTAAACCGAGATCTTCCTCTTACTCGATATGCACGTGGGCGATGATCCGCCCGAAGCGGAGCTCGTCGCCGTCCTGAAGCGCATACGGCAGGCCGGAGACCAGGCGTTTGTTGTTGAGATAGGTTCCGTTCGTGCTCCCCAGGTCTTCGATGTAGAAATAGCCGTCGTGATAAAAGATCCGCGCGTGACGGCGGGAGACCCACATGGCTTCGGGGCCCTCTCGCGAAAGATCCACATCCGGGGCCAGGCCCAGGCTGGGGTCTGAGCGTCCGATCTCGCAGATCTGATGAGAGCGCACTTCGATGACGCGCCCGGTGGAAGCAACTCGAAGGCGCAGCAACGCAGCGGGTGCCGCAGGAGGAGGCTCCTCCAGCCCGGTTTCTCCCTCCGCGAGGGGAGCCGTATGCCAGCGCTCCGCCTCTGGCATAGGGGGTTCCCTGGAAGATTCCCATTCCAATGAGTTGCGCTCGGGCATGATCTTGCGCTCGCTCAGAGATCGGGCCACAGGTTTCCCTTGCAGGAGTTTGGAGGCCGGCACGGCCCCGGATCTGAGCTCAATAGCCCAGGTCTTGACATGTATTATACGCTGGTTGGGCGTAGAAGCGATGGGCCGGAGGCCATTCTGGAGGGTGATTCCGCTCCTGGTTCTGGGGCTGCTGGCCTGTCGGCCGATACGGACTGTCTATATCGGCCTGGTGGCCCCTTTTGAAGGGCGAGATCGACCCATCGGTTACGATGTGATCTTTGGGGCTCGTCTGGCGGTGCGGATGTGGAACGCTGCTCATCCCGCAGGCCCCCTGGCTATGCTGGTTGCTCTGGATGATCAGGGGGATCCGATCCTGGCGCAGGAGCGAGCCCGCCAGATCGTGACCTATCCCGGATTGATTGCAGTGATCGGCCACTTCCGACCGGAGACGACGCGGGCGGCGGTGCCGGTTTATCGGGCGACGGGGATCTCTCTCATCGCGCCCCTTCTTCCGGCGGACCGGGTGCCGGAGGGCGCGCTGGCGACCGCTCCGGATCAGCGAACGATTGCGGAGGCGTTGCTTCAGGTCCTTCCGCCGGGGGGCGGATCGATCCTGTGGATCGTTCGCGACGACGAGGAACAGTGGTTTGGTCCGGAGCTGGCAGCGTTTTTCCGCGAACGGGGGTGGACGGTGCGGGAGGCCCGCGGGGAGGAAGCTTCCCCCCGGGGAGAAGAGCCGGTCCTTTTCGATGGCCGGGCGGTCCACGCGGGGGAAGCCGCGCGGCGCTGGCGACAGGAGGGCTGGCGGGGCCTGTTGTTGGGAGGACCCGGTTTGCTGCATCCGGATCTGCGGGCGGTGCTGCCCGCGGATCCCGGGATCCGCGTGGTGGCGGAGACCCGGCCGGTGGAGGATCCGGAGTGGGTCGACGCCTATCGCGAGCTCTCCCTGGGGACACCTCCAGGCCCTTACGCGCCGCTGGGATATGATCTGATCTGGGTCGTGATGCAGATGCATGCCCGCCCGGCTTTTCAGTGGGAAGGAAAGACCGGAATCTGGAGCTGGGAGGGAGAGCGTTTGCGAAAGACCCCAGCGTTCTTTGTGGCGCGAGGCGCTGGCGATTAGAGGGTGAAGGCGGACTTTCTCCCGGTGGTCCTCCGGGCCACGGGGAGAGGATTTTGGGAGGCAGAGGATGTCTTTGGCGTGCAAACAGGGGGAAATGGGGGGAATCCGGCCCATGATCGCGATCGGGCGGCATGAGGATACACCGCCCGATCGCGATCGCCATGCGATCCGATGAGAGAGGGGATCCTTTATCCCTTGCGCCGCGCCTTCTTCGCCGGCTTCTCCTCCGGCAGGGAAGCACGGGTTTCGGTGTCGTAGGCCAGGAGATCATTGGCATCGATGATGAGATATTCCACGCCGTTCACCTTCACCTCGTTCCCCGAATACTTGGGGAACAGCACCCGATCGCCGATGCGAACCTTAATGGATTCGTCGTCGCCGACGGCGACCACGACCCCGATTTGAGGCTTCTCCTTGGCTGTTTCGGGGATGATCAGGCCGCTGGGGGTTCGGCTCTCCTGCTCCACCGGGCGGATGACCACGCGGCTGCCCAACGGCTGCCATGGGAAACGCTCGTCCGCCATGGGTTCCCCTCCTCTGTATTCCAGATTTTTGGGCTGCACCGTCGCCAGAGGCGATACCGTAACCTGCAAAACCTGTTACTTCTTCTTCAGCCCCAGCAAGGCGTCGATCTGGGGCCGGTTGAAACCGATCACGATTTTACCACCGATGTCGAGCACCGGCACGCCCATCTGTCCGGTGCGGCGCACCAGGTCCCGCGCTGCCGCAGCGTCCCGGCTGACGTCGACCTCTTTAAAGGGGACGCCACGCTGCCGAAGGTATTCCTTGGCCGCGCGGCACCATGGGCAGTTGGGCGTGGTGAAGATGATCACCCGGGGCCATCGCGTGGTTCCGGCCATCGGTTCCCCTCCGGACGGATTCTGGGATCTTCTTCGCGGTTCTCCGCCTGAAGGCTTTTTCAACATTCATCTTACCCTGGTCGCCCTCGCGCTGGATCCACCCGCGGATTCTCGGGGGGTGGGCGCTGCCAGGGGCAGCTGCCCCGCCATAATTTTTAGATGCAATCGGTCTGTCTCGGTGACAGGAACCCGCCTCAGCAGGATACCGGGCGAAGTGCATCCACGATATACCTGGGATGGCCTCCATCCGGGATTTTGACGCTCTCTCCGGCCGAATATAAACTGTGGGACGGATGGTTTCCCGGGGGAGTCTGCGGGCAAGCAGGCTGAGAGGGCGCCTTCTGGAAGAGGCAGGCTGACCGTTCCCACGGTGGGCTCCTCTTCCACGCCCGGCGCCGACCCTTTGAACCTGATCCGGGTCATACCGGCGGAGGGAAGGGGGACATGGACAGCCCTCGCATGTCGCGGCCCCAGCGGCTTCCATGTCTGGATATCCCCTTTTCTTCCGCCGTTTGAGAATCCCCGGATGGATGCGGGAAGGCCGGCCGGATGTTCGTTCTCCCGTGGGGCTTGGGGAAGGCCCCGGGCGGCCTGCCCTTCTGGGAAATGCAGCGCTCCTTCGGGCGGGGGCTGGTGGAGTCGGGGAAGAAGGCGGTGAAGGCCCCCGCATAATCCTCAAGGAGAATCCGATGGGCGAGCCGGAGATCGTCCTGATTGTGGCGGGGGGTGAAGTCGATCGAGAGGCGTTGCGCCAGGCGGCTTCCCGGGCGCGGTGGATCCTGGCGGCGGACGGCGGCGCCGCGCATCTTCGGGCCATCGGGGTGATGCCCCATCGGGTGATCGGAGACCTGGATTCGATGGATTCGGAGACGTTCGCCTGGCTCGAACAGATCGGAGCGCCGATCGAGCGCCATCCAGTGGACAAGGACGCCACAGACCTGGAGCTGGCCCTGGAATACGCCCGGCAGCTCAGGGGAGCGATCCGGGTGTTCGGCGGGTGGGGCTCGCGGCTGGATCAGACCGTGGCCTCTCTGTTGCTGTTGGCCCATCCCCGCTGGGCCGGTTGGGATATCCGCTTCGTGGGCGGGGGGCGGGAGGCCTTCGTCCTCCGGGGTGAAGGATGGATCGAAGGCCAGCCCGGCGATCGGGTCTCCCTGATCCCGTTGACCGGCGACGCGGAGGGCGTCACGCTGGAAGGCCTTTTCTATCCGTTGCAGGAAGGGGTTCTGCCCTTCGGGTCCACCCTGGGGATCAGCAATCGCATGATCGCCCCGCGGGCCCGCATCCGGGTTCGCCGTGGCCTCCTGCTGGTGATCCATGAGCGCGGGGAGCCGGACTGACCTGGAGGATGCAGGAGGGGATCGATGGGGAAGGCTCGGGCGTTCTACACGGCGTGCTTGGATCTGATCACACGCTGCCGGATGCATCCTTTTGTGCAGGGGATTGCTTCGGGGGATCTGCCGCGCGAGCGCTTCGTGTTCTATGTGGAGCAGGACGCCTTCTTCCTGGAGGCCTTCGCCCGCGCTTACGCCCTCGGCCTGGCCAAGGCCCCGGATCGGGAGACGATGGACGCCTTCCGGGAGCTTCTCCAGGGCGTCTTCGAGGAGCTTCGACTCCACGAGGGCTACGCGGCGCGCTGGGGAGCGAACCTGCGCCCGGAGCCCGCGCCGGCCACCCAGGCCTACACGGATTTCCTGCTACGGGTGGCGGCCCTGGAGCCGGTGGGGCACCTGGTGGCGGCGATGACGCCATGCATGCGCCTGTATGCCGATCTGGGGGCTTTCCTCCGGCCGCAGACCAACCCCGCCAGCCCTTATCGGGAGTGGGTGGAGACCTATTCCAGCGCGGATTTCGAAGCGCTGGCCCGCCGGCTGGAGACGCTGCTGGATCGATTGCCCGGGGATGAGAAGGCCCAGCAGGCCCTCTACCAGGCCGCCCTGCGGTTCGAGCTTGCGTTTTTCGAGGCGGCCTGGCGCGCCGGGGATCACCACCCCTTCGTTTTCGAGCCTTGAAACACCCTCTCCCCCCATTGGTTGAGCAGGACATGGAATGAAGTGGGGTGCCTGGAGCTCGATTCACCAGCTCGAGGAGGCGTAAGGATGGGATATCGATATCGGTGGCTCTGGGGATGGGTTCTGGCGGCCCTGATGGCGGCCTGCACCACGCCAACGCCGACCGCCGCTCCGGCGACGGCGACGCCGGCCCCGACGGCTTCCCCGATTCCCGCGACAGCGACCGCTACCCCATCGGGCCCGCGGGAGCTGGTGCTGATGACCCATGACAGCTTCAGTGTCAGCGAGGAAGTCCTGCGCGAATTCGAGCGGCGTTACAACGTTCGCGTGCAGATCCTCAAGGCCGGCGATGCCGGGGCCGCCCTCAACAAAGCGATCCTGGCCAAAGGGGCGCCCCTGGCCGATGTCTTCTTCGGCGTGGACAACACCTTCTTCAGCCGGGCGATCCGGGAGGATCTGTTCGAGCCTTACCGGCCCCAGGGCATTGAGGAGATCCCGCGGGCGTTCCTCCTGGATCCTGAGTATCGGTTGATCCCCATCGACTATGGGGACGTCTGTTTGAATTACGACAAGAAATACTTCCGGGAGAAGGGCCTGAAGCCGCCGGAGACCCTGGAGGATCTCATTCGGCCGGAATACCGGGGGCTGCTGGTGGTGGAGAACCCGGCTACGTCCTCCCCGGGTCTGGCGTTCATGCTGGCCACCATTGCCCATTTCGGGGAGGAGCGGTGGCTGGACTTCTGGCGGGCGCTGAAGGCGAACGATGTGAAGATCACGGAGGGATGGGAGGATGCATACTACAAGGAATTCAGCGGCGCTACAGGAAGCCCGGGGACCCGCCCGATTGTGGTGAGCTACGCCACCAGCCCGGCGGCAGAGGTGTATTTCAGCGAGGGGAAGCTCACGGAGCCGCCCACGGGGAACGTGTTGGGGAAGGATGCTTGCTTCCGCCAGATCGAGTTCGCCGGCATCCTGAAGGGGGCGAAGAACCGGGATCTGGCGGAGCGGTGGATGGATTACATGATCAGCCTGCGGTTTCAGGAGGACATCCCGCTCCAGATGTTTGTCTTCCCGGTTCACCCGAAGGCCCGGCTCCCCGAGTTCTTCCAGAAATTCGCTGAGGTCCCACCGGAGCCAGCTCGTCTGGACCCTGCCCGGATTGATGCGAACCGGGAACGGTGGATTCAGGAGTGGACGGATGTGATGTTGCGGTGAGGAACCCGTTCAGCGCATCCGCGATTCGATCCCTCCCGTGCTCGCCGGCAGGTTCGGGGCACCGAGGGGATCCTGAAGCCGTCCGGCTTATCCCGGGACGGTTCGTAGCGATTTGCGCGATCCGACGTCTCCCGTCTACCATAGCGGTATCGATGTCCTCCGGGCGGCCCTTCGGCCGATGCATGGCCTTCTCGATTCCAGGGGAAGCCCGTCCCCCCTCGGAGCACACCAGGGGGGAGCGCGGGCGTCTTTTCGAAAACCCGATCTGGATCCTTCCTCCCCTTCCTCGCCGCGCAGCGGTGCAGGGAGGGGATGGGGGAGGGGTCCTCCGGGGAAGGAGTTCAAAGATCCTCCTTCAAGAACAGAGGAAAAGCCATGGGTGTGTCCGGGTGGAATATCCGATGGAGAGCGCTGGCGCTGGGGATGGGGATCCTGGTTCTGGGCTCCGGCTCGCTGCCCTTGATGGGCTCACTGCCTCCCGCGGATGTGGAAAACGCCCTCTGGTATCGGTGGAGCGGATATATCCCTCAGATCCCCGCTGGGGCGCCCGAAGCCTCCCGCCCGGCGACGTCGGCAGTTCCGACAAACCAGGGAGGACCATACCGGGTATATCTCCCCCTGATCCTCCGCGCCCCGCGGTCGGAGTTCCGCGCCCTGTGGGTCACCCGTTTCGACTGGACACGGGCCGATGGCCCGTGGGCGCGGCCGGAAACCCTGGTGGCGATCGCCGAGCAGGCCGCCGCCGCCCGCTTCAATGTGCTCCTCTTTCAGGTTCGGGGCGTCGGGGACGCCTATTACACCCCGGGTTATGAGCCATGGGCTGCCCGCCTCACAGGCACCGTCACGCGCACGCTGGGAACTTCCCCCGGGTTTGACCCGCTGCGGGTGCTGCTGGACGCCGCCCACGCCCGCGGTCTGCAGGTCCATGCCTACGTCAATGTTTACCCTACATGGCTCTGTGGCGTCGGCGCTCCGCCGGATGGCCTGAACCCCCCCCACCCGTTCTGGACCTTCTCTCGAACGAATGGACGGTCATGGAGCGCGTGGCGCGTTTATGATTCCTCAGGAACGCCAATGAATATGATGACCTGCGATACATATCTCTGGGCCACGCCCGCATGGCCTGGCGTGCGGGATCAGGTGGTGCGGGTGGTGCGGGATCTGGCCAGCCGCTATGATCTCGATGGCGTGCACCTGGATCTGATCCGCTATCCGGGCCGGGGTTATTCCTATGATCCGTTCACCCCTTCGTTCAGCAGCCCGGAGGAGCGGGCAGCGTGGCAGCGGGAACAGGTGAACGCCATGGTGCGCGACGTTTACGCGACCGTGAAGGGCGTTCGCCCCCAAGCATGGGTAACGGCGGCCGTGTGGGGCGTTTATCAAAATCGATGGGGGTGGCCGGGGTTCACCTCCGGGTATTCGGATTACTACCAGGATTCCCAGCGGTGGCTGCGGGAGGGGTGGGTGGATGCGATCATGCCCATGATCTATCCCGCCGGTCCCTCGGCGAATTGTCCGGATACAACGGTGTGGACGCTGGATCGATTCCGCACCCTGGTGGCGGATTTCCTCGCCAGCGCTTCCGGCCGGTATGTGTTCCCCGGGATCCATGGCGGCTACGCCTGCTTTCAGGACATCCGGGACCGCATAGAGGCGGCGCGGGCGCTGGGCGCCCGCGGGATGGCGATCTTCGCTTACGGCCCGGTGAGTATGAGGGGATACTGGGATGAGTTCGCGATTCAGGCCTATCCCGCGCCGGCCCCTGTCCCTCCCCTGCCATAGCGGGCGGCCAGGACGGCGAGGACGAAGTGGGGGAGGGCGAGCATCCGGCGCCAGCGCCACGGCTGGCGGATCAGCCGGTAAAGCCACTCGAGGCCGTGCTCTCGCATCCAGCGGGGGGCGCGGGGAACGATGCCGGCGATGAAATCGAAGGCCCCTCCCACCCCCATCGCCACCGGGATCCGCAGCTCCGGCTGGTAACGGGCGATCCAGAGATCCTGCTGGGGCGCCCCATACGCCACGAACAGAAGATCCGGTCGGGCCTCTCGAAGGCGTTCCAGGATCTCCGGGGCATCCTCCGGCCGGGGAGACCCGGCGAAGGTTCCGGCGACGATCAGGGACGGGTATCGGGCGCGGAGCCTTAGCGCCGCGCGATCGGCCACGCCATCGGCGGCCCCCAGCAGGAAGATCCGCCAGCCCCGTTCCGCCGCCCGGGCTGCCAGCGCCTCCATGAGCTCCACCCCGGGCACCCGTTCCCGCAGCGGCTGCTTCAGGATCCGCCCCGCCCACAACAACCCGATGCCATCCGGGACGTTCAGGTCAGCCTGTTCCAGCACCTGGAAGAACGCCGGGTTCCGGAGCGCGTGCATCACGAACTCCGGGTTCACAGTGCAGATCTGATGCGCGCCTCCTCCTGCGAGGAAAGCGTCCACGATGTCGAGCGCTTCCCCGAATGTGACGTCGTGGATGCGAACTCCCAGGATGCGTCGGATGGGCGCCTGGATCATGGGCGGTCGCTGGAAGCGAGAGAGCTCATCCTCACCCGCCATGGGGCCGTATAGACATTGGCCCGGTCCCCCTGCAAGAATCCCACCACAGTCATCCCGGTGGCCTGGGCGAGCTCGAGGGTGAGGCTGGAGGGCGCCCCCAGGGCGGCCAGGATCGGGATGCCCGCCCGCAGGGCTTTCTGGGCGATCTCGAAGCCCGCCCGGCCGCTCACCAGCATCAGCGACCGGCTCAGGGGCAGACGCCCCTCCCGAAGCGCGGCGCCGATGGCTTTATCCACGGCGTTGTGGCGGCCGACATCTTCCCGCAGCCAGAGCAATCGGCCCTCCGCATCGAAGATCGCCGCCGCATGCAGCCCCCCGGTTCGGCGGAAGAGGGCCTGGGCCTCCCGGAGCCGCCGGGGGAGGTCGCAGAGGAGCCCGATGGGGATCACGGGCTCCGCTTCCGGCAGCGGCGGATACCCCTGAACGAAGATCGCTTCAATGGCCGCTTTCCCGCATACCCCGCAGCTGCTGGTCATGTAGAAATGTCGGGTCAGCCGTTCCCGATCGATGCGCATCGCCTCCGGAAGGATCACCCGGATTTCGTTCGGGGAGGGGCGTTCCAGCGACAGGCCCTGGGCGATGACGCCGGGCTCGGGGATCAGGGCTTCCGTGTAGAGGAACCCCAGGGCCAGGTCCTCATCATGCCCGGGGGTCCGCATCGTAACGGCGATCGGGAAGATCTCCATCGAGGCCTCGCCTCGAAGCGCCACCTGGATCTCCAGGGGCTCCTCCACGATCACCACATCCTCACCGATCTCGGAACGGTCCTGCCGCCAGCCGGTTACCGGCCATCCTTTCAGCGCGCCATCCCGGATCATCGGGATTTCCCTCCCCCATTCCCTTTCCCTTCACCCCTGCCACCGAAAGGAGCGTGAGGCCCTGGCGCCCCATCCCGCTACGAGCGAGGGGCGCCCAGGAGCTCCCCCACCTTTTCCACATGCGCGATGATCGCCTTATACGCCGGGATCCCGGCCAGCGGGGATCGAATGTTGGGTGGGATCAGGGCGTTTCCTTCCGGCCAGTGCACCTGCAGGGTGCCCGGCTTCACATCCCCCGGGAACACCCGCCCCCGGAATTCGCCCCAGGCGTTCCAGAGCCGGACCGGATCTCCCGGCCGGAGCCCGAGCCGCTCGATGTCCGCAGGATGCATCAGCACGGCATCCCGTGGAAGGCCGTTGAGGGGATCGATGTCCTCGTGGACCATGCTGTTGAACTGCTTTCCCCGCCGGGTGGCGACCCGGAACGCCCCCTCGGGGATCTCCACCCGCGGCGGCCGCACGGCCTTAAAGTGGGCCTTCCCATCCGGGGTGGGGAACCGTCCGCCCGCGCAGAGCAAAGGCCCGCCATACTGGAACTGATCCCCCTTCTTCCGCAGATGCTGGATCCCATCGTAGAAGGGGATCACCCGGGCGATCTCCTCCCGGATCGCCTGGGTGTTCGGGAAGCGGACACGATCCGCGAGGTCCGGACGGACGCGGGCGGCGATCTCGCCGAAGACCCACCATTCGGGCCGGGCCTCTCCGATCCGCGGCCCGGGGATCTCCGGGCTGAAGATCACCCGGCGCTCCGTGGTGGTTTCGGTCACCCCACCGGGCCCTTCATAACGGGTAGTGGCCGGAAGCAGGATCACGGCCTCGCCGGGCTCGAAGAACATAGGCGGCGAGAGCACAATATCCATATGAACCCGGAGGGGAACCCGTTCCAGGGCTTCGCGAACGAAGTCCGGCCCCGGCAGCACTTCATGGAAGTTGCCGCCCACGCTGAAGAGGAGATCCAGTTCCCCCCGATGGGCAGCTTCGATCATCTCCGGGGCGGTGAGGCCTCGCTTCGGGGGGACCTCGAAGCCGTAGAGCTCGGAAAGGCGGCGGGCGTTCTCTTCGTTGATCGGGAGGCCGCCCGGGAATACAGTGGCATAGGCTCCCATCTCCGCCCCGCCCTGAACTCCGGAGTGGCCCCGAATGGGCATCAGGCCACATCCCTCCCGTCCGACGAAGCCCCGGGTCAGAGCCAGATTGATGATGGCGTGCACGTTGTCCTCGCCATAAGGATGCTGGGTGATCCCCATGCTCCACACGAAGACGGCCCGCTGCGCTTCGGCCACCATCCGGGCGAAGGCCTCCATCTCCTCCCGGGGAAGGCCTGCGCCTTCCTCCAGCTCCTCCCACGGCGTCGCTTCCAGCACAGCCCGCAGCTCCTCAAAGCCTGTCGTATGCGCCTGGATGAAGGCCTCGTCCACCCATCCCTGCTGGATCATGTGTTTGATGGCCCCATTGATGAACGCGATGTCGCCCCCCACCCGGATCTGAAAGAAGCGGTCGGTGATCCGGGTCCCGAAAAGGGCGCTTTCCAGATCGGAGGGAACCCAGTAGCGTTCCATCGCCGGCTCGCGATAGGGGTTCACCAGGACCACCCGTGTCCCGGCCTTACGGGCATAGTAGAGATACTTCATCATCACCGGCTGGTTGTTGGCCACATTGGAGCCGAAGAAGACGATCAGGTCCGTCCCGATCAGGTCGGTATAGGAGCACGTCGTGGCGGCCACGCCGAGGGCCGCCTTGAGGGCCAGGGTGCTGGGCGCATGGCAGACCCGCGCCGCGTTATCGATGGAGTTGGTCCCCATCGCCCGGACCGCCTTCTGGGCCACATAATAGGCCTCGTTGGGAAGGCCCCGGCTGGTGAGGTAAAAGCCTAAGCGCTCCGGCGACGTCTGACGGATGAACCCGGCGATGAAATCCAGGGCTTCCTCCCAGGAGATCCGGCGGAATCCGGGTTCGCCGCGGCGGCGGATCATGGGGTAGGGGAGACGGCCCAGGGATCGAAGTTCCCGCGAGGATCGCCGGGCCAGGGGACGGACATCGGAGAGCATTCGGATATCCAGGGGAGGCATTGTGTTGAGGCGGAGCAGGCGTAAGCGGATATTGCAGAGGTGAATCCCGGTGATCGTCCAGTCGCGCATCCCGCTGGTGCCCAGAGCACATCCGTCGCAGACCCCATCCCTCAGGATGCGCCAGGCGTAGCCCAGCTGATCCCGGTTCTCCCAGAGCGCCCGCAGGATCTCCAGGTAATTATTCGGGCGCTGCTCGCCGATCCCGAAAGGCTTCCAGCTGGCCCACAGGTGCGGCATCCACCGACGGGCCGGCCATCGGACCGCTTGCCGAACCCCTCCCATCGCTGGCCCCTCCGGATGAAGTGCGAACCGCTACGGGTTGTTTCCCGGTTCCTCGTCGAAGAGCGCGCCGCATGTTCACCGTTTGTCACGAATGGGTTGAAATGGGCGCCCTCGCCGCTGCCCTGCTCCTGTTCGGGGATGTTTCCACCGTTTAAGTTTATTATGCTTACGCCTTGGAGCTCAAGTTCCGGAAGGCGGAATGGCCTTAGGTGCCCTTGGGAGGGACCTGGTCGGGAAATGGGGCAAGATCTGAAAAGGGTTACGCCGCTGGCTGCCTCCCATACTTAACTTACTTATTCCAGCGGGCTCAGGTGGATCCATGCGTCGGCCAGGGGCCGGAGCTGAGAGCCCAGCCATGGGCTGATGAACAGCAGCAGGAGCTCGGCGGTCCACCAGGCGATCCCAAACCAGACCGCGGAGCGTGGCATTGGACGCAACGGCGGCGTCTCTTCGCGCGGCCGGGTCAGCTCCCGCAGCAACGCCCAGCCCAGAAGGCCGGTGCTCCCGATCCATGCCAGCGACAGGATCGGGCGGGAAGGCAGCAACAACCGAGTTAGAGCCCAGCGGGCGGTGAAGCTCGCGAAGGGGGGAACATCGATCAGGGCCATGCCGCTTCCCAGCAACAGCGCGATCACCCATGGCCCCTGGTCCAGCGAGATGCGGCCGGATTCGGTTGAGCCGCTCATCCGACGATGCGCCGCCAGTCCGAAGGCGAGCCCCAGCAGGGCGATGATCCGGACCCATAGCGTCCACGCGCTCAGGTGAATTCCCTCGACGGTCCCCAGGCCCAGCGCCAGCCAGGAGAGGCCGCTGGAGGCCAGCCAGGCGTATCCTCCGATGAGGCCCCAGCCCCGTTCCGCCAAGGCCAGCACGGCGCTGCTCAGCATCATCAGGATCCCCATGGCCTGCAGGCCGGCGCTCCACCCGGGGAGCTGTGGCAACCATGGGAACTCCTGAGCCCAGGCGAGGAGCCAGAACCAGGTTCCGCAATTCAGCAGGAACACGGTGAAGGCGGCTCCAACCGGGGCGCCTTCGGCGAACAGGAGCAGAACCCAGCGGTAGGCCGGCCAGACCCCCAACCAGAGGACCATCGCTATGCCGATCAGCAGCATGGTTAATGTGGTCCAGAGGGGTTGACCCGGGTTCAGCGTCGCCTGCTCGGCCGCCCAGGCGGCCGTGACCCAGGCGAGGAAGCCCAGGCTGGCGGCGATCAGATACTGGGTCGCCCCCTCCATGCCGTGGCCTTCCCCGAGCAGCGCCAGCGCCAGCAGCAGAGCGGCGGCGCCGGTGAAAAACGTCCCCAGGCTGATCGGCCGCAGCAGCAGCCCGATGGTCCACAATCCGCCGGCGACTAGGCCAAGCGGATACAGGCGGCGCTCGAAGCGGAAGGGCCATGCGGTCAGAAACAGCAGGGCTGCCCCTCCCCACAGCGTGCTCAGCGCCCAACGGTCCGCTTCGGTCAGACGAAGGCTCCGCCCCAGCAGCACCAGCGGCGCGCCCAGGGTCGCCTGATCCGGTCGCGGGGTGATCACCGGCCAGGGAACGATCCACATGAAGCCCACCAGCGCGATGGCGACTGCGGCCGAGAAGGGAGCCGCCAGCGGCGTGCGGCGGAGCGGATAAATCACAGGAGCGGCCAGGAAGGGAACGGCGAGCAGGATCAGCAGGGGGAAGTTCACGCGGACACCTCCTGACGGACCAGGGTGAGGGCGACGATAAGGAAGGCGACCAGAAGGTTCATCCCGGCCATCAATCCGATGGCGAGCAAGCTGTCCTGCACAGAGAGATAGGAGATCTGGTAACCGTTCAGCATGGTCAGCACCCCCAGCCCGGCCTTCAGCGGCGAACGGCTCAACGTGGCGATCAGCAGGCCGATTCCAATCAGGGTGTATGTCACGATCAACAGAGGTGGAGAAGCAATAGGCAGAGGAAACCGGATCGCCATCATGCGGGCGATGGTGTAAAGAAAAAGGGCGGCCAGGATCCGGAACCGCCAGTGGATTACCGGCCGAGCGTTCAGGGTTCTGGGGATGTTTGTCTGCGCCCGCCGGCCCGCCAGATAAAACAACAAGGTCAGCAGGGCGCTGTCCAGGATCTGGATCCCAACGAGCTCCCTGGGGACTTCCGTGGTTTGCTGAAGGAGAACGCCGCCCCCCATGCCCATCAGGGCCCATGCCAGCAGCATCCCCCGCCAGTCATCGAGGGCCAGCACAAGCCCCCCCAGGACCACAACCGCCAGAATGATCAGCTCGCTGATGTTCCAGGCCTCGAACACCTCATCCTCCCGGCCATCCTCATGGTTCCGATTCAGTTTAGAAGCACACGGATCGAATGCACAAGCGCTGAACCCATATGGAGGAAGGCCCCTCGAAGCCCGGGTTGCGCTATGATAGTATCCAGCAGCGGGACGAGCGGGGAATGCCCGCGCTCCCCGATGCTCCGACAGCTCAACCCTTCATCTGGAGTCCAGAATGGCGCGCAAAAGCGGTCCATCCTCAATGCTTCAACGGGTCCGGGCCTGGGCCGTGCCTAACCCGCGCACGATCGCGCGGGAGGTGTTGCCGAACGGCATCATTGCCCTCGCCTATGAGAACTTCAGCAGCCCATCCGTCGTCCTCTCCGGCCTCCTGTGGGCGGGGGCGGTGGATGAGCCGCCGGAGCGAACGGGGCTGGCGGCCTTCACAGCCGAAATGCTGACCCGGGGGACGGCCCATCGAACGTTCCATGAGATCTATGAGGCGATCGAGTCGGTCGGTGCCAGCCTGGATATCGGGGCGGGCTATCATACCACCGGCTTCAGCCTGAAGGCCCTGGCCGAGGACCTGCCCGCCATGCTGGAGATCCTGGCGGATGTCCTGCGCAACCCCGTGTTCCCCGAGGAAGAGGTGGAGAAAGTGCGGGGGGAGATCCTCACGGATCTTCAGGAGCGGGAGCATGACACCCGGCGGATGGCCGGGCTCCGGTTCCGGGAGACGCTCTTTCAGGGCCATCCCTATGGGCGAAGCGTGGATGGCTACCGGGAGACCGTGCAGGCCATCACCCGGGAGGATCTGGTCGCTTTCCATCGGAAGTTTTACAGCCCCGAGCGGATGATCATCGCCATCGTGGGCGCGATCCGCGCGGAGGAGGGGATCGAGGCCGTGCGTCGAGCTTTCGGGGATTGGATCGCCCGCCGCCCGGAGCCGGATCCCCTGCCTCCGGTCTCGCGTCCGGACCGCTGGATCCACGTGCACACGCCGATCCCGGGCAAAACCCAGACCGATCTTGTGATGGGCACGGTTGGGCTGGCCCGGAAGGATCCAGACTACTACGCGGCCGCGCTGGCGAACTGCGTCCTGGGGGTGTTCGGGATGATGGGCCGGCTGGGGGATCACGTCCGGGACCGGGACGGGCTGGCTTATTATGTGTATAGTCGTCTCGATGCTGGTCTGGCCCCCGGCCCGTGGAGCGTCATCGCCGGAGTGGCCCCGGAACATCTCCCCCGGGCGGTGGAGGGCATCCGCACCGAGATCCGTCGCCTCCTGGAGCGGCGGATCCCGGCGAAGGAGCTGGAGGACAATAAATCGTTCTTGATCGGCTCCCTTCCACTCCGGCTCGAAACCAATGAGGGGATCGCCGGGGTCCTCGTCGATATCGAGTTATTTGAGCTGGGCCTGGATTATCTGGAGCGCTATCCGGAGATCATCGCCAGCCTCACGGCTGCGGAGGTCCAGGCGGTGGCCCGCAAATATCTGGATCCAGAGCGCATGGTGCTCTCCACAGCGGGCCCCGAGCCGAAGCTCCCCGGGCCTTCTTGAGGGACAGAGGGCTGCCTTCACGCCTCAATCTCCGACAGGAAGTGGCCAGCCGTGTAGCGCCTGGGGATCAAAACGCTATAACCCTCCTCTCTGAAAGCCGGAAAGCGGAGAGAGCCGGATGGATGTGGAGATCCGGGTAGAGATCGTCGCGCTGGCGGATGAGGCGGTCTGGCTGGTGCAATCGCCCCAGGGGAACTGGACGTTGCCGAGCGGTCCTCTGATGGAAGGCGAGGATCCGGTGGATGGCGTCCGGCGATGGATGGTCCAGATGGCCGGGGTGGAGCCTGAGGAGTCCGTGATCCTGGAGGCGGCCTCCCGCCGGGAGGACGGACGCTGGCAGCTGATCCTCCGTTACGCCTGCCGCCTGCTTCAGGAGCCGCGCCCGCCCTCTGAGCTCCCCGGCTCCGGCCTCTTTCACATCGAGCATCTTCCTCCTCTGGATCCCGGACAGCGGGCGGCGATCTATCGGGCGCTGCAGGTATTGTGAGCTTCCCGGGCGTTCCCGTGATTCTCCCCCACCGAAGTTCCAGGGCCGGGCCGGCCCCGAAGGGCACCCGGTCCGACCCCATCCTTTGAGGATCATCCCCTCTGCCCAGGGGAGAACCCCGCCGATTTGACAGGGCGCGGGCTCTGGGATATCATTTTTTCCGATTTGGAAAATAGTTATCTCCAGATAGGGATTACAGCATGCGACGTTCGGAGCGATTGAGGGCGATGCTGGAGGGCCTGCGGGCCTCGGGGTTGCGGCTGACGCCTCAGCGGGTGGCCATCTGCGAGGTCCTGGCGACGAGCCGGAACCATCCCACGGCCTATGATGTCTACCGGCGTCTTCGCCGCCGGTTCCCCACGATGAGCCTGGCCACGGTTTACAAGACCCTGGATGCGCTGGTGCGGCTGGGCCTGGTGAGCGCGCTGGGGGATGCCGGGGATGGGATGGTGCATTACGATGGAGACACCACGCCGCACATCAACCTGGTCTGTCTGTCATGCCACCGGGTGCAGGACCTGGAAGGCGTGGACGTCCGGGCGATGCATCAGCGGGTGGCCGCCCGATCGGGCTACGCGCTGCATGGAGCCCGCCTGGTCTATTACGGTCTCTGCCCGGATTGCCAGCGGAAAACGAAAACCTCCATCGCAGGGGGGGCCTGAACGATGGGAGAGTGGGCCCGTCGCTTTGTCCTGGAGGAACGCCGGCTGGAGTTCCCCTTTGTCGGATTGACCCTCGCCGCGTTGATCGGCGGGATCGCTTCGCGCTGGGTGGCCCCTGGCGCAGAAGGCGCTTTCTGGGTTGCCGCCTATCTGTTTGGGGGCTTCTACGGGGTGATCGATGGCGCCCTGGCGTTGCGCGCAGGGCGTCTGGATGTCAACCTGTTGATGTTGCTCTCCGCCATGGGGGCTGCCCTGATCGGCCATGCGGAGGAGGGAGGGACGCTGCTGTTCCTCTTTTCCCTTTCAAACGCCCTGCAGACCATGGCCCTGGAGCGCACCCGTCGAGCCATCCGGCAGCTGCTGAACCTCCGCCCTCCCGTCGCCCGCCGCATCCGGGGTGGGGAAGAGGAGACGATCCCCATCGAGGCGATCGAGGTGGGGGATCACTTGCTGGTTCGGCCCGGCGAACGGATCCCGGCGGATGGGGTGGTAGTGGTGGGTTCCTCCACGGCCGACGAATCCCTGCTGACCGGCGAGTCCATGCCCGTGCCGAAAGGTCCGGGGGATCCGGTTTTCGAGGGCACGCTCAACGGCCATGGGGCGCTGGAGATCCGGGTCACCCATCCGACCTCGGACACCATGCTGGCGCGGATCATCCATCTGGTGGAGGAGGCGCAGGCGCAGCGCGCCCGCACGCAACAGGTGATCGATCGCTTTGAGCAGCGCTATGCATGGGCGGTCCTGGCAGGAGCAGCGCTCACGATGATCCTTTCCGCGCTCTGGGGGGAAGCCTTCGATCGGGCCTTCTATCGGGCGATGACCCTGCTGGTGGTGGCTTCGCCGTGCGCCCTGGTCATCAGCACCCCCGCGGCTTTCCTCTCCGCGATCGCCGCCGGGGCCCGCCGGGGGCTTCTGTTTAAAGGGGGGATGGCCCTGGAGGGCTTAGCCCGGGTGCGGGTGGTCGCGCTGGATAAGACGGGGACCCTTACCGAGAACCGGGTGACGGTGCAGGCGGTGCGCGCGCTGGATGGAAACGATCCCGACGCGATCCTGGCCCTGGCGGCTGCGGTGGAGGCCCGTTCGGAGCATCCGATCGCCCGGGCGATCGTGGAGGAGGCCCGGGCGCGCGGGTTATCCTTCCCGGAGATCCGGGAGGTCAACGCCCGTCCAGGGCTGGGGGTGATCGGCTTCGCCAATGCCCATGCCATCTGGGTGGGCTCTCCTCGTCTGTTCCAGCAGGAGGGTATTCCGCTCCCCGGCGAGGTCTCTGCCCTGCTCAAAGAGGCACAACGGGCCGGTCGGACCCCCCTGCTGGTCTATGATGGGCAATGGCGGGGCCTGATTGAGGTGGCGGATCGGGTGCGGCCGGAGGCGGCGGAGGCGGTGGAGGCGTTGCGCCGCCTGGGGATCGAAGTGGTGATGCTGACGGGGGATCATCCGGCGGTCGCCCGTGCTGTCGCTCAGGCTGTGGGGATCCGGCACGTGGAGGCCGGGCTGCTTCCGGAGGAGAAACTGGAGCGGATCCGCTCGCTGGCGCGATCGATCGGGCCTGTGGCGATGGTGGGGGATGGGATGAACGATGCGCCGGCCCTGGCCGCGGCCTCGGTGGGGATCGCCATGGGGAAGATGGGAAGCGATGTGGCCATTGAGACGGCGGATGTGGTGCTGCTTCAGGAGGATCTCCGTCGGGTTGCCGAGGCCATCGCCCTGGCCCGCGCGGCGATGCGCACCGTGTGGCGGAACCTGGCCTTCGCCAGCGGCGTGATCGTCCTGCTGGTGGCCCTCACCTTCGGGCTGGGGATCCCCCTGCCGCTGGCGGTGGTCGGGCATGAGGGGAGCACGCTGCTGGTGGTGCTCCATGGCCTGCGCCTTCTGCGGTGGAGGGAGCGATCCTCCGGTGGGGGAAAGAACCCAGTGGGAGTTTGATGTCCGGATACACGCCCTCTTTCGGGACCAGTGGACGTGCCCCCGGCGCGCCCATCCGCCCCAAAAGCTCCCAATGCTGCGCGGCCCTTCCCGGTTGTCCAGAGCCCGGAGAACCCCGCGGTTTCCCGCTATTCCATATTTTTCCACCGGTTGTCCCGGGGGGGGAGCGGCCGGGCGATCACAATGAGCCGGCGGGTGTTGCTGGTGTAAGGCCAGCAGGTGATCAGCGTCAATCGCTCATCCTTCGTGGGCTGGATCCAGCGGGCATTGGCCAGGCGCTCTAAAAGCGGACGGCCGCGCTCTGGAAGGATGTGTTTTTCCTGCACCTCATAAACGAAAACCCGACCCTCCGAATACACAAAGAGCCGATCTCCGGGCTTCAGGCGAACCAGATCCCGGAACACTTCCCCATAAATATTGTGATGGCCGTTCAGCACCGTGTTTCCGGGCATCCCCAGGGGGACGGAAGTCCTGTGCCATCCGGCCGCGAAGAAGTTCGGAGTTTCCCAGGCCCGAACCCTCTGATTTCCTACGCGGAGTTCCTGGAAGCCAACCGGAACCACAGGAGCATCCAGGTGGATCGCTGGAATGACAATGCGCTGGGGGATCCATCCCCGGACGGGAGTGGGGACAGGTGTGAGAGGGTCCGGGACGGTTTCAGGCTCCAGGGCGGGCGCGCGCTCCGGTTGCTCCATCCGCTGGAAGAAGCTCCCTTCATCTCCTTGGGAAAGCAAGGCCGCTTCCGGCGGGGCCGGGAAGGGCGTTTTCTGGGGGACGCTCCAGATCCCCAGAATGGCCCCGAGAAGCCCGAGCCAGAACAGGAACCCGCTATAGCTTCGGAACGCTGGAGGCAATGGGAACAGGTTTATATGATTCTGATTCATCCGAATGCGAATCCCAGGCATCGTCTTTTCCCTGGTGCGTTGGGCGTTGCCTGGGGTGTGCGCGGGCAAAGCCCACGCACACCCCCGGTTTTTGCAGGGAGCGAGGAATGGCGAGATGGATCCACCGAATTTGTTTTCATCCGTGGCGGGAGCGCCAGGTCAGCATAACGTGAGCTGCCAGGCCCAGTCCCATGAATAACCCGCTCAGGCGGGCCAGAAGAAGGCTCCATATCGACCATCCGCCTCCAGCGGCCCCGGTCACGGGAAGCAGATCGGAGGCCCCATCGCTGGGTGGGGGAGAGCCGCCTCCAGGAGGTGGAGCCGGCGGGAGGTTCACCCCCGGCGTCGGTGTGGGCGCTGGAGGGTAAACCACCGGCGTGGGGGTGGGGGTGATGGGCGTGGGGGTGGGCGCCGGTGGCTCGGTGGGTGCCGGCGTGGGGGTGGGGGCCGGGGGCACACAGGAGGGTCCATCGATAGTCCCGGACTCTGGATCCCGCCCGGCTTTCACTGCTACCTGAGTCGTGCCCACTTCAAACCAGCCGTTCAGGACGAGGGTATACCGGCGTGGACTATCCGTGGTCCGCATCGGCTGTTCCCACTTGATCCCCCACAATCCGGTCGTTGGATCCTTTCCGACAGTCCCGGTCGGATCACTGGAGAGCACCTGATGAGTGGCGCAGAGCCCCAGCACCCAGTGGCTGAGATCCTGAGTCGCGGAGGCCGGCCGAACCTCATACTGCCATGTCGAGGTCTGATCGGAATTGTAAGTGACCCCCAGAAACGTGATCCGGTAGCCATCCAGCACAACCGAGGACCCTGCGATCGCAGGGCTGAGAATTCCTTGAAGGATCAGGCTGACGCCCAGAGTGATCAAACCCAGAAACCAGGTCAGATTCCGAAAAGCCCTCCACGCTCTGGCATCCATTCTCATATCCAGCCCCCTGATAGTTAAATTTTTCTGACTAATCTGGTTCTTTGCCTCCTTACTGCATCTATTAAACCGCAGGCTAAGGCTTGATATCGTAAGGATTTCGTAAGAAAGACGGGATGTATCCCGGGGGATAGGACGAAAGTCCCACTCCGATCTCAGCCACCGGAGGGGTTGAGGGAGGGGATCCGTCCTTTCCGAGCTGGGATCTGGATCCCGGAATTCACTAAAATAGCTGGGGGGGCAGAGGGTGGGGAGCGAGCAGACTTCAAACTCCGGGGGGCCTTCGATGTTGCGGGTTTCCGTGATCGCCACCGTCAAAAACGAGGAGGATTCCATCCAGGATCTGCTGGATTCCCTGGCCCTCCAATCCCGTCCCCCGGATGAGGTGATCATCACCGATGGGGGATCGACCGATGGGACCCTGGAGCGCCTTCGGGCGGAGCGGCGGCTGCCGCTGCAAGTGATTGAAGCCCCGGGCGCCAACATCTCCCAGGGGCGCAATCGGGCCATCGCCGCTGCCCGGGGGGAGATCATCGCGGTCACCGATGCCGGGGTGCGATTGCATCCCCACTGGCTGGCGCGCCTGCTCCGCCCCTTCGAGGAGCGGCCGGAGACGATGGTGGCTGCGGGGTTCTTCCTGCCGGATCCCCGCACGCCCTTCGAGGTCGCGATGGCCGCCACCGTGTTGCCGGAGCAGCAGGAGATCCGGCCGGATCGTTTCTGGCCCTCCAGCCGTTCCGTCGCTTTCCGCAAAAGCGCATGGGAGGCGGTGGGCGGCTATCCCGAGTGGCTGGATTACTGCGAGGATCTGGTTTTCGATTTCGCCCTGTATGAACGGTTCGGCCCCTTCGCCTTCGTCCCTGAGGCGGTGGTTTACTTCCGGCCCCGCCCGACGATGCGGGCTTTCTTCCTGCAATATTACCGGTATGCCCGGGGGGATGGGAAAGCGGATCTGTGGCGGCTGCGCCATGCGATCCGCTACGGCACCTACCTAGGTCTGATCCCAGCGCTGGCCGCCCTCAGCCTGGGGGTTCATCCCCTGTTCGCCCTGGGCTATCTGCTGGGGGGATGGCTCTATCTGCGCGTTCCCTATCGTCGCCTCTTCCGGCTCTGGCAGGGCTACCCTTGGTCGGATCGAATGCGCATGGCCCTCTGGGTCCCATGGATCCGGGTGTGGGGGGACCTGGCCAAGATGTGTGGCTATCCGGTGGGGGTGTGGTGGCGCTGGCGTCATCTCCGGGGCCTTCGCCGGCCTCGCGGGTTCACCGGGCTTCGACCCCGAGAAGCGGATTCCGCTTCCGCCCCATAAGGAGAGCGCTCGGGCGGAGGGCTTTCCTGAGGATCGCTGGAAACGACCCCCCTCTCTTCCCACGGCCCTTTCCCTCCCAGGGAGAGGCGGATTCCCTTTGGGAATCGCCGGCGAACAGCCCATCTCGAGGAAATCCATTTGACAGTGAGAAACAGCTGTCTATAATTTGATTGGCCGATCAATCAATTTCATAGCGGAGCGCATGCCTGACAAGGCCTGAGCCGTCCCGCTTATCCAGAAAAGGAGCGCCGCGCCATGGGAAAAAGGCGTCCTCTCCTCCGAAAGCGACAGCGAGAGGAAACCCGCCAGCGCATCATCGAGGCGGCCTTCCGGGTGTTCGTCCGGAAAGGTTTTAAGGGGACCTCCAACCGGGAAATCGCGCGGGAGGCGGGGATCTCTCCGGGTTTGATCTACTGGTATTTTCCCAGCAAAGAGGAGCTGTTCCGGGCCGTGGTGGAGGCGAAGTCGTTCGTCTTCCCGCTTCAGCAGATGGCGCAAACGATGCGAGAGGCTCCCCCTCAGGAGTTCCTGGCCCGGGTGGTGGAAATGGGGATCACCCTGGCTCGGGATCCCGCGATCGTGGCGGCCATGCGGTTGCTTCTTCCAGAGGCCATCCGTAATGAACGGGTCCGCCGGGTGTTTGTCGCCCGGGCGATCCGCCCGGGGCTCCGAGCGGTGGCCGGTTATCTGGCGGCTCAGCAGGCCAAAGGCCTTCTGCGCCCTATGGATCCCGAGGTGGGAGCCCGGCTATGGATGGGCCTTCTGTTCTCCCAGATCCTGCTGAGCGATCTGTTGCGGATCCCCTCTCCGGTGCCCATCGATCGGCTGCTAACGGAGGCGCTCAAAGTGTATCTGCATGGGGTCCTGGCCCGCGCCCCTTCGCCCTCGTGATGTGCATGGAGGATGAGGAGCCTCGTCCGGCACCAGCGGGGCTTTCCGGATCGGGTGATGCCCTTATCGTCGCCGAAGCGGCTTCGACAGGGCCCGACGGGCGATTCTTATGAGTGGGGAACGAGGATCTCCCATCCCGGAATATGCAGGGGGCGGTTCGATGCTTCGTCGGATCAGCGCGGTGATCTATAAAGAGGTTCTGCACATCCTGCGAGATCCCCGGACGCTGGCGGTGATGTTCCTGATCCCGGTGGTCCAGCTCTTCCTCCTGGGCTATGCGGCGACTACAGATGTCAAACATGTGCCCATGGTGGTCTTAGATGGGGATCGGACGCCGCAGAGCCAGGAGCTGGTGGATGCTTATCGTGCTGTGGATGCGTTCCGGATCATCGGCTATGTGGAGCGGCAGGAGGACCTGGCCCGCCTGCTGGACGCGGGGACAGCGCAGGTGGCGCTGTTGATCCCAAAAGGATACGGGGCGGACGTCCTGGCTGGCCGCCCGGCGACCATCGGCCTGGTGATCGACGGCAGCGATCCCACGGTCGCCAACAACGCTTACGCGGTGGCGCTATCGATCGCACAGAATCATTCCACCCGGATCCTCCGGCAGGTCCTTCATCTGGATCCCCGGCGGATGCCGGGGCTGGATCCCCGCCCGCGGGTCTGGTATAACCCGGAGCTTCGCAGCGCGAACTACATGATCCCGGGGCTTATCGGTACGATCCTCCAGTTCCTCACGATGCTGCTCACGGCTCAGGCGATTGTGCGGGAGCGGGAGCAGGGGACCATGGAGCAGCTGATTGTCACCCCGATCCGTCCGGCTGAGCTGGTGATCGGGAAAGTGGTTCCCTATGTGGCGATCGCCTTCATTGATTTCGGCATCATCCTGATGCTGGGAGCCCTCTGGTTTCGCGTGCCGATCCGGGGCCATCTGGGGTTGCTCTTGGCCCTCTCGGGTCTTTTCCTGCTTTCCTCCCTTGGCTTCGGGTTGTTGATCTCCACCGTGGCCTCCACCCAGCGGGAGGCGATGTTGCTCACGTATTTCCTTCTGCTGCCATCGGTCTTCCTGGCCGGATTTCTGTTCCCGATCCAGGCGATGCCTCAAGCGCTTCAATGGATCAGCTATCTGATCCCTCTGCGCTACATGCTGGTGATCCTGCGGGGGATCATCGTGAAAGGGGTAGGAGTTGAGCCCCTGTGGGATGAGGCGCTGGCGCTGACCCTCTTCGGGATCGCCGTAATGGGCCTGGCGGCCCGCCGCTTTCAGAAGCGCCTGGAGTAGGGATCCGGCCCTCGTTCCATGCGGAGCGGTGAGGGGGAGATGAACCGGACGATCCTGGAGGTTGACCATCTGGAGAAGCGGTTTGGCCCCGTCCGGGCCCTGGCGGATGTCTCGTTCGCGGTGGACGAGGGCGAGATCTTCGGGATCATCGGGCCGGATGGGGCAGGAAAGACGACCCTGTTGCGGATCCTCGCCGGGGTCCTGCGGCCTGATACGGGCTCCATACGGGCGTTCGGGCGGGATCTGCTGCGGGAGCTGGAGCGGGCTCGGCCGCTTCTCGGCTATATGCCCCAGAACTTCAGCCTGTATGGGGACCTCACGGTGCGGGAGAACCTGGTGTTCTTTTCCACGATGTATGGAACCTCCGATCCCGCCTGGATGGAGCGTCTGCTGCGCTTCGCCCGCCTGGAGCGGTTCCTGGAGCGCCGGGCGGCCCAGCTTTCCGGGGGGATGCAGAAGAAGCTGGCTTTGATCGGGGCGATGATCCATCGGCCCCGTCTCCTGCTGCTGGATGAGCCCACCACCGGTGTGGATCCGGTATCGCGGCGGGAGCTGTGGGATCTGCTCAGCGAGTTTCATCTCCAGGGGGTGACGATCCTGGTGACCACGCCCTATCTGGACGAAGCGGAGCGCTGCACGCGGGTGGCGTTGATGCATCGAGGGCGGATGCTGGCGGTCGATGCCCCGGATCGGCTGCGCGCTTCGCTGGGCCACCCCGTCATTGAGATCATCGCCCGGCCGATCATGCGGGTGCACGCCGCGCTGGCGGATCATCCCGGCGTTCTGGAGGCGGTGATCCTGGGGGACCGCATCCGGCTGGTGGTGCGGGCGGGAAGCCTTTCCCCGGTGGATGTGGAGGGCATGGTACGGACGATCCCGGGCGCTACGGTTCGGGAGGCGCGGTGGGCCACGCCCCGCTTGGAGGAGGTCTTCGCCCATCTCATGCGCCGGGAGGGGGCCAATGGATGAGGTGGTGATCCGCGCCGAGGGGCTGACCCGCCGTTTCGGGGCGTTCACGGCGGTGGATCATGTCTCCTTCGAGGTTCGCCGGGGGGAGATCTTCGGGTTTCTGGGCCCGAACGGGGCCGGGAAGACGACGACCATCCGGATGTTGCTGGGGCTCCTGGAGCCCAGCGAGGGTCGGGCCTGGGTGCTGGGGCATGATGCGACCCGGGAGACGGCACGCATCCGCCCGCGGATCGGCTATGTCAGCCAGCGCTTCAGCCTGTATCCGGATCTCTCGGTGGAGGAGACGTTGCGGTTTTACGGGGCGGCCTACGGGCTGCCGCTTCCGCGCCTGGCGGATCGGATCCCCCGGTTGCTGGAGCTTCTGGATCTGGCCGGGCAGGAGCGGCGTCTGGTCCGGCATCTGGCGGGGGGCTGGCGCCAGCGGGTGGCCCTGGCGGTCGCGCTCCTTCACGAGCCGGAGCTCGTGTTCCTGGACGAGCCGACGGCCGGGATGGATCCGCTGGCGCGGCGGGCGATCTGGTCGCTGCTGTATCAGCTAACGGAGCAGGGGATCACGGTGTTCGTCACCACGCACTATATGGATGAGGCGGAGCAGTGCTCTCGTCTGGCCCTCATCCATAACGGCCGCCTGGTCATGCAGGGGGCGCCGACGGAGTTGAAAACGATGACAGGTCTGGGGAACGTGCTGGAGATCGTGGCGACGCCTCTGGATCGCGCGCTGGCCTTGCTTCGGGAATGGTCGATCTTCCCGCATGTGGCCTTCCACGGCGCCCGTATCCATGCTTACCTCCCCATGGGTGAAGTTCCCATCGAGGAAATCCGGAGGCGTCTGGAAGCAGCGGGTCTGGAGTCCGTTTCGGTGGAGCCCGCGGTTCCCTCGCTGGAGGATATCTTCCTGTGGGTGATCGAGCGGGAGCGATCCGGCCAGGACCCAGAGGCGCGATGATCCCTTTCCGAAGCCCGGTGGGGAGGCGGGCAGGGCGCCTTCGGTGCCCGCCAGTTCCCGAAACGGCGCGTCGGGTTTGGAACCGGAGGTGAGGCTCTATGAAGAGGATGTTCCATCTGTTCCTCATCGGTCTGCTGGGATTCGCCAGCGCATGCCGGCCGGCGATGGAATGGCCGTTGCGGGCCTCCGGCTATCTGGAGGCTCAGACGATCGACGTCATTGCGGTGGAAGGCGGCCGCGTGCTCCAGGTATGGGTGGAGGAAGGCGACGCGGTGCAGGCTGGCCAGCGTCTGATGGAGCTGGACCCGGCCCTCCTGGATGCACAGATCCGGATGGCGGAGGCCCAGGTCGCCCAGGCGCGGGCTGCGCTGGATGCCCTGGAGGCGGGCCCCCGGGAGGAGGACGTGCGGGAAGCGATGGCGCTGGCGGATCAGGCCCGGGCCTTGCGGGATGGGGCGTATCAGGCATGGCAGGATGCGCTGGCCATGCTGCGGGAGCCTCAGGAGCTGCGGATGCAGCAGGCCATCGCTGCGGCCCAGGCGCGCGCGGCCCAGGCCCAGCTGGAGCAGGCGGTAGCCATGAAAGATATCGCGGAGATCCTGAAGAACCGCGCGGAGGCAGCGATGCGGAACCGGGAACAGCTCCCTCCGAATCTGCGCCCTCCCTTGCCAGTCGAGGTGCTGGATGCCCCTTACGCTTACTGGGCGGCGTGGGCCGAGGTCAACCGGGCGGGGGCCGCCTATGACGGCAGCCGCGCCCTGCGGGATTACCTGGACGCGGTGGTGAAGGATCCACTAACGCTGCGGACGCGGGTGGTGGAGGCCGAGGGCCGTTACCGGGCTGCGGAGGCCGCCCTCGAGGTTGCCCAGGCCCGGCTCACGGCGCTCCGGGCGGGGGCGACGCCGGAACAGCGGGAGGCGGCCCGCGCCCGCCTGCGCCAGGCCGAAGCAGCGCTGGAAGCCCTCAAAGCCCGACGGGGGCGGTATGTCCTGCAGGCCCCTCAGGAGGGGATCGTGGCCACACGGGCGGCGGAGCCGGGCGAGCTGGTCGCCCCGGGGACGCGGGTGATGCAGCTGATGGACCTCCGGATCCTGACGTTGACCGTGTATGTCCCGGAAACCGCCCTGGGTCGGGTTCGCCCGGGCATGCGGGTTCCGGTGATCGTGGAGTGGTTTCCCGGCGAGCGTTTTGAGGGCCTGATCACCCATGTGGCAGAGGAGGCCTCGTTCACTCCCCGCAATGTCCAGACTCAGGAGGAGCGCGCCCATCTGACGTTCGCCGTCCGCATCCGGCTGGAGAACCCGGAGGGTCGCCTGAAGCCCGGCATGCCGGCCGATGTGGAAGTGCCCTGACGCAGCCGGGATGCTCCGGGCGCATGATTTCCTTGCCATTCCTCCTGGAATCGTATGGAGGCCTGTCGATGCGCAAACCGTTTCGTGCCGGGATTGCGATGATCCTCCTCGGAGGGATCCTGTATCTGGGTAGCGCATGGGGGCTCCCCCGACCCGCGGCGAGCGGATCGGGGGGAGGCTGGGTGTTCTCCGGCACGCTGACCGGGCGGAGCGTGCAGCTCTCGGCGGAGGTGAGCGGGCGGGTGCGATGGCTGGCGGAGGAAGGGGCGACGGTGAAGCCGGGGGAGGCGGTGGCCGAGCTGGAGGATCCCGTCCTGTCGCAGCAGCTGCTGGAGGCGGAAGCGGCCCGGGCCGCGGCCCGGGCCGAGGCGGCTGCGCTGGAGGCCGGGGTCCCGCCGGAGCAGGAGGCCGTGCTGGCCGCTCAGGTGCGGCAGGCCGAGGCGGAGCGCGAGGCGGCGGAGCGCCTCTGGCAGGCGCTGCGGCGTCAGCTTCGGGAGCCCCAGGATCTGGAGCGCCAGATCCTCGAGGCGCGGACCGCTCTGGCGGTGGCCGAGCACGGCGTGGAGCGTGCCCGGGCGGATCTGGAGAAGGCGCGGGCGGATCGGGACCGCCTGCCGTTCGACCAGCGGGAGATCGCCGACCGGCAGGTGGCGGCCGCGGAGGCGGCCTTGCGGGCGGCAGAGGCCGAGCGGGATGCGGCCCGGGCTCGCCTGGAGGGCCTGCTGGCCATACGGGAGCGGCCCCTCTCCCTGCAGGCGCAGGTTCACGCGGCGGAAGCGCAAATGCGGGCCGCGGAGGCCGCCCTGCGCGCGGCCCAGGCCCGTTTGGATCGCGCCCGGAACGGGCCGACGCCATGGGAGCGGGATCAGGCGCGGGCAGCGGTAGCCCTGGCGGAGGCCCGGCGGGATCTGTTGCGGTTGCAGATGGACCGGCTCCGTCTGACCGCGCCGTTCACGGCGACGGTCTCCGAGCGCCTGGCCCATGAGGGGGAGATCGTTCGCGCCGGGCAACCGGTGCTCAGCCTGAGCACGATCGATCCCCTGGAGGTGACCATTTATGTGCCCGTGAGCCTTCTGGGCCGTTTGCGGGTGGGGCAGCCGGTGCGCATCCAGGTCGATGCGTTCCCAGGGGAAGCCTTTCCCGGGGTCATCGCTCGGATCGCTCCCGAGGCCACCTTCACCCCGCGGAACGTCCAGACCCGCGAGGAGCGACAGACGCTGGTCTTCGCGGTGACAGCCCGGGTTCCCAATCCGGAGGGACGTCTCAAAGCGGGGATGCCGGCCGATGTGCAAATTCTACCTTAGTTTGCATACTATTGTAGGATGGAATCCAGGCCATCCCGACGGAAGGAAGACGAAAAATGGTCCATCCGAAAAAGGCGTTCCCCAGGTCTCTCTTGCCCATCTCCCTCTTGTTGCTGGCCCAGTGGGGATGGCCCGGGTGGTTTCTGCTCTTTCAGATGGATTCGGTCACGCGCTACGTCATCTCGGTGTTATCTCGCTTTGCCCTGATCGGCTGGGCCCTGTGGCTTGAGAGAGGACACTGGGAGGACTTTTTCATCACCAGGCGGAATCTGAAACTGACGTTGCGGGATGGTCTCGGGCTGGCCATCGCCTTTGTTCCTATCGGCTGGGCCTATGCGCACTGGAGGCTCGGCGGTGTCTACTGGCTTCCCCGACAGGATTGGTTTCCCACCCTCCTTGCCGCCTTCATACCGGCTGGTCTGCAGGAAGAGCTCGCATATCGTGGCCTGTTTCTCGGCATGCTGTGCGAGCGATGGGGCCTTTCCTCTTTTTGGTCGATCCTTGTGATCACTGCGCTCTTCGGACCCTTTCATCATCGTCGCTACATTTTGCGGGGTGATTGGCTCACGTTGGGGCTGGTGACCGCCTTCGGCGGGGTGGCGGCCTGGCTCACCCTGAAAAGGCGCAACATGGTCGGCGCGGTAGTCGGTCACACAGCGATGGATTTTCTGATCTTCTTATTCATTGGCGGGAAGGTTTCTGTTCTGTAATAGGAGCCGCTTGTGTGGCGACGGGAGCAAGGGCGCAAGTAGCGCGGACCCTGAGCTCTTAGAATCCCGCGGGGAGCCGCAGCGGGCGCTGCCGCGCGAGGGCTTCCCATCCCAACGCCCCAGCGAACATCCCCGTTGCCACCAGCACGATAGCCGCCCCCGAGGCGATGTCCAGATGGTAGCTCAGATAGAGGCCGATCAGGCCGCTGAGGCTGCCCAGGAGGATCGAGAGGAGCACCAGGCGGTCGAAATCGTCAGTCAGCAGGCGGGCGGTGGCGGCGGGCACCACCAGGCCGGCGGCGATGAGGGTCACGCCCAGCACCTGCATCGCCGCGATCACCACGGCCGCCAGCAGCATGGAGAGCATCAGCTCCATCCGGGCGGTGGGGACGCCGTAGACTTCTGCCACCTCGGGATCGAACAGGGCAAAGAGCAGGGGCTTGTAGTGGAAAAGCAGGAGGGCCAGGGCGAGAAGAGAGGCGCCCAGGATGATCCAGAGATCCGTCTCCGTCACCCCCAGGATGTGGCCGAAGAGGGCGGCCTCGAAGTTGCGGGTGAACTGGCGGGTGCGGCTGATCAGCGCGACCCCCAGGGCGAAGCTGGCCGTGGTCACCAACCCGATGGCGGCGTCTGCTCCGATCTTCCGCCGGCGAGCGATCAACCCGATCAGCAAGGCGGAAAGGAATCCCCACGCCCCCGCGCCCAGATAGAAGTTCAGCCGCAGGACGTAGCCCACCACCGCGCCGCCGAACACCGCATGGGAAAGCCCGTGGCCGATATAGCTCATGCGGCGCAGGACCACATAGGGGCTCACCAGGCCACACAATCCCCCCACCAGCACCGCAGCCAGCAGCGCCCGTCGGAAGAACTCAAATTGAAAGGGCTCCAGCAGCCAGTGGCTCATCCCGCCCTCCTATCTCCCTGACCGTGCCAGCGATCTGCGATCACCTGTAGCTCTCCCTGACGGACCACCACCAGATCGGCCCCGTAGAGGCGATGCAGGATCTCCGGTTGGAACACTTCCGAAGGTGCTCCTTCGGCGATCACCCCGCGGTTGAAGCAGATCAGGCGGGGCAGATGCGCGGCCACCGCGTTTAAATCATGGGTGGTCAGCAGGATGGCAATCCCCTCGCGGTGGAGCTCTTCCAGCAGATGTAGAATCTCGTGGCGGACCGCGATGTCCACCCCGCTGGTCGGCTCGTCGAGCAGCAGCAGCCGGGGGCGACGGACAAGGGCCCGGGCGAGGAAGGCGCGCTGCTGTTGCCCGCCGGAGAGCTCTGCGATGTGGCGACGGGCCAACCCAGCAATGCCCAACCGCTCCATCACCGTCCATGCGCGCCGTCGGGCCTCCCGTCCATACCAGGGACCCGGTCCTTCATCCAGGGCGAGCCCCATCAGCACCACCTGCTCCACGGTCACAGGGAACGTCCAGTCCACTGTCTCCAGTTGCGGCACATAGCCGACCGGCAGCGGGCGCACCTGCGACAGGGGGTGCCCTTCAAACCAAACCTCTCCGGTGAGGGGGCGGATCTGGCCCATCAGGACGCGAAGCAGGGTGGTTTTCCCCGCTCCGCTTGGGCCTACCACACCCACGAAGCAGCCTGGCTCCAGCCGCAAAGAGAGGTCTCGGAAAACCGGCTGCCCGTTATAGCCACAGGTCACTCCGCGCAGCTCCACCAGCGGCGTCATCACGGCCGGCTCCGATCCGGGATGTTCCGGATGTCCACCGCCTGCAACGCGTCGGCGCGCCCCCCCAGGGCGGTCACCATGGTCCGCACGTCTTCCACCATCATGTGAAGATAGCTATGCTCCGGACTTCCTGGCTCCCCCGGCAGGGTATCATCCCGCAGCGTGTCGATATAGCGCGCGCCGGTCTCCCGGCCGATCTGCTCCAGGACCTTGCTGGGGAATACCTCCGAGCCGAAGATGGCCGGGACTTTCTCCCGTCGAATCTGCTCGATCAGGGCGGCTACCTCCCGCGCCGAAGGCTCCCGGAAATCCGAGGGCTGGATGGCCCCGATTACGGTCATCCCATAGCGACGAGCGAAGTAGGCCCACGAATCGTGATAGGTGAGCAGCTTGCGGTTCGATGGCGGGATCGTAGCGATGGCCTCACGGATCGCGCGATCCAGCCGGTCCAGCTCTGCGAGCAGCGCCGCCGCGTTCTGCTCGTAGTAAGCCCGGTTGGCCGGATCCATTCGCACCAGGGCGTCCCGGATCCGCTCCACATAGCCCCGAGCGTAGATAGGGTCCATCCACACGTGCGGGTTTGGATCGCCCTTCTCGGGTGGGAACGAGAAGTCAAAGATCCACTCCTCCCGGGAGAGGAGCATATCCCCCAGCTTCAGCAAGACGGCCTCAGGCTTCTTGTTCGCCAGGGCCAGACGCTCAATAGAGGTCTCCAGGTTCAGACCATTGAGGACAATCAGATCGGCCTGCGCCAGATATCGGGCGTCCTCCGGGGCAGGCTCGAAGGTATGGGAATCCACCCCCTCCGGGATCAGGCCGTGGAGATCAATGCGATTCCCCCCGACGTTATAGACCAGATTCGTTAAAGGGGCGACGGTGGCGACCACGCGCAACCGGCGGGCGGGGGCTGCAGGGCGGGGCGATGCGCAGGCGGCAAGCAGCAGAACAGCCAGCAGTATCCCTCCCCATCGATAGCTCTTGATTTTCATGGGTTCGCCTCCGATGGAAAGGATCCCCGAGCTCGACAGCGGGAGCAGAGCCCCAGAGCGCTCAGGGTGATCTGCTCCACAGGCAGGCCCAGGCGGCTCTGGAGCTCCTGACGCAGGTCTTCGAGCACCGATTCTTCCAGATGGAAGATCTGATGGCAGGACCGGCACCGGAGATGGCCATGGCTTGGCCGATCCCGCCACTCGTAAACGATCCGTCCCTCGCCCAGCACGTGGCGTTCCAGCAGCCCGAGCCGGGTGAACAGCCGCAGCGTTCGGTACACCGTGGAGAGGTCCATCGCAGGGAAGCGATCCCGCACCGCGGCATGGATCTCCTCGGCCGTCATGTGGCGCCCGGAAGATCGCAGGGCCTCCAGGATCACCACTCGCTGGGGCGTGGCCCGGCAGCCGTGTTGACGAAGGGTTCGTCGGATCGGATGACAGTGCGGCATCTCGTCCCTCCGGGGGCGGCGCCTTTCCCAACCGGTCGGTCAGGAGGATCTTGTTGCAATCTTTTGCTATTGCAAATATAGGGCGACAACTTTCATTCGTCAACCTTCCCGAGGTCCAGATCGAATCTCCTCGGGCCGCCTTCTGACCGAGACAATCGTCCGAGTCGTTGGGGGGTTCGAAGCGCCTGTAGCCGTGGTGATCCCCAGAACGACCGTCGGCGGACCCGCGGGAGCTGTTGGCAGGAACCGCAGGGGTGGCGAAAGTGCGGGCGAAAGCTTCCTGACCGCCGAGCGGCGTGGGAAGGGCCAGCTGCCATGCCTCCTGATTACTAGATCTGGATGTTGCAATTTCCGGGGGATAGAGTGGGGCGGATGGGGATTTGTCTGTATGATATATCCGTGAAGAATCTTCCTCTTTGTCGGAGCATCCCATGCAGAGCGCGAAGGCCTGGAAGGGATTGCGGATCCTGCTGGGGATCACAGCGCTGGCGATCGGCTTGCTGACCATGTGGGGGGCGCTGGTGCGCACGACCGGATCGGGTCTGGGTTGCCCGGACTGGCCGCTATGCCATGGGCGGGTGATTCCTCCGCTGGAGGATCCGGCCGCCTGGATCGAGTGGATCCACCGGCTTCTGGCGGCCAGCGCGACGCCGTTGCTGGCGCTTTCCGCGTGGATCGCCTGGGGAAAGGAACGACGTCCAGATCTCTACCGCCCGCTCCTCTGGGCGCTGGGGCTGGTGTTCGGGCAGGCCCTGCTGGGCGGGCTCACGGTGATCCTGGAGCTCCCGCCCACGATGGTCGCGGTCCATCTGGGGCTGGCGCTGTCGATCCTGGCCCTGACGCTGGTGGCGGCGGTGCGCGCCTCCGCCCCCTGGTCCGCCCACGCGCCGCATCGGGAGCTTTCTTCGGTTCAATCTGCTGCCCGTGCCATGCGCTGGATCGGGATGACGGGCATGGGGCTGTTCATCCTCACGCTGGTGGGGGCGACAGTGACGGGGAGCGGGGCCTCGCGGGCGTGCTCGAGCTGGCCCTTCTGTGAGGGGTGGGTGGTCTGGCCGGGCGATCTGCTGGGCCGTGTGCACATGCTGCATCGGCTGGCCGCCCTCGGCGTGGGCCTTGCGCTGGCCTGGCTCGCCGTGCGGCTGGCGACCTGGCGCGGGATCGCCCGCGGGATCTTCCACTGGGTTCTGGCGGCCTTCGTGCTCTATCTGATCCAGATCGGCCTGGGGGCCATCAACCTGTGGATGGGGTTCCCGGCGCTGTTGAACGCCCTACATCTGGGGCTGGCCACGGCGATCTGGGCGGCGCTGGGGATCGCCTGGACATGGGCGCTGGGCGAGGCGCAATGGGTGGAGGGCATCCCCGAGGAAACCGTCCGTCTGCGGAATCTCTGGGAGCCGTATTTCACCCTGACGAAACCGGGGATCGTGGCGCTGCTTCTGGTCACCACGGCCGGGGCGATGATGATCGCCCAGGGCGGGCTGCCCCCCATCGTGACCTTTATCTACACCCTGCTGGGGGGCTTTTTGATCTCCGGCGGGGCCAACGCCATGAACAACGTGTGGGACGCGGAGCTGGACCGGCGGATGCATCGCACGGCCCGTCGTCCGATCCCGGCCGGCCGGCTGGGGCGGGGGGAGGCGACGGGGGTGGCGGCGCTCTTTTCCCTCCTCGGCTTTTTGCTCCTGTGGACCTTCGTGAACACGACGGCGGCGTTGCTGGCGCTGGCGGGATGGATCTGGTATGTGGGGATCTACACGATGGGGTTGAAGCGGTGGACGCCGCAGAACATCGTGATCGGCGGGGCGGCCGGAGGGTTCGCTCCGATGGTGGGCTGGGCGGCGGTGACCGGGCGGGTGGATCCGATGGCGCTGTTTTTATTCGCGCTGATCTTCTTCTGGACGCCCCCTCATACCTGGTCTTTCGCCATCCTGACGGAGCGGGATTATCGGGAAGTGGGGGTTCCGATGCTGCCGGTGGTGGCGGGCGTGCGGCCGGCGGCCTTCCAGGCTTTCTTGTATACGATCCTTCTCGTGCTGCTCACGCTGGTTCCCTTCGCCACGCGAGCGATGGGGTGGATCTATCTGGCCGGGGCGCTGGCGCTGGGTGCATGGCTGCTCTTCTTGGCGTTTCGCCTCTGGCGGGCACCGGAGAAGGCCACTGCCCGCCGGATGTATCACGCGTCGAACGCCTATCTGTTCCTGCTCTTCGTTTGGATGGTGCTGGATCGGGCAATTCGCCAGTGAATGCGGTGAGGGATCAGCTCAGGTAATCCTTCAACCGTCGGCTGTAATGGGGGTGGCGTAGCTTGCGCAGCGCCTTGCTTTCGATCTGCCGGATCCGCTCTCGCGTCAGCCCGAACATCTGCCCCACCTCATCCAGGGTCCGCCACTGGCCGTCCTTTAACCCGAAGCGGACCTCCAGCACCTGCCGCTCCCGCTCGGGGAGCGTATCCAGGATCTCGCGGAGCTGCTCCCGGAGCATGGTGAGATGGGCCTCTTCCAGCGGGCTGCGGGTTCCCTGATCCTCGATGAAATCCGCCAGCTCGCTGTCTTCCTCCTCTCCAACCGGCGTTTCCAGCGACATCGGCTCGGCGGCCCAGCGCAGCGCCCGCTCCACCTTCCGGGTGGCCTCCCGGAGCCGGCGGGCCAGATGGGGAGGCAGGGGCTGGTTGGCGTTCCAGGCGGCCTGGATCTCCAGGACCTCCTGGGGGGAGAGCAGGTTCACTTCCAGGGCCAGCTCCTCTGGGGTGGGATCCCGGCCCAGGGCCTGCTGGAGCTTCTGCTGAGCGCGCATGAGGCGGCTCAGGAACTCCGCCAGATGGACCGGGATGCGGATGGTGCGGGCCTGATCGGCGATGGCGCGGGTGATGGCCTGGCGGATCCACCAGGTGGCATAGGTGGAGAACTTGAAGCCTCGTCCCGGATCGAATTTCTCCACCGCGCGCAACAACCCCAGGTTTCCCTCCTGGATCAGGTCCAGGAAAGAGACGCCGCGGCCGATGTATTTCTTGGCCACGCTGACCACCAGGCGCAGGTTCGCCCGGATCAACCACGAACGGGCTTCCGCCGCCTGATCCCGCACATGTCGCCACCACCGGCTCAGGTGTTCCTCGGGGGGAAGATGGGCCCGAAGGGATCGCTCGCTCGGCCAGCGGACCGCCGGGGCCGAACCCGCGTCCGCATGTTCTGCCAGATACGAAAGCGCCTCGGGGGGAAGGAGCAACAGGTCCGTGTAGATCCGGACCAGTTGCTGGAGCAGGTCGGCGAGCCGGCGGCTGCCTCGCTGGCGCTCCAGGTAGGGTTCGAGGGAGCGCGCGCGGGCTTCCAGAACCGGGCGGCTGACATCGGCGATCAGATCGCTCAGGCGGGGCATCGGACGGCGGAGCCGGGCGGCCATCTCGGTGGCCTTCTCCCATGTGGCCACCAGATCCCGATACACCGCGATCGCCAGATCCGTCTGGGAAGGCTTGCGCAGGCCAGCGCGGATCTCATCCAGCCGCCGGGGGGCCTGGAGGCGGATGGCCAGATCCAGCTCCTGGGTGGGTTCCAGCAGCGGCACCCGGCTGATCTCCCGCAAATACATCCGCACCGGGTCCTCGGCCACCTCCGGGCCCCACCACTCCTCCAGGGCCTCGATTTCCTCCTCGATCCCCTCGCTCTCGATCTCTTCCAGCTCAGTCTCCTCCGGTTCCTCCGGGAAGGGTTCCTCCGCCACCTCCTCCTCTTCCTCCTCCAGGAACCCTTCCTCTTCCTCCGGCCATTCCTCTTCGAGGCCCCGCTTCTCTTCATCGTTCTCCCATGGCTGTTGCGACATCCGCGGACACTCCTTTCCCGACGGATCGGGTAGACTCGACTTCTGGGGCGGCCCTTCGGCAGTGCGGCCTGCTACCGTCGGACGGTTGTGGAAAGCGGATCATCCATCGTCCATCGGCGGTATCGGAAGCGTTGCGTCTGATTGAGCTCTTCCGCCAGCGTCTGCCATTTTGCCATGAATTCGTCCTGCGGCCAATCCGGCACGGACTCCGCCAGCGCCTGGAGCTCTTCAAGGATTCCTTTCAGGCGCTGTTCGCGGAGCCACAGCGCCAGGCGCAACGCCTCCTCCGCCCATCGCTTGTCTTCCGGGTCGAACCCTCGCAGCAGCGGCCCGCGGCGCTGAAGAAGCTCCAGCCACAAGGTTCGGAGCAGCCCGGGGCGCTGGGGATCCGTCGCCTCCTCCGGCCAATCCTCCACCGGTCCGAACTCCGTTAGGTTCCGGAAGAGGGCCCGGTGGGTGGAATCCAGGAAATCCTCTTCGGTAAGCGGCTCCAGGCCCAGCTCGGCGAAGCGGACGTTCAGGTAGGGCAGGAGGTCAGGCCCTATGCCCAGCATGACCAGCAGGGTCGCCTCTGCCTCCGTTCCGCTTCCGAAAGCCTCGAGGCCTGTTCGGGGTTTCTCGGGGGCGGAGGCCAGAAGCGCCGCCGATCCCTTGCGGGCCCGCCGCTCATGCCCGCTCATGCGATGGCTGGTGACCTGCTCCAGCAGCACCCGCTCGTTCAGCCGGGCCATGCGGGCGGCCTGCTGGATGTAAACATCCCGCTCCACCGGATCCGGGATGGCGGCGAGGATGGGAACGATCTCCCGCACGAAGGCGGCTTTCCCTTTCGGATCCTCCAGGCGATGCTGCGCGGCCAGGTAATCCAGGAGGAAGGCGATGACCGGGCGCGCGCTCTCCACTGCCCGGGCCCATTCCTGAGGATCGCGGCGGATGAGCTCATCGGGATCCACGCCTTCCGGCAGGGACAGCACCCGCAGGTCCACTCCGAGCTGACCGCTCAGGTGGATCCATCCCCGAGGGCTGAGCTCCAGGGTGGTCTCGGGGAAGGCCTCGCGGGCCGAGGCCAGCCCTCGCAACACCGCGTGCATCCCGGCCGGGTCGGCGTCCAGGGCCAGCACCAGGCGCTTCAGCCCGCGGCTCAGCAGGCGCAGCTGGGCCTCGCTGAGGCGGGTTCCCAGCGCAGCCACCACGTTGGTGAAGCCTGCCTGATGGGCCATGATCGCATCGAAATACCCTTCGACGATCACCGCCACGCCGGTCCGTCGGATCTCCGCGCGGGCCCGATCCAGCGCGAAGAGCACCGCGCTTTTGTCGAAAAGGAGCGTCTGGGGGGAATTGAGATACTTCGGCTCCTCGCCCCCCAGCGCCCGGGCTCCGAAGCCGATCACATGGCCCTGAGGATCGCGGATCGGGATCATCAGGCGGCCCCGGAACCGATCGAAGGCCGTGCCGTCCTCCCGGATCACTGCCAGGCCGGCGGCCTGAAGGGCTTCCATCGAAAAGCCCCGGTGGCGCATGAAATCGATGAGCGCATGCCAGGCGCTGGGGCTATACCCCAGGCCGAAGCCCTCGATGGTTTCGGGAGTAAGCCCCCGGGCGGCCAGATATGCCCGCGCGGGCTCCGCCTCCGGGCTGTGACGGAGCTGGTGTTGATAGAACAGGGCCGCGGCCTCCAGGACCTCGCGGAGGCGCGCGCGCTCCCGCTCCCGGGCCTCGGCCTCCGGCGTCTTCGGCTCGAGGGGGATGCCAGCCCGTTGCGCCAGGACCCGCAGGGCCTCCGCGAAGGTCAGCCCGTCCCGCCGCATCACGAACTGGAAGACATCCCCGCCGGTGTTGCAGGCGCCGAAACACCGCCATGTCTGGGTATCGGGGAAAACCACAAAGGCCGGCGTGCGCACATTATGATGAAAAGGGCAGAACCCGATATAGTTCTTCCCCGAGCGGCGCAGCGGGACGCTCTCGCCGATGATCTCGACGATATCCAGTCGGGATTTGATTTCCTCGATCAGGGACATGGGCGCTCCGGACAGCACAGGATGCTCTGTCGATGACGCGTTCGGTTCCGGATACGGACCGCTGGGATCCTCCCGCAGGTGAAGGGCTCCTCCTGGGGGATGGGGGAAAGGATGGGCACCTTCTGGTCTCCATCATAGCGGTCGGAAGGGATCCTGCCAAATCCGGATCGGGTCGGGAGCGGCGCGGAACGGAGTGCGGTGCCTAGGCACCGCACTCCACTGCCCGGAGCGAGATCCAAGAGGAGGGATGCGCCATGCGGATCGTGGTTCTGGCCGGAGGGGTGGGCGGCGCGCGGATGGCGGAGGGGTTCGCCCGCGCGGTGCCGCCGCAGGATCTCACGGTGATCGTGAACACCGGCGATGATTTCGAATGGCATGGCCTGGTGGTGTGCCCGGATCTCGATACCGTGATGTATACCCTGGCCGGGATCGCCAACCCGGAGACCGGATGGGGGATCCGGGGGGATACCTGGGGAGCGCTGGAGATGCTGGGGCGATACGGTGGGGAGACGTGGTTCCGGGTTGGGGATCGGGATCTGGCCACTCACGTTTATCGCACGTTCCTGTTGCGTCAGGGCCTGCGGCTGAGCGAGGTCACCGCCCGCCTTCGCCGCGCCCTAAGGGTGGAGGTCGCCATCTGGCCGATGAGCGACGAGCCGGTGCGGACGATCGTGGACACGGAGGAGGGGCCGCTGCCGTTTCAGGATTACTTCGTGCGCCGGGGGTGCCAGCCGCGGGTGCGGGGCTTTCGCTGGGAAGGCCTGGAAGGGGCGCGGCTATCTCCGGAGGCCCAGGCCGCCCTGGAGAAGGCGGATCTGGTGGTGATCGCCCCCTCGAATCCGTATGTGAGCATCGGCCCCATCCTGGCCCTTCCGGGCGTTCGGGAGCTGCTGCAGGATCGAACCGTCGTGGCGGTCTCGCCCATCATCGGCGGGCAGGCGCTGAAAGGGCCGGCGGCCAAAATGATGGCCGAGCTGGGAGAGGCCCCTTCCGCTCTCGGCGTCGCCCGATGCTATCGGTCCTTCCTGGACGGCTTTGTGCTCGATCGCGCCGATGCCGCCCTGGCCCCCGCGGTGGAGGCCATGGGGATCCGCCCGCTGGTCACCGATATCCGCATTCTGGATCCCGCCGCGCGCCTCCGTCTCGCCGAGGAAATCTTGCAATGGGTGGCCTCCTAAGCGCAGGGCCTCGCCATTCCGCGGCGGATGATCCATAGCATGACTTACATGACGCAACTCACGGGAAACGATGCGGTTTTGGCGTAGCGCAGGCTGTTCGCCGGCATCGTGCAGGCCCCCTCGCGGGGGCTCGGCGTCCGAAGGCGGTCTGCAACAACCTGCGGGAAGTGAGAAAGCGGCTGGGGCGCTCGAAGAGGAGGGGTTTGCAGCGGGTCGCAGGGAGCCGGGGAGGCTCCCGGTCTTCGGGGGCGGTGTGGGTTCTCCGCCATGCGGCGATTTCCGCGATGCCCGGCCGGGATTCCGCGACCCGCCGGGTGAATCCCTCCAGTTCCTCTTTATCCAAAAAATCTTTGTCCAATTCCATTCCCGCTCGATCAGGCGGGCATAAGACATACCTCCCCCCTCCCCAGCGCCCACTTTTTTCGCGGCGCGGGCTCGAAAGGTGCTATGCAATTGGGGCCGCTTCCCGATCAGGCCAGAGGGGCCAACTCAGGGAAGAGGGCCAGGATTTCGTCGACCGGGGCCAGACCGCGCGGCTTGCCGCCGTAGGTCAGGTCTTTGAGGTCGTGGCCAAGCTGCAGGCGCAAGAGGCCGTAACGGACGAACTGGCGGGAGGTGAGGCCGCCGCGCTGCTCGTCGGTGAGTTGCCAGGACCAGCGCAGCAGTTTGCAGGCGACCATCGCGGGTTCGGCGTGGCAATCGGCGACGCGTTCGGAGAGGATGTGCCAGATGGCGACGAGGAGTTTGCGGGCGATGGCCACGATGGCAACGCCTTGCGGCTTGTGGCGGCACAGGCGGGCGAACTGGCTCTTCCAGTAGGGATGGGTGTTGACGGCACTCCAGGCTGCCTCGATGAGCACCCGGCGCAGGTCACGGCGGCCCTGTTTGGAGATGTGGCCGTCGTGGTGTGACTTGCCACTGTGCCGAACGCCAGCCCCCAAGCCGGCATAGCCGACGAGCTGCTTGTCGGTGGGGAAACGGGAGATGTCGCCGATGGCCGCCAGGACGGTCATAGCGCTGAGCAGGGCCAGGCCGGGGATTTGGATTAAGAGCGGCACGAACTCGTTCCAGGGCGGCTGGGTGCTGAGGCGGGCGAGTTCGGCGTCCAGGTCGGCCAGGAGATGTTCGATGTGGTCGAGGGTAGCGATGTCCTGGTGGGTGCGCAGCCGTTCGGTAGGTGGAAGGTCGAGGGCGAGCCACCAATCGCGGTTGTGGTCGGCAAAGAGGTCGCCAGTGGGCGGGTTAACGTGATGGCGATGGAGAACGCTGTGGAGGCGGTTCTTGACGGCGGTGCGCTGTTTGACCAGGGCGCGACGATGGGCGAGGAGGGCACGGAGTTCGCGGACGTGAGGGGTGGCACCCAGACCTCTGGGATGAGATTGGCGGCGAGGAGTTTGGCGAGGCGAACGGCGTCATGTTTGTCGGTTTTAACGGCGGCGTGCGCGATCCACTTGACCTGGAGTGCGTTGG
>Ga0101943_1000451_pt1:0-15000 | contig 68987 bp, 62 predicted proteins | sample DewCreD2012metaG_5_FD_75244 | JGI IMG/M metagenome (GOLD analysis project Ga0101943, IMG submission 75244) | Hot spring sediment bacterial and archeal communities from British Columbia, Canada, to study Microbial Dark Matter (Phase II) - Dewar... ... | reverse complement strand
TCGGTGGTTCCGGCATTGATCCTGGGTCTGTGACGGCAAAGTGGGAAAAAGACCAGAATGCCCTATTCCCCTGCCTGCAAGGTTCTTGCTTCTATGCCGGACCTGGAGGGCCATGGATCTTCATAAGGGATGACATGGTGATATCTTCGGATATAGTGGTCCATGAGGCTGCTCATCACTACATGTGGAACAAGACCGGCTGGTGGTGGTGGCATCCTGCTTGCTGGGATCATGGCCTGTTCACCCAGGAGGATGTTCACTGTGCCTGGAGCGAGGGCTGGGCTGACTTCCTGCCTTTGGTGGTGAATGGGGACGAGTGCTTTGATCTTTTTGTAGGCCCGTGCACAGGAGACCCAGATGTGAGGCATTACAACCTCGAAACCCACGGCCGGGGCGATAATCCACAAGCTTTTCCATGGGGTGACACGGTAGAAGGGCGGGTAGCGGGGGCACTGTATGATCTCTTTGACAGCACGAACGAAGGCTTTGATAGCGCCTGGTTTGGCTTTGCCCCGATCGCCAACATCGTCTTTCAGGCGCCTCATGAGGACCGCTTCTCCGCCTTCTGGGACAGTTGGAAGGGCAGCGGGCAGAATAAACATCATGCGGTGCGGGCAATCTGGCAGAACACCATAGACTACGACACTCCGCCACGCTTTGAGCCGCCGTTGCCGGATCGCACCGTTCTGCAAGGGTTTAGATGGGAGAACGCCATTGACCTCTGGGCTTACTCGGCAGACGATGAGAGCAATGATTGGGAACTGGACTGGCAGATTGTCTACACCAGCGACTGGCGCTGTGGGGTGACGATTGATGCCGGAGACTATGTGGACATCCATCCGCAGGCCGGGTGGTTGGGCAGTTGTGATGTGACCATCCGGGTGAGCGACAGCCTCAAGATGGCGGATGACACCTTCCGGGTGAATGTGGTGCCGGTGCGGGCGCGAGTATTTCTGCCCCTTGTTTTGAGAAACAGCCCGTGAGGGCGAACGAGGTGAAGATGAAAAGGCTATGGATGCTTGCAATTTTGATGATGGTTTTGGCAGGGTGTGGAGAAAGCGCCGCACCCAGTGGCTGGCAATGCAAAAAAGGCTTTTGCGTCAAGATTGAAGTAGCCGAACCGATCCGTTGGGGAGAACCCCTGGTGGTCCAAATAACAGTAACGAGTAAGGAGGACATCCCCAATCTGGGCATCTCGCTAATGTATAACGAGAGGGGGATCACTGTTGAGGAACCGGAAAAGATAGAGCAAGGAAAGGTTGTTTGGAAAGGAGAACAAGGAATAGATTGGAGGGTGAGCATAAAAGCAGGCCAGCCGGTTGTTCTCACGCGCAAATTGCATCTTCCAGCTAAAGAAGGACTGGTAGAACTTATGGCGATGGCAACTACACCCCAAGGATTATATGTTGTGGACTCCGTACGCATTTACCTCACCCGCGCGGGTGGGGTAGTGAACCCAACACCCGCTCTCCTGCCGGGAACACCGGCGTTGGTGCCGACGATGCCACCTGAGCTGCTGCTCACACCTCTTCCCACGGCCACACCCTGGCCGACGCCGTTGCCGATCCCGACGTACCCGTCGCCGGTGCGCACACCCACATCTACCCAACTCCCATATCCCTTTATTTCGCCCATCTCGCCTATTTCGACACCCACGCCAGCGGCATATCCGTGAAGGTCCGTTCGGGGAAGTGGATTACAAAGAGCTTTTATTCGTGATAAGCGGGCTACCCACTCGCTCCAGCCGACTGCTCCCTCGCTGCGCTCGGTCGCAGCGACTGATGCGCATCTCGTTAGCCCGCTTGCTATGTACAAGTGGGCAGGAAGGAGGCGAGCCTGAGAAGCATTCTAGGTTTCGGTGCGGCGATCATCCTCTCCCTGGCTCTAATGGGTATGGCCCAGGTGACCCCAGGAGAAACAGACGACAGCAGGCAAACCTCGCAGGAAGTTCTTGCTCCCTTGTCCCCTTGTGGTCCCTCAGCTCCGGAGCAGCCCATCCCGGACGACGGCCGCTAGCTTCAGATCTGCCTGCTCGATCCCATGGTGCCAGAGGCGACCACGGTTACAGCCGTCCATCTCAAATACCTGATTGAGCATCCTGACCCGAACCAACTGGAAGTGCGCCTGCGCCGCGAAGATGTGGGCATAGAGCAGGTCGTGTGGGAGCAAGGAAAGACCGCTGGGACCAACGAGTTTGGGGAATCCGGCGATCTGACAGCCTTTCGCGGGGTCCCTTCTGAGGGCTATTGGTATCTCTGGATTCGCGATGTGGTCCCTGGGCGGAGCGGTTGGCTAAAGGGGGCCAGTCTGGCAGTGGAATACGCTCCGGTGGGTCCACTGCCCGTTCTGCTTTCAGGCTCAGCGGGTCAGCCGACTTCCCGCCGCTTGCCGGCGGGTGTAGTCCCATCCCAAACACCGGACCGGGACCTGAAGAAACCTGGGAGTGGAGATGTAACCCCTTTGTCTTCCAGTGGCTGGCAAGAAATCAAGCGGGAGACCTTTGAGGGGGTCTTCCCCAATGCCGGTTGGACACTCATTGACGCCAACCCCAATGATGGGAAAGAGTACTTGTGGGACGATGACGATTACCGCAGGCATGGGGGCTACTGGGCGGCCTGGCCGGCCAATGGTGGGGCCAACGGATATGACCCGGCTACAAATCCCCGCTATCCGCCCAACATGGCCAGTTGGATGATCTACGGCCCTTTTGATCTGAGCGATGCCAGGGCTGCGGAGGTCGTCTTTTGGCTTTGGCGGCAGATTGAGGTGAACTACGACCATGTCTTCTTTGGGATTTCTCCCGATGGGGGTACTTTTTACGGCTGGCAATGGGATGGGACGGCGGATTGGCAAGAGATGCGGTTTGGGCTGGATAGTTATCTGGGGGATGCCAGCGTGTGGGTGGGATGGCTGTTTGAGAGCGACGGTAGCGTTCAGTATGAGGGTCCCTGGGTGGATGACATCCTGATTCGCAAGTATGTGCCGGGGCAGGTGACGGTGCGGGGCTCATTCTTCTACGCTGACCGCAGTAACAACCCTATGCCCGCAAGGTTCACCAAGGTGTATCTCTATGACCAAGATCCTGGAGGGGGCGATGACCTGCTGGACACAACGGTTACAGATGCCAACGGCTTCTTTCAGTTTTCAGCGCGTATCAATTGGGATGAGGATGATCCAGATCCCAATCCTGAAAACCGCCGCCTGGACTTGTATGTGGTGTGGGAGACGGATGTCAACGATAGTGCCTCTGCCCGGCGTCGGGTGACCAACTTGGGAGGTTGGGCCTATAGATGGCCGAGCGAGGTGCGGGCGAATGTGCAGGATGGCGCGGTGGACTTTTTGAACTACTGGTTGCCGCCGGAGAACAACCAGTTGCCGGCCATGTGGATCTTCCAGGATTTGCGCCGGGCTTGGGAATATATTCGTAACAGCACTGGCATTGATCCCGGTTCCGTCACCGCCAAATGGCAAAGCGGCAGCGATTGCTATCCCTCGTGGCCTTTCTGCTCCTCGTTCTTTTACGCGGGAGTAGGAGGACCGTTTATCTTCATTGCGGATAGCAGCCGTCTTTCCGGGGATACGGTGGTGCATGAAGCAGGGCATCATTACATGTGGAATAAGACTGGGTGGTGGCTCTGGTGGGACATCGGTTGCTACAACCATCAGCTCTTCAGCCAGGAGGATGTTCACTGTGCCTGGAGTGAGGGCTGGGCCGATTTCCTGCCAATGTCGGTAAACGGGGATTCCTGCTATGATTGGGGGCGAGGACCGTGTGGAGCAGACGGAGGCGAATTTGAAAATCTTGAAATGCCTACATGGGGAGATGGCCGTCCGCAAGGTGACACCGTGGAAGGGCGGGTGGCAGGGGCGCTGTATGATCTCTTTGACGGCACGAACGAAGGCTTTGACAGCGCCACCTTTGGCTTTGCTCCGATCGCCAACATCGTCTTCCAGGCACCCCACGAGGACAGTTTCTCCGCCTTTTGGGACAGCTGGAAGGGCAGTGGGCAGAATAAACACCATGCAGTGCGAGCCATCTGGCAGAACACGATTGATTATGATACCCCGCCCCGCTTTGAGCCGCCATTGCCAGATCGCACCGTGCTGCAGGGCTTTGGTTGGGAGAATGCCATAGACCTTTGGGCTTACTCGGCGGACGAGGAGAGCAACGACTGGGAACTGGAGTGGCAGATTGGCTATGTCAGCGACTGGCGATGTGGGGTGATGATTGATGCTGGAGACTATGTGGACATTTACCCACAGGCCGGGTGGTTGGGCAGTTGCGATGTGACCATCCGGGTGAGTGATAGCCTCAAGACGGCGGATGACACCTTTCAAGTGAATGTGGTGCCGGTGCAGGCGCGGGTGTTTCTACCCCTGGTTTTGAAAAACAGCCCATAAGGGCGAAGGAGGCGAAGATGAAACGTCTATGGATGCTTGCGATTTTGATGCTTGTTTTAGCGGGATGTGGAGGAAGTGCTGCACCTACTGGCTGGCGGTGTAACAAAGGCCTTTGTGTCAAGATTGAGATAGTTGAGCCGGTGCACTGGGGGGAATCAATTGGAGTGACTATCACTGTGAGTAGTGAAAGGGATATTCGCGGCCTTGGAATTTCCCTGCTATCTTATCCGCCTTCCCAAATGACCTTTGAAAAGGCTGAATTTGTGACAGAAGGAGGTGCACGCTGGACAACGGATATTCAGGCTAACCATCCCCAACACTTTGGACTCTCAGTGTATCTTCCTCTTGAGGGAAGTTATGCATTGATTGCCCAAGCCTATGATCCCACTACAGGTATGGTTGTCGCCAACGAGATTAGAATCTATCTCACTCGTGAGGGTGGGGTTGTGAATCCCACGCCTGCCGTCTTTTCCGGAACACCGGAGTTGGTGCCAACAATGCCGCCGGAGCGGCTTCTCACCCCATTTCCTACAGCCACGCCCTGGCCGACACCATTCCCGACCCCGACTTACCCGCCGCCGGTGCGCACACCCACACCTGTAGAAGCGACGCCACCCTTCATCTCGCCGCTGCCCACACCCACGCCGGCGGCGTATCCGTGACAGTCTGTTCGGGGAAGCGGATTACAAAGAGCTTTTATACGTGATAGACGGGCTAACCACTCGCTCCAGCCGACGCCGCCTTCGGCGGCGCGGCTGAGCTTTGTCGTCAGGCATGTTCACTGAGCAGCTGTTTGCCCTCTCAATCGCACCCCTCCATCCAAAGACCCTCTGCCCTTCCTCGGTCTGGAGAAAGTTCTCGACTTTGCCCTTATCCTCCTGGGCGCGGGGCGTGAACTACTTCAGAGCCGGCCACGTTGTGCGCGCGGTCCTGCGCGGCGACATGTACACGGCGCAGGTGCAGGGCAGCGAATACGAGCCTTACCGCGTCACCGTCACCCTCAGGCCTGAAGGGGCCCTTGCCGGTGCGACCTGCACCTGTCCCTACGACTGGGGCGGCGATTGCAAGCATATCGTGGCAGCTCTTCTTCACCTGATTCAATTTTTGCTTTCCGCAATCCGCCAGCCGTGCGTGTTGCCGATGCCTTCCCGGGCCGATCAGGATCCCGGAGCGGCCTGGGCGGCGCGGGCGCGGAGCTCCGCCCGCAGCGCCATGATGTCCCGGGGAGCGGACCAGATGGCCAGGACGAAGAGGAAGCCGCACAGGAGCCAGGTTCCCACGCAGATCGTCAGGATGGCCGTGTGCAGGGAGGTCCGCATGGCCAGCAGGCCGGTGAGGAAGGGGGCCAGGGAAGCGCCGCTTCCCTCGATGAAGGATTTCAGCGCCTGAGCGGAGCCCCGGATCTCCGGCGGGCTGATGTCGAAGACCGTGGCCAGGACGTTGGGGGCGGCCAGGGGGATGGCGAAGGCGGTGAGGACCACCATGGCCCAGAAGGCGCTGAAGGCCTGCGGAGGGATGGACATCGTGATCGCCAGCAGGACGGCGCCGGCCAGCACCCCGGCCATGGAGACGATGAGGCGTCCCCGCAGGGTGCGCCGGAACAGCCAGTCACCCATCGCCCCGCCGGCCAGGTATCCCAGGGACATCACGACCACCGCGGAGGCCATAATGATGAAGATCTGGGCGTTGCTGTAACCCCGCTCCTTTTCCAGGTAGCGGAAGAACCAGAAGGAGATCACGTTCCACGGAAAGACCCCAAAGAACCCCTGGGTGACCAGGAAGAGGAAAGTGGGCTTGCGCAGCAGCGCGCGGACCTCCGCGAGGTTGAACCGGTAGGAAGGGATCTCGGCGAGGGCGGCCAGCTCCGGCTCGCTGTGCCCTCGGGGGACCTCGTGGATGGTGCGCCAGATCAAAAGCGCCATGAGGATGCCCAGGAAGCCCGTGATCAGATAGATGGCCCGCCAGCCGATGAGGTCCTTGAGGCCGAGGGCCAGGGCCACGCCCATCAGATACCCGACGGGGCCGGTCATCTGGAGGAACCCGTAGATGCGGCTGCGGAGCTGGGGGCCGAAGTAATCGGAGATCAGGCTGTAGAGGCCGGGATGGGCGTTGTCGTCGATCCCGGTGGAAGCGCGGGTGAGCAGGAAGAGGGGGTAGGTGGGGGCGAGGGCGCTGAGCCAGGTGGTGGCGCCCCAGATCAACGAGGCCAGCCCGATTAAGAAGGGGCGGGCGAAGCGATCGGCCAGGTATCCCCACAGCGGGTAGAGGAAGAGGCCCACCAGCAGCGCCGCCATGGAGGCCAGGCCCATGAGATCTTCCCCGATGTGGAACGTATTCATGATCTCCGTGGTGAGAGGGCCCAGGAGGAGCTTGTCGGTTTGGTGGAGCAGCATGAACGCAAACAGCACCGCCGCGACCGCCCATGGTGTGCGCATGGGTTCCTCCAAGGGATGTTCTCGCGAGGCCTTCAAGGGACAGCGGGTCCCCGAAGGCGTCCCCGCTGCCCCGTAGACGTTTTGTAGCCGATTATATCATGCGGCCTTGGATCCTATCGGCCCCGGTATCGGGCTGCCCATTGCGCCGTGAGCTGCAGGTAGAGATCCCCGAAGCGGACGCTGGGCTCGATGTAGGATCCTTCCACCCACTCGTTGAAGGAGTGGATGAGGATCAGATCGGGCTGGGTGGGCAGCACGGCCTCCCATGTCCGCGCGTAGTAAGCCCCGTTCTCCCGGTCCCGGGCGAAGGGGGCGCTGCTCACCCGCAGGTCGGCGCACTGGGGCTGCGCCGAGTTCAGGTCATCCCATCCCGGCATCACCGTGCCGACCCAGAGCTTGGGCTGGCCGGTTCGGCGTTCCCAGTCCCGGACCCATCCGGCCCAGCGCGGCGCCCCACGGTAGGCAGTGGGGCAGCAGGCGTGATCGATCTTGTAGACGTAGAGGCCGTCGAAGACGGCGAGGTAATCCGGCTTCAACCCCTCAGCGATCCACCATGTGTGGTGATCGGGATCCACGGCCTGGCGGATCTCCGCCCAGCGGGCCACGGCGGTCGCCACATCCTGATCGGAGGCCGGTCGGTTCCCGGCGGCGTCGGGGACGCGATACATGTCGCTGAAGAAGATCACCGGCCGCCCGGCCACTCGCAGGAATCGGGGGTGGGCCGTGTGGCGCGAGATCAGGTAACGCAGCGCGTCCACCACCCCGGGCTGATTGGCTCCGGGGAGGATGTGGTAGAGGAAAGTGACCGTCGAATAGAAGCCCTCGGGCGAGAGGTTCAGGATTTTTTCGAGGTTCCCATCCGTGCGGTTGCCGGGGGCGAACCAGTGGACGGCGAGGCCATCGATGCCGGCGGCGCGGGCCTGGCCGATGTGGCGGGCGATCACCCCGGGATCATCGGACGAGTAGACGCCATCCCGGGGCTGATCCGCATCGGACGTGCAGCCGGTGGACCAGGTGCCCGGGTCATACCAGGGGAAGTAATTGGCCAGGACCCGCCGGGGGGGGGGAGGAGGGGGGGGGGGGGGGGAGGGATTCGAAACGGCGGTCGGAGAGGGTGCCGGCGTGCGGGTGGGGGCCGGCGTCGGAGAGGGCCCTGGCGTTCGGGTCGGGCGGGGGGCGGTCGGGGTCACAGAAGGCCGAGGCGGTCGGGTCGGCGATGCCGGGCGCTCCGGCGTCATCGAGGCCGGGGGTGTGGAAGTGGCCGTGGGAAGGGGAGAAGCCGTTCCCGTGGGCATGAGGGTGGAACGGGAGGACAGCTCGCTGGGCCCTCTGGTCGAAAAGGCTTCCGGCTGGGCCTTGAACGCGGAAGGAGAGGGAGGATTCATCCCACATCCGAAGAGCAGGAAGGCCAGCAGAGCGACCGGGACAGCGCCTCGCATAGCGACCTCCGGAAAGCTTTCTCTTATGGGAAGGGCGTTGTGTCCATTATAGTTTCTCAATCCCTTGTAGGCTGGAGCGGGGGTGCATGGAAGCAACAGCCCCCGCCCGCCCGCAGGCGATCCCGTCCGGGCCGACGGAGAAGAGGGGGCGGCCGTTCGCGTCCACACAGGGGTTGCCCGACTTCCCGGGCTGCGGGCAGTCCACATACCGGGTGGTCGGATCGCCCATCGATCCTCCGGTGCAGGCATTGATCGTCCGCACGATCACAAAGCACCGGTTTTCAAACATGAACGGCCCTTCTACCACCTCCACCCGGCGGATCTCCCCGGGCGCGCACGGGGGAGGGGCCGGCCCCGGGCCGGGCGGGGGCGGGACGCCCCCGCCTGTCTCACACCCCACATCCGAGGGATTGCCCGACTCACACCCGGGCGGCTGGGGCTCCTGGGCCCGGGCCGGCCGGGGGGCGGCCGGCCCGGCGACCATCAGGGCGATCAGCAGGAACGCCAAGGCCCCGCGGGCTATCGCTCCCATTGATGGATCACCTCCACAATCTCCTCCGAATGGCGCCGGGTCCATTCGTTCATCCCACTCGGCCACCCCTCCCAGCCCTCCGGCAGGGGCCGGGGGCGAAGCCCGGGGAACGCCTTCGCCAGCCATTCCTCGTCCCACACCGGCAGCCCGTGGTGGCCGGCGAAGTACTCCGCGGCCCGGCGGCCCCGGGTCTTCAGGATCTGCTCCGTCTCGGGGCTGGTCCGCGCCCCAGAGCTCCCGATGAACAGCCACATCCGGAGGGCGGGATCGTAGCCGTAGTAGTGGGTATCGTCCATCCATCGCTCCGCCAGCTCCCGGAAGCGGACCTCCGGGAGGCTGTCCGAGGCGATCACGGTGACCCCGGGCGGGAGGGTCACATCCACGCTGCAGATCACCGGGTAGGGCATCCCCCAGTCCCGGACCTGCCCGCCCTCCAAATGCCGGGGGTAGAAGCACCCATGCAGGGACATGTAGATCGGCGTCCGCCCGGTGGCGGGGTCGATGCTCCACTTCCGCAGGCAGGCGCCGTTCCAGCAGAGGATCGCTTGGGGGACCCGCACCCCTTTCCACACCACGTAGGGGGGAGGCTCGAGGACATATTCCTTGGCCACGGTGATCGTCCAGTGGGCCCGGAGGGGGAAGCGGGAGAGCCCCAGGGCCTCCCGGATCTCCTCGTGGGTCCAGCCCATATAGGTTAGGTGAGGTAGTAGGCGGCCACGCTTTTCGCCAGGCCCTGGTAGACGCAGTCGGGCCGGATGCGGCGCAGGGTGTTGCTGGCGTTCTCCGGGCCCGGCAGGGGCTCCAGGGTCCAGTCCTTCGGGTCCGTCGGGCACGCCGCCTCCGTCGGGGCGGGCGTCGCCGCGGCCGTCGCCGTGGGCGCGGGGGTCGGGGCCGGCGTTGCCTCGGGCGGGCGGGCGGCTAGGCAGCCGCCGATCCCCAGGGCCATCACGGCGCCCAGGGTCCAGGGAATCCATCCATGCCATCGCTTTCTGGAGAGCGCCTGATCGAACATTGCCGCCTCCTGAGAGGATGTCCATCCCATGCGGGTTCGATGGAGGCAAAGCGTTCGCTTCTGGAAGCCAAGCCTCGGCCTGACCTTCAATCCCACGCTGGTTCGATTGAGGCCCGGAACGCCCTCATCCTCGGGATCTTCGACCGCGTTTCAATCCCACGCTGGTTCGATTGAGGCAGCGGATGCTTCCGGGCGGGATGACGTGACGGCGGCCGTTTCAATCCCACGCTGGTTCGATTGAGGCTGGAGATCCCCGCCGGGCCCGGGAAGCCCGGGAAGGGTTTCAATCCCACGCTGGTTCGATTGAGGCTGTGCGAGTTGGGAACGGGATGAAGATCGCTTCTTCTTGTTTCAATCCCACGCTGGTTCGATTGAGGCTTGATGAGATCAAGGCCGGGATCGAGGAGGCCCGGGCGGGTTTCAATCCCACGCTGGTTCGATTGAGGCACGTGTATGTCTTCCGCCAGGGGCGCTGGGCGTTCGCGTTTCAATCCCACGCTGGTTCGATTGAGGCCGTGGAGGTCCCCCAGGGGTACATAGTCTTTGAGATTGGTTTCAATCCCACGCTGGTTCGATTGAGGCATTGGCACAGGAGTTTTGCCGATTCTGTCAGTTCTTGGTTTCAATCCCACGCTGGTTCGATTGAGGCACTCCTGTATGGCCCGAGACCTGGCAGAAACAACCCTGTTTCAATCCCACGCTGGTTCGATTGAGGCGAAATCGAGGAGACCCAACACAAATGCACCCAAGGCGTTTCAATCCCACGCTGGTTCGATTGAGGCCAACTCGCGCACTCTGGGTCATCGATGGTGTGATCCAGTTTCAATCCCACGCTGGTTCGATTGAGGCTTGTGCTGGTTGATATAAAAGCCCCCTTGGTGTCAGAGGTTTCAATCCCACGCTGGTTCGATTGAGGCGCTAAGCGTCCTGTGTCAATCTTATATGATTTTGCTTGTTTCAATCCCACGCTGGTTCGATTGAGGCTGCGCCGTATGGCATACTGTTTGTTGAGCTACCTGAGTTTCAATCCCACGCTGGTTCGATTGAGGCCGTAATCCACGCTCCACCCGGGCGGGAGATCGGGGGGTTTCAATCCCACGCTGGTTCGATTGAGGCGTTGCTGCTTGAATACTATCGACAGCAAAAGATTTCCGTTTCAATCCCACGCTGGTTCGATTGAGGCACGTCAGCAGCAGTGATCAGCGACGGGGAGAACGCTTGTTTCAATCCCACGCTGGTTCGATTGAGGCTGATGGGTCACAGGACCTCAGCGGAAGTAATCAGAGAGTTTCAATCCCACGCTGGTTCGATTGAGGCCGCCTGGGGGGCAACACGTTTTTTGTGGATTCTTGATGTTTCAATCCCACGCTGGTTCGATTGAGGCGGGTGGAGCGTGGATTATGTTGTCTTTGCCGTCATTAGTTTCAATCCCACGCTGGTTCGATTGAGGCTTTCCGACGGCTAAACACTGTTGTCGATTTCTTTGAAGTTTCAATCCCACGCTGGTTCGATTGAGGCCTCGCCGTCGCTGATTATTCCTGTTGATGTCTTGTGGTTTCAATCCCACGCTGGTTCGATTGAGGCCATATCTATATTCTGAAGATCACGGGGTTGTGGATGTGTTTCAATCCCACGCTGGTTCGATTGAGGCAGCTCTGGTTCCACGCTCCCCCACTCTTTCATGAGCCGGTTTCAATCCCACGCTGGTTCGATTGAGGCGAGCTAAAGAACGTTCGAATCCCCTATACGTTACCCGTTTCAATCCCACGCTGGTTCGATTGAGGCTTGGCTGGTGGGGTCCAAGCACGACTGTTCGGTGTGTGTTTCAATCCCACGCTGGTTCGATTGAGGCGCTCGGACAGGCGATTTTATGTTTCGAGCAATGGTGGTTTCAATCCCACGCTGGTTCGATTGAGGCAGATTACCCTCACAGCTCCACTCGAAGAAATCGATGAGTTTCAATCCCACGCTGGTTCGATTGAGGCGAGTAAAAGCGTTCATTGTTGCTGAAGAACACGTGTGTTTCAATCCCACGCTGGTTCGATTGAGGCATCAACCGAATCGTAATTAAGTAGAGACCACTTTTCTGTTTCAATCCCACGCTGGTTCGATTGAGGCCCCGTGGGGGATGTACGCACAAGGCCGTGACAGTGATGTTTCAATCCCACGCTGGTTCGATTGAGGCGCGAGGATTGTCTACAAAAGGAATCGAATAATAAGTGGTTTCAATCCCACGCTGGTTCGATTGAGGCCGGACTTCAAGAGACCGTGCCACCATGGAATCGTATAGTTTCAATCCCACGCTGGTTCGATTGAGGCTTTCTCGTGTGCAAGCACGTGACATCTGGTCAAGCTCGTTTCAATCCCACGCTGGTTCGATTGAGGCAAATTAACCGAATCGTCATTAAGTAGACATATCTCTGTTTCAATCCCACGCTGGTTCGATTGAGGCTCGTGTTGATTGTTGTTGTGAGCTTAATAGCGTTGGTTTCAATCCCACGCTGGTTCGATTGAGGCTTATACAATTGCTCATGACCATTGTCGGTTTCTACTTGTTTCAATCCCACGCTGGTTCGATTGAGGCGAGATCAAACTGTGAACCTAATGTGGAAGAATGCATGGTTTCAATCCCACGCTGGTTCGATTGAGGCGTATGGCCTCTGTCGGTTTGAGCCGATTCAGTGTATGTTTCAATCCCACGCTGGTTCGATTGAGGCTGGGAGTCTCTACTTGATGACGATTCGATTAATTTGTGTTTCAATCCCACGCTGGTTCGATTGAGGCACCTCCTGATGAAGATTTATCTACTTGATAACAATGGTTTCAATCCCACGCTGGTTCGATTGAGGCCTCAAAAGCGTTCTCCCCGTCTCTGATTACTTCCGCTGGTTTCAATCCCACGCTGGTTCGATTGAGGCGTGCGAAGAACACTCCACGCACGCTTCATTGCAAGACGTGTTTCAATCCCACGCTGGTTCGATTGAGGCGCGGGTCTTCATCTGCTCAACGGTGCGCGGATTTGGTTTCAATCCCACGCTGGTTCGATTGAGGCTGTCACTCGAGCGCGAATCTGATAACGTCCTGGAGAAGTTTCAATCCCACGCTGGTTCGATTGAGGCCTGCACGACCCACCCCCAAGGTGTCTGACGAAAACTAGTTTCAATCCCACGCTGGTTCGATTGAGGCCGTCTCCCTATGATGTTTCGTTCACTGATCTTGCTGCGTTTCAATCCCACGCTGGTTCGATTGAGGCTATACATTCTCTTTCCACCCTCAAGCTCAAAGTACAGAGTTTCAATCCCACGCTGGTTCGATTGAGGCGGCATCGAAATCACTAGAACAGCGTATATTCGTGCTGTTTCAATCCCACGCTGGTTCGATTGAGGCGCTCTCGCCAGTTTTGTCAAGTACCCCACGATGTTTCGTTTCAATCCCACGCTGGTTCGATTGAGGCCGAACAATTCCGGCAAACGGGCCGTGGGGATCGAGATGTTTCAATCCCACGCTGGTTCGATTGAGGCCAAATCCACCGCCCACGCCGGGGGAAGCCATGAGAGGTTTCAATCCCACGCTGGTTCGATTGAGGCAATCCAGTCCACACCATTGCTTGAAACATAAAAATTCCGTTTCAATCCCACGCTGGTTCGATTGAGGCCAGTGAACTGACCATGCGGATCACGGTCAGTGACGAGTTTCAATCCCACGCTGGTTCGATTGAGGCTGGGCCGTTTTTCGTGAGGGGCGGGCCGGATCTTCTGGTTTCAATCCCACGCTGGTTCGATTGAGGCGGGTGGGGGCCATCAACCCAAACCATGTCCGAGATGGTTTCAATCCCACGCTGGTTCGATTGAGGCTGGGGCTGGAGCAAGGAGGAGGCAATTGATCTTGCTCTGTTTCAATCCCACGCTGGTTCGATTGAGGCCCCTGCCAATCCGCGCACGACCGAACAGATGAAGACGGTTTCAATCCCACGCTGGTTCGATTGAGGCAGGATCCGGGATCAATTCTGGTTCGTGATTTAGATGTGGTTTCAATCCCACGCTGGTTCGATTGAGGCGAGTATGGCCTCTGTCGGTTTGAGCCGATTCAGTGTATGTTTCAATCCCACGCTGGTTCGATTGAGGCTTCAAATTCTGACCCTCGTCATCGGCTTTTACTTCGTTTCAATCCCACGCTGGTTCGATTGAGGCTTCAGACGCTTTTCCCTGCTCTGGGACAATTGGTACTGTTTCAATCCCACGCTGGTTCGATTGAGGCGGTCAAAAACAAGCGTCTTTCGAGATGCCGGACCATAGTTTCAATCCCACGCTGGTTCGATTGAGGCATTCTTCGATTTTGGGCGCTCAATTTGATGTCGTTGTGTTTCAATCCCACGCTGGTTCGATTGAGGCCCGCACGGTCCGTTTACCGGCGTCATCCGCGCGCAGTGTTTCAATCCCACGCTGGTTCGATTGAGGCCTAAGCGAGCTCGCTTTCACCAAGCGAGCTCGTCGATGTTTCAATCCCACGCTGGTTCGATTGAGGCCAAAGCGAGTCGCATTTGGGGTGCGACTCGCTTCATGGTTTCAATCCCACGCTGGTTCGATTGAGGCATGAGAATGTCCAGTTGAGGGAGGCTTGGTCTAGCGTTTCAATCCCACGCTGGTTCGATTGAGGCGTGGGGTTCGTGCCAGAGCCGCGGACACTTCGCAAAAGTTTCAATCCCACGCTGGTTCGATTGAGGCGGTGCGCGCGTCTCAAAAAGTTGCGCCCCCGGAACGGTTTCAATCCCACGCTGGTTCGATTGAGGCCCGAAGCAGTGGGACATTGAACTTGATGAACGCATTCGTTTCAATCCCACGCTGGTTCGATTGAGGCTGGCACTGCAATTAATCTCACCAAAACCTCCCTGCGGTTTCAATCCCACGCTGGTTCGATTGAGGCAAACCAACGTCAACTGGTTTACCAGCATCGTCTGAGGTTTCAATCCCACGCTGGTTCGATTGAGGCTGGAACGAGCTTGAAATCATACAGAACCGAAACAGGAGTTTCAATCCCACGCTGGTTCGATTGAGGCAAGTAGGATCGATCCTGGCTCGCGGATTAGATGTGGTTTCAATCCCACGCTGGTTCGATTGAGGCCGCGCCCTCACAAGACATCAGCAGAAGCGATCAAAGAGTTTCAATCCCACGCTGGATCGA
>Ga0101943_1000449_pt1 | contig 69172 bp, 66 predicted proteins | sample DewCreD2012metaG_5_FD_75244 | JGI IMG/M metagenome (GOLD analysis project Ga0101943, IMG submission 75244) | Hot spring sediment bacterial and archeal communities from British Columbia, Canada, to study Microbial Dark Matter (Phase II) - Dewar... ... | reverse complement strand
TACACTGGCCTCGAGGGTCATAGGCGGTCCTCCCCGTTTCCCCACGGAGGGGTTCTATCCAACGGGAAGGATACGTCATATGACCCTCCTTCACTGTCAACACTAAACCGAAATAGAACACCCTAGAGTGAGGTGAGGAAATTGTATCGGGCACTTTTCGCTCCGTCGGCTAACGGAGGAGGCCTAGTGGCACGTTGACACGGTACTCAGCATAACCGCCACGCAGAATTATCACGAACTCCGCTCCGGATGTGACGTCGAGGTTATCATCAGGAAAAGTGAAGATCATCCCGCCCATAACGAAGCACGGGTTGGTGCGGCAGCTTATAACCCGCAGCAGGTGGCCACTCTTGGTGATCGGTTGTATGACCTTGGCTCCCTGAATCCAGACTGCATGGCCATCATACCATCGTCCTTCCCGTTGCTCGACTAAGGCCACAACGACCTTGAGTTTGCCCTGCCACATGGACAGCGTGCGGCTGATCTCGTCTTGAGTGAGTGTCCGATACTCTGTCGCAGCGTCCTGGGCGATGCTGGCAATTTGGAGCCAAGGGGTGTACACAACGATAAAGCCAGCAAGGGCACGGGGCACCTTGATGAAGTTTGGGTGCCCGTCACTCACGAGGTCTGAACCCTTGCGTGACGTGCCGTATTCGACGGCGGATCGGATGTCTTGATCTGTCAGCTGGCGCGGGTAGGCGAAAGCAATCTGCTGACTGGCTAAGGCTATGCTGATGCCGATTACGACCAAGGTGTGCTTGCCCATGTCTCGCCCTCTCCCTCTTGTGTGGCTCGTACTACTCTCGGGCCAGTGTAATGCTGCCCCACCTCCATTGGACGTAGGCCACCCCCAATCAGCCCAGTCGAAGTGTCGGGCCCTCAAGGACGATGGGACCCGTCCCAACAAACGCGCAGTCACGGAAGGAGACCCCCGCGAGCCGGAGCTCGCCATCCACGGTGATCTCGATTAACCGCCCGCTCTTGGTCCAAAACTTGGCCTGGTGGATGCGAACCGAGCCCATACGGAAGGCGCTGCCCACGAGGATGCGGTCGCCTGTTGCAGTCTCGCGCATGGTGAACGCACTGCCACGCCCTTGGGCGATGGGGCGAGCATCAACCTCGAACTGGTTCTCCTCGTTGAAGACCCAGGCGTTGCGTCGCAGTTTCGCAACGCGGCGACCCTTCGAATCATACAGATCCATGGTCACCAGCAGAGCACCATCTTCTTCCCCGACCTCGAGTTTGATCTGTTCTTCGCCGTCGACAATCAGAACACCGTTCGTCCCTCGTAGCACGTTCGAGCCCAACCAGACTTCCATGGGCACCCCTCCGTTAGCGCCTTTGGCGGATATCCGAGACCGTGACTGCTTACCCCTATGGTCAATGGGTGCTAAAGTCGTTATAAGGCGTGCGAAGGACGACGGCAACATGGATCTCCAGCAGCGCTTGCCGGATTGGGTCGTCCTCCTCCACGTAGCGAATGTCCATCTGTGCGATGCGACGCTTTGTGTGCTCGAAGGCTTCGCGAAAGGCCGGCTGTTGCAGCAAGGCAGCCCTGGAATTAACTGGTTTGTAGGTGGCTCGGATCTGCCCGGTCTGGTGCCTAGCCAGGAGAAAGGCGAAAGTGGCAGTGAAGTGGTCGCCGCTGAGGGAGCAGTGATCGCGCAGTCGCTGCCGGAGATTGTTGCTGCGCCCAACATAGAGATGTGCGGGGCCTTCCGAGAACAGGTAGATACCCCGCTGCGGCAAGTTCCGTGGTAGAGCCTGGTACTTCACCGGCACCTGTGCCAGCAACCTTTCGAATTTTGGGGCTAGAGATTCCGCCAGCTCCCGAAAGCGCTCGTCCACGCCCTACCCTCCCTGACATTTCCGTGGTGTGCGGCCCGATTCGACGGCAATGAGCTCCTTCCTGGGAAACACCGCCGGGGGCTCTAGAGGATCTGGTGAGGTCTGCCGGGGATGCAGGTGAGGAGCGGATTCTAGCTGGCGCGCCCGGCGGGACTTGAACCCACGACCTTCGGCTCCGCAGGCCGACGCTCTATCCACTGAGCTACGGGCGCGCGGCGGAGGACGATCAAGTCCATTCTACCATCCCCAGCGCCCCCGACCAGCCGTGGCGTCCCAGCGCGGGGTCGGGGGAGGGACCTCCCCCTACCCCGGACGGGCCGGCGAGGCCGTCCCGCCGTCCCCTGGCTCCTCGATCGGCCGGACCTCTTCTTCCTGCACGAAGAAGATGAAATCCAGGTCCTGAGCGGGGACCCCCAGCTGGCGGAGCATCGCCATCGCCTGCGCCCGGTGGTGCACCTCGTGCAGCAGGAGCTGGGTGGCGATGTCCCGGGCCCGGGCCCGCAGCGTGGCCACCTGCCGCCTGCCGTAGAGCCTGGTCTCGATGACCCGGTCCCAGTCGCGGGGCTCCGCCAGGGTGGCGCGCGTGCGCGGCCACTCCGCCCGCCAGGCCGCCTCGAGCTGCGGGAACGTGGGGAGCGTCTCCGCGTTCAGGGGCAGCCGCTCCATCCGGAAGGGCCGGGGCATGGGCTCCTCGCGCAGCCGCATGGCCAGCCAGAGTTCTGTGGCCGCGATCTCCAGCAGGGTGGCGCGCAGCGTGCGATGGGCGAAGGGGAACTCGCGCGTGTAGGCCTCCTGGGGCAGCGGGCGGATCCAGTCGAACAGGCGCTCGCGCGCCTGCGTGTGGACGTCGTAGACGCGCACGAAGTCCAGCATCGTCAGGGCTCACCTGCCCCCATCAGGACCTGCAGTCTCGCCAGCGTCTCCTCTACTTGCGGGCGAGGGAGCCGACCGGACTCACCCCACCTCCCGTCCGACGGGCCCTCCGGTCTTGATTTCACCATGCAGGTTCGCCTTCGTCACCCGGCTCCCCGGCACCGTCATGGCACGCGGATCGGCTGGGATCCGTGCGATCTGCCTAGCAGGTCGAGTGGCCGCAGGAGTGGCACTTGCCGCAGGCCTCGGCGAACTCGAACGAGGCCTGGCCGCAGACCGGGCACACCTCCAGCACCCGCGCCCCGCGCTCGGGCGGGAGCGTCGGCTTGTCCTCCTCCGGGGCGGGGGCCGAGCCCTCGATGGTGCCGATGTCGGTCCCGGCGGGGCGGCCCAGGTTGAGCACCTGCCAGCGCTTGGACCGGTCGCGGTAGACCGTGATCCCCTTGCAGCCCAGCTCCCACGCCAGCAGGTAGATGCGGCGCACGTCGTCGGGAGTGGCCCGGTGGGGCAGGTTGATGGTCTTGCTCACCGCGTTGTCGACGTGCGCCTGAAACGCCGCCTGGTGCCGGACGTGCCAGATGGGGTCGATCTCGTGCGCCGTGCCGAAGAGGCGGCGGAGCTCCTCGGGGACGTCGGGCAGGCCGCGACAGCCGCCCCGCTCCACCAGCGCTTCCGCCAGCGCGTCCGACCAGACGCCCCGCGCCCGCGCCATCTCCTCGAACGCCGGGTTCACCTCGCGCAGGATGGTCCCGTCCAGCACCCGGCGGTAGTAGGCCAGCGCGAAGAGCGGCTCGATGCCGGACGAGCACCCGGCGATGATGGAGATCGTGCCCGTGGGGGCGATGGTCGTGCGCGTGGCGTTGCGCATGGGGCGGTTCCACCCCTCCGGGCCGTAGAGCGAGCGCGCCCAGTTGGGGAAGACGCCGCGCTCTGCGGCCAGCGCCTCCGACGCCGCGTCGGCTTCCTCCTGGATGAAGCCCATCAGGCGGCCGGCCAGGGCCACCGCCTCCTCGGAGTCGTAGGGCACGCCCAGGCGGACCAGCAGGTCAGCCCACCCCATGACCCCGAGCCCCACCTTGCGGTTGCCGTGCTTGTGGATCCGTTCGATCTGCGGGACGGGATAGCGGGACTGCTCGACGGCGTTGTCCAGGAAGCGCACCGCCAGGCGCACCACGTCCCCCAGGCGCGCCCACTCGATCTCGCCGTTGCGCACGAAGCGCGCCAGGTTCACCGAGCCCAGCACGCAGGCCTCGAAGGGCAGCAGCGGCTGCTCCCCGCAGGGGTTGGTGGCCTCGATGCGCCCCAGGAAGGGCGTGGGGTTGGTGCGCGGCGCGTTGATCCGGTCGAGGAAGACCAGGCCCGGGTCGCCGGTCTCCCAGGCGGCCTGCACGATGCGGTCGAGGACCTCCGCGGCCGAGCGGCGGCCCACGGCGCGGCCCGTCCGCGGGTTCACCAGGTCGTAGGCCTCGCCGGCCACGGCCAGGCGCATCCACGCCTCGGTCACCCCGACGCTGATGTTGAAGTTGGTCACCCCGCCGGCGCGCTTGCAGTCGATGAACTCCAGGATGTCGGGGTGCGTCACGTCGAGGATGCCCATGTTGGCGCCGCGCCGGAACGAGCCCTGCTTGATGCGCTCGGTGGCGGCGTCGTAGATCTCCAGGAAGGAGACCGGCCCCGAGGCCACGCCCATGGTCGTGCGGACCAGGTCGCCGCGCGGGCGCAGGCGGGAGAAGGAGAAGCCGGTGCCCCCTCCCGACTGGTGGATCTTGGCGGTGAGCTTCAGCGTCTCGAAGATCGACTCCAGCGAGTCCTCGATGGGGAGGACGAAGCAGGCCGCCAGCTGCTGCAGGTCGCGCCCGGCGTTCATCAGCGTGGGGGAGTTGGGGAGGAAGTCGAGGGAGGTCATGAGCGCGTTGAAGCGCTCGGCCCACCGCTCCACGTCCCCGCCCCAGGCCGCCTCGGCCTCGGCGATGTTGCGGGCGACCCGCCAGAAGAGCTCCTCCGGAGACTCGGCCGGCCGGCCCTGCGCGTCCCGCTTGAGGTAGCGGCGCTCCAGGACCTGCCGCGCGTTGGGCGTCAGCGGGATGGGCGCACGGACGGCCATCACACCGCCGCGGCGGTCGGCACGGGCTCCCAGCGCACCCAGGGCCGGCGGGGGATGCGCACGTCCAGCCGGACCAGGCCCGCCTCCCGCGCGGCCTGCACCGCCTCGGCGAACTCGGCAGGGAAGAGGCGCCGGTTGATGTCCTCGTACTTGGGGTTCTTGCCGACCTGCCCGGCGGGGTAGTACTGGTCCATGACGTTCACGTAGGTCTGCGGGCCCAGGGTCGTGGCGATCCAGCGCAGGATGGCCCGCGTGTCGTCCAGCGCCCCGGGCATGACCAGGTGGCGGATGATCAGCCCGCGCTTCGCCAGGCCGTGCTCGTCCAGGCGCAGCGGCCCGACCTGCCGGTGCATCTCCGTGATGACCCGCCGCGCCACCTCGGGGTAGTCGGGCGCCTTCAGGTAGTGGCGGGCCCGCTCGGGGGTCCAGTACTTGAAGTCGGGCATGTAGATGTCCACGATGCCGTCCAGCAGCCGTAGCGAGTGCATGGAGTCGTACGAGGAGGTGTTGTAGACGATGGGCAGGCGCAGGCCGTGCTCCACCGCCAGCGGCAGGGCCTCGAGGATCTGGGGCACGACGTGCTCGGGGGTGACGAAGTTGATGTTGTGGCACCCCTGGTCCTGCAGGTGGAGCATCATGGCGGCGAGCTGCTGCGGCGTGACCACCCGGCCCTCGCCGAGCTGGCTGATGTCGTAGTTCTGGCAGTTGGCCACCGCGACGCCGTTGACGACGTAGGAGTGGCTCTCGTCGGCGACCTCCAGGTTGTACACCGGGCCGCTGTAGGGCACCCGCGTGATGCTGCGAATGGGGACGCAGGCCGGTGCCGGCCGCTGCCCCGAGCTTGGCCCGTGACCCAGCCGGTCGGCGACCTCTCGCGATGAAGCCAGGCCTGCCGATACCAGCGCTGCCTCCGCTTGCAGCACGTGGAGCGGTGTGCGGAGCCTGGCCGGCCTGCGGTACGTCCCGACGAACGGCTGGAGCACCGCCTGCGCGTCGATGGTCGGTGAAGCTTCCAGTGCAGGCAGCGGGACCAGCAGTCGGTGGCGTGTGGTGAGCTGGTCGGCCCGAACCCGGGTCATGGTCGGGTGACCGTCGAGCCGGACAAAGAGCTCGTGGTTGGGCGTGCACGCGATGGCAGGGAGCCCCACCGGCTTGATGACGACCAGCGTGCCCTCGTAGGGGTGCTGGAAGGCCTTGGTGACCGTGGCCAGGCGCCCCGTGGCCGTGACGACGCGCAGGCCCCGGGGGAACCGGACCCGGCCCCCGTGGACGACGACTTCGTCTCCGGCCCTCTCGAAGATCTCCTCGATCCGCTGCATCCCGCAGTCCGTCACGACCCGCGCCCCGGGCCGGAAGCAGAAGACGCAGCGCAGGTTGCACATACTGAAGAAGATCGTCCCGCTGCCGTTCCAGCCCCGCAGGCAGTCCTCTTCGCCGAAGTGGGGGAAGAAAGAGCCGACGATGGCGTAGCGCCCGGTCTTGCAGAGGGCCCACTTGTCGGCCAGGCGGTCGACGCGGCAGTCGCGCGGGCAGACGACGCAGGAGCGCAGCAGGTCCAGGGCCTCCTCCGCCCGGCGGCGGAGTTCCGTCAGCCCCAGCTGCAGGTAGGCCGGGGTGAAACGCGCAGAGGGCAGGAAGAAGGCCTCGGGAATGGCCGGCATCCCTAGGATCACCTCATCCCACCCTCAGCATGGTCCACGGGCGGGGCGGGCTTCAAGGGCCGGTCGGGAGACAGGGTGGCGGGCCGGCAGGAGGGGATGGTGGACTGCTCACGCCTCCAAGGAGGCCACTCACCGGGGAGGAGCAGGAGTCACCGCGTCTCCTCGGCGCGGTGGAACCGGAGGGCTTCCCCGTCACCGATGGAGAGCGTGATGGTGATTGCCCGGACGTCCTTGCGCTGGAGGAGCTCCTCTGCGCGGGCGACGAAGTCGGGCACCTCACGCCGGAAGACCTCCGTGCGCAGGTCCTGGTGTGCGGTCACCACCCGCTTCCAGTCGCCGAGGTCCGCTTCCAGGAAGAGGTGGCGGCCGCGCTTGTGCCACCGCAGGTGCGCGCGCTCGACGCGGAACTGCTGGAGGCCGACCAGCACGGGGCTGCTGATCTTGCGGGCGCCGGGCGCCACGGGCGGAGGAGGGATCGGCTGCGCGGGCATCAGGTGCAGCGCGTGGGGGGTCGCGGAGTGAAGGCTCCGGACGGCGTATTGCACCGGTTGCCGGTCGACGTACCGGAAGTAGACGGGCGCCACCCGTGGGTAGGTGATGAGACCGATCAGGCCGCCCAGCATCCCCGCAGCGAGCCTGCGCCAGTACCGCCTCGAGCCCCCGGGAGCCCCCCGCCGCTGCTCCAGGACGAGGACGACCATGGCGTACAGCACGCCGGGCCACCAGAAGCCGACGATCTGTGCCAGGAGGACCGTGATCCCCAGCATCTCCCAGTCCTCATGCGCCCAGACGCGGAGCCAGTAGTAACCGGTGACCGCCGTGGCCAGCGTCAGGACCAGGAGCGAGAAGGCCCAGGACTCGCGGAGAGCCGCCGCCGGGCCACCTCGCGCCCGCACTCCCAGCACCGCCGCCACCTGCACGGTCACGATGACTGCCGGGATGGCCAGCAGCCCCAGCGCGACGGAGTGCAGGTGATACATCAGGAGCAGGGCCAGGGCGGCCGGCAGGAGGGCGCCGAGGAGGCGCCTGGCTCCGTGGAATGGAGGGATTGGCTCGGCCATCGCGGCTCTACTCGATCCTCTGCCCGAACGTGCCGGGTCCAAGGCGCTCTGCACTGCGCCGCCCCGGTCGCCGGTCGAGCGCCGCCGAGCGCGGCCTCTCAGGGTTGAGCGCCGCCGAGCGCGGCCTCTCAGGGCGGTGGCATCTCAGGCGCCGGGCGTCGCCCGATCCAGACCGAGGCCCACAGCGCCCCGAAGCCTACCAGCAGAGCCAGCAGGCGCACGAGCCAGCCGACGAACGGGAGGGCCACCAGGATCACCAGGAGGAGCGTGCCCACGAGCAGCGCCAGGTAGGGCGAGGGCCGGGCACGGGTGAGGGCGCCGAGCAGGCGGTCCCCCAGCCAGGTGGCCGGGATCACCTGGGCGGGGTAGAGCGTGGCCAGGTAGAGCAGCAGGAGGGCGATCCCCAGGGGGATGCCGATGATGGTGACCATGGCCAGGACGGCGGCCGCAGGCACCGCCACCAGGAGCAGGAAGCCGACGAGCAGGCTCCAGGGGAAGTGGCGGCCCACGCGCTCGACCGCCCGGCGGCCGGCGACCGGCGCCACCGCGAGCAGCACGATCCCCAGGACCAGCAACCAGAGCCACTCCAGCAGCCGCCCCGCGAAGGGGAGGCGCGGCCCGGGGAGCATCAGCCGCGGCCGCCGCTCGGCCATCGGGACGCGCTCGCTGGCCGCCACCTGCGCGCCCGGCTGGATCTCGGGAGGCTGGTCGGTGGAGTAGCGCAGGCGTCCCCGGATCCGTCCGGTGGAGGCGACGACGAGGCGGTCCGCCGTCACGCGCGCGTCGCCGCGGATCGTGCCGGCGATGACGACGCGCCCACCGCTGAGCAGCGCGTTGCGGTCGACGGTCCCGTCCACCAAGACATTTCCGCCGGCGGCGACCAGGTCGCGTCCGACGGCGGCCGTGCGCTCGACCTCGACGGAGCCTCCGGCCACGACCGCATCGGTGCCCACCGGGCCGCTGAGGGTGACGCTGCCCCCGGCCGCCCGGACCGCGCGGCCCACCCGGCCGCCGATCCGGATGCGGCCGCCCGCCGCCAGGACGTTCCCCGTGGCGGGCCCGCCCAGCCGCAGGGTTCCACCCGCGGCCACCACGTCCCCGTTCACCGTGCCGGTGACCTCCACGGTGCCCCCGGTGGCGTAGAGGTCGTCATCGACGGACCCGCTGACAAGGACGGTATCGCCGGCCCGCGGCTCGAAGGCCAGGGCCGGGGCTGCCAGGATGCCTGCCAGCACCAGCATGCCCAGCGCAGTCCTCAGTATCCGCCGCATGTTCACCGTGCCTCCTCCTCCTCCAACGATGTGTCGGGCGGGGCCTCCTCCCATGACGGGCTGACCGAGGCCGGGTGGCGGCACATGCAGTGCGGCGCGTCCGCCGCTGCGCGAAGGGGAAGGAGCCGAGGTGACGGGTGAGCTGTCGTCCGGGCCTCACCACGCATGCTAGCATGGGGGGTCGATGACTTCCCACGTCTTCACCCATCGTTCATGCCGGGCGGCTCCCCCGGCCTCCCGGGCTGCGTGGGTTCGCCTCGCGGGAGTTGGGTGGTGACCGGGCGGCCGGCAACGCTCCGCCTGCCCTCACGCACGGTCGGCCTCGGGCTGGCGGCCATGCAGGTCCTCCTCATGGGGCTGAACGAGCTGGCCCACCTCATGCACGCGCGTTACCATTCCCCGTTCACCACGCAGTTCGTGCTGCTCTTCGACCTGGGCCGCGAACGGTCCATCCCCGCCTGGTACACCTCCGTGCTCATGGCCGCTGCCGCGGGGCTGCTCCTCTTCATCGCCGCCTGGGCGTGGCGGCACGAGCGGCAGAGCTTCCCGGGGTGGTTGGTCCTCACCGCCGGTGTGCTCCTCCTCTCCGTGGACGAGATGCTGGCGCTCCACGAGCCGGTGACCGACCGGTTCCACGAGGGGGTGCAGGCGCTGGCGGGACAGACAGGGGTGTGGATCGCCGCGGCCGTCGCGGCTGCCATCGCCGCGTTCTGGATCCTCAGGCTGCTGTTGGCGCTGCCGGCGCGGGCCTGGGTGCTGCTGGCGCTCTCGGCGGCGCTCTTCGTCGGTGGGGCGGTGGGGGTGGAGTGGTACGAGGGCGTGGCCCACCGCCTCTACGGCGGGGCGAGCCTGCCCTTCCGGATCGCGGTACTGGTGGAGGAGCCGATGGAGCTGGCCGGGATGTCGCTCTTCCTCTATACGCTGTGGGTCGTGGTGAGCGTGAAGATGGGCCGGGTGGAGATCCGCATCCGCCGGTAAACCGTGCCCGGCCGCCGGGCTATCGGTCCGCGCTGGCGAACGCCTCCGTGTCGATCCTGGCCTCCTGCGACCTGCGAGTGGGAGGATCCCGCGGCGCTACGGTACGCGGTAGTAGACCAGCGGCACGACCGGTGCGTCCGTCAGGATCAGCCGCTCCGCTCGGCGGAGGAGCTCCAGGCGTCGGTTGGGATCCGCTTCTCTCTGGATGTCGGCGATGAGGATGGTTACCTCGGGATTGCGGTAGCCGTAGATGTTCTGTGGACTCCCCTGCAGGAACATCTCCCTGAGGAAGTCGCCCGTCGGGCCCGCGATCCGGCCTCGACATTGAGCGCCAGGTGCTCAATCCACTGTGCGGGCGGCGCCTGCGCAAACGACGGTACGATCACCAGGCTCAGGGTGAGGAACAGTCCCAAGTTCACCGCGGCCAGCTGTTTCATAGGACTTCCCTCGATCGATGGGTCACCTTACTGGTGTAGACACTTCAGGAAATTCATTAGTAAGTGATGCTTGCGTAAGTCAAGCGGGGACCGGCGCGGCAAGCCGCCTTGATCGCGAGAGCCGGGATGCAGACGCTAGATGGCCGTCCGGACCTCTTCCACGGCCTGCGGGTTCTCCAGCGAGGAGAGGTCGCCCGGATCCGTGCCCAGGTAGGCCGCCCGGATGACCCGGCGCATGATCTTGGCGTTGCGGGTCTTCGGCAGGTCGCGCACGAAGCGCACCTCCCGCGGCTCGAGCGTCTTGCCGAGCGCGGCCACCACCGTGCTGCGGATCTCGCGCCGCAGCGCGTCGGAGGGCTCGACGCCCGGCCGCAGGACGGCGAAGACCACCACCGCTTCCCCCTTCAGCTCGTCGGGGACGCCCACCGCCGCCGCCTCGGAGACGGCCGGGTGCGCCACCACGGCCGACTCCACCTCCGCCGGCCCCACCCGCTTGCCGGCCACCTTGATCGTGTCGTCGCTGCGGCCCAGGATGTACCAGAAGCCCTCCTCGTCGACCATCGCCCAGTCGCCGTGCACCCAGACGTCGGGCCAGCGCGACCAGTAGGTCTCCAGGTAGCGGTCGGGATCCTGCCAGAAGCCGCGGGTCATCCCCGGCCAGGGCCGGCGCAGCACCAGCTCCCCGACCTCCCCGCGCACCGGGCGGCCCTGCTCGTCGTAGACGTCGGCGTCCATGCCCAGCACCGGGGCCGTGAAGGCCATGGGCTTCTGGGGGTGGAGGAAGGTGCACCCCAGGATACCTCCGGAGATCTCGGTGCCGCCCGTGTAGTTCATCACCGGGCAGCGGCGCTCGCCGATGCGGTCGAAGTACCACATCCACGGCTCGGGGTTCCAGGGCTCTCCCGTCGACCCCAGCATCCGCAGCGAGGAGAGGTCGTGGCGCCGCGGGTGCTCGTCGCCGTAGCGCATCAGCGCCCGCACGGCCGTGGGGGAGAGGCCGAGGGCCGTGACCCGGTGGCGCGCGACCATCTGCCACAGCCGGTCGGGCCCGGGGTAGTCGATCGCCCCGTCGTAGGCCACCATGGTGGCCCCCAGCGTGAGCACACCGATGATCTCCCAAGGGCCCATCATCCACCCCAGGTCGGTGAGCCAGAACATCACGTCCCCTTCGTGGATGTCGAAGCCGTAGGCCATGTCCATGGTCGCCTTGATGGGGAAGCCGCCGTGGACGTGGACCGTGCCCTTCGGCCGCCCCGTGGTGCCCGAGGTGTAGATGAGCATGTGGAGGTCCTCGGCGCCGGTTCGCTCCGCCGGGCACGTGTCGGGTTCGTCCGCGACCAGGTCGTCGAGCCAGCGGTCGCGCGCCGGCTGCCAGGGGACGTCTGTGCCCAGACGGCGCTCCACCACGACGTGGCGCACGGTCGGCGTCTGCGCCACCGCCTCGTCGGCGACGGCCTTCATGGCCACGGGCCGGCCGCGCCGCTCGAAGCCGTCCGCCGTGATGAGGCAGACGGCCCCGGCGTCCTGCAGCCGCGTGGCCACCGCGCCTGCGGCGAACCCGGAGAAGATGGGGACGTAGGCGGCGCCGATCCGGTTCACCGCCAGGGTGGCGGCCACGCAGGCGATCCCCATGGGCATGAAGATGCCCACGCGGTCGCCGCGGGCGACGCCCAGCCGCCGGAGGGCGTTGGCCAGCCGGTTGACGCGGGCCAGCAGCTCGGCGTAGGTGACCCGCTCGACGGTGCCGTCCTCGCGCTCGGCGATGACGGCGGTCCGCCCCGCCAGGCGCGGCAGGTGGCGGTCCAGGCAGTTGTGGACGTAGTTGTACTGGCCGTCGACCCACCAGGTGGTCCAGGGGAGGCCGCGGGAGGTGTCGAGCACACGGGTGTAGGGGCGGAACCACTCCAGGCCCAGGTCCTGGACGACGGCGTCCCAGAACCACTCCAGGTCCTCGACGGAGCGGCGGTGCAGCGCCGCGTAGTCAGGGAAGCCGTGGCGGCGCATGAAGGCGGCCAGGCGGGTGGCCGCGGCCTGCTCCGGGGTGGGCTGCCAGACGATCTCCGTCGAGAGGACGGCCACGCTGTGCTCCCTCCGGTCGTGTGGTCTTCCCGCGCGCCCGGGCCGCCGTCCCGCACACACCCGCGAGCCGCCGGCGGCGCCCCGGGCGGCTTCCCGGCGTCCTTCGACGGGGCGGGGGAAGTCCCTCTGCACTCCAGGGTACAGGCGGGAGATGGTGGCGGGTCAATGCCTGCAGTCCGGGCGCGGCGGGAGGTTTATGGTAGGATGGAGGTGTTGCGGAGGGGTGGCCGAGCCTGGTCCAAGGCAGGGGCTTGCTAAGCCTCGGTCGCTCCAAAAAGCGGCCCGTGGGTTCGAATCCCACCCCCTCCGCCATCACCCCCTCGGCGGTCCTTCCCACTGCCCTACAACACGGTTGCTCGGTGGCGTCGAGGACATTCCTCCTATGACGCACCCTTCGGCGGGATGTTCGAGTTGAACCGGAAGACGTTCGTAGGATCGTAGCGGTCCTTCAGCGCGACGAGCCGGCGATATGTCCGCGGCCCGTACGCCGCCTGCACTGCCGCCTGCGGCTCGTCCGACATGAAGTTCACATAGACGGAGTGGGGTCCTGCCGATAGTCCACAAAATGGACTCAGGAGGAGACCCGTGAGATCACGAGGGTGAAGTTTGGCCGCCTGAGCACTGCCAGCGTCTTGCCGTCGGAGGTCCCCGCAGGCGGGCTCGCTCCGGCAGGGACGACCTCGATCGTGAGCTCGCGCAGGTCCACCCCGGGCCGGTCGAACGTCTTCTGGAGCCGCTCCAGCGCCGCATCCCTGCCGTAAACCACCACCCGCGGCTCCTCCCCCTGCGCCCGCTCGACCGCCGCCAGGCTCGGGGCGGCCGGGTCGAAGATGCCGGTCAGGGACCGGCGCCAGTGGTCCTGCCCGAAGAGGTTCACCGCACCCGGTTCACCGAGCAGGAGCGCGTTCACCCACGCCCAGCCGACCGGGGGCGCGGGCAGGGTGCGCGGGGGAAGGGCCAGCGTCGCCCGCAGGGCCCCCACCCATTCAGCGGTCGGCTCGTCGGCCGCCGCAAACCACTCCCCCACCTTCACGTACTCCTCCGGTCCCCGGTGCGGCCCCCGCAGCCTCATGAAGCCGCAGGGCTCCAGGCTCAGGCTGCGCAGCCGCCCCTCCTCCCGCCGCAACGCCACCGAGGCCTGCAGCCCCGCGCGCAGCCAGAGGGGGACGACCAGCACGCCGCCCTCGCGCAGCTGCTCGAACCAGTGCGGCGAGAGGTCCCAGACGCCGGCCGTCACCACGATCCGGTCGAACGGGGCGTCCTCCTCGATGCCGAGCCAGCCGTCCCGACAGACCACGTGCGCGGCGAAGCCCGCCTCCGCGAGGTGGGCCCGCGCCTCCTGCACGATGTCCTCGTCGAGGTCCACCGTGGTCACGCGCCCCGTCGGTCCGGCCAGCACGGCCAGCAGTGCCGCGTTGTAGCCTGTCCCCGCACCGATCTCCAGGACGCGGTGTCCGGGCCGGACGTCGAGCTGCTCGAGCATGGCGGCCATGATGGCGGGCATGCTGGAGGAACTGATGGGCATCCCGCTAGCGTCGCGCCGGGTGACCACGGCCTCCTCGCTGTACGCCACCTCGAGCGCCACGTGAGGGAGGAAGAGGTGGCGGGGCACGCTCCGGAAAGCCTGCTCGACGCGTGGTGACCTGACGTAGCCCTTCTCGCGCAATGTGGCCACGAGGCGGTCGAGGAGCGGCTCTACCGTGGCGGACGGCCGGGCCGCGGAGGTGGTGCGTCGGTGGTTGGCGTGGCGGGCCCCTGACCGCACCACGATGCGGGGCCGGTCGGGCGGAGCGATCGGCCGGCCGGGCTCGGGGGTGCGGAAGCGTGCCTGCCAGGCGTGCAGCGCCGCCAGGAGAGCCTCGACGTCGACGTCGAGGTGCGCCGGGCGGTAGCGGTCCAGCCGCGGCAGCGCCTTCTCCAACGACCGCCGGGCGCCAAACTGGTTGCCCTTCTCGAAGTGGTAGAAGGCGGCGGCTACCTGGATGATGCCCTGGTAGAAGTCCCGGTCGTCGGGCGGGGCGCGGTGGCGCCAGACCTCCTCCAGGTACTCGTGGCACTCGAAGTAGAGCCCGGCATTGAAGAGGGTGACGCCGCGCCGCAGCGCCGCCTGGAGGTCGTCCCGGCGCCACAGCCCGTCCAGGGCGTCCAGCGCCTCCACGGCCTCGGCCAGGCGGGCCACGCGCTCGACGAAGTAGGGCGCATGGGGCCGGAACGGCGGGGGCAGGGCGACGGTCCCGTCGGCGGTGACCACGAGGCCGAGGGCCTGCAGCCGTTCCAGCGCCTCGCGGGGTGAGATGGCCTCGCCGGCAACCAGGGGCTCCGTGTGCGCTTCCGCCGGGTCGTGTGCCGGACCTCCCTGCTCCTGTCCCTTCACCGACGCCGTTCCTGCCGGAACCAGAACCTGCTCCAGCGCCTCGAGCGACACCGGGCCGCCCGAGGGTGAGAGGGCCACGAAGGCGCGCAGCCAGGGCAGGACGCGCCGTCCGGGCGGCAGCGTGATCGTCTCCAGGACGAGAGTGGAGAGGGCGTGCTTCAGCCGGACGTAGCTCACGGGCGCATGCGGCTCACGGGTGCGGCGGTCGGTGCGCAGACCAGGAGAGGGTTCGGCTGGCGGCGGCTAGCTTCGTCCAAAGCTCTCGATGAGCCGGGCCAGCTCGTCGGGATCGGCGGTGGGAGGCGCGCAGGCCGTCCCCGCACACACATAGGCCCGGGTCCCCGTCGCCGCCGCTGCCACCATGGCGCGCACCGGGGCCGGCAGGACCGCACCGTTCCCGTCAGACGGCACGAGCGTGACGATCTTGTCCGGACGGAAGGTCCGCAGCGCCCGGTCGTGGAGGGCTGCCGCCAGGGCATCCGCCGGCGGGCCGGCTGCAGCTCGGGAGCCCTTGCCGTCCCGGCCGGCGGCCACCACGACCACGTGGGCCGGCTCGCGCAGGAAGTCGTCCAGCGCGATCACCGCGGTGGAGGCGTACAGCCCGAAGTCGGCCAGCACGCCGGCGAAGGCCCGCAGCGTGCGCTCCGCCGCCTGGCGGTAGCGGGGCTCGTCCAGGAGCCGGCTGAGGCGGTTCAGCACCAGGACGGCCACGCCGTTGGCCGCGGGGGTGGGGGAGTCCTGGACCGGCTTGTTCACCGCCGCCAGGACGGGCTCGTCCTGCGCGCGGGCCTCGGCCACCGACCGGGCCACGTCTGTGAACCCGCCGGACGGGTGCTCGTGCTCGCGCAGCACCACCTCCGCCAGGTCGCGCGCCACCGCCAGGTAGCGCGCCCGCCCGGTGACCTCGAAGGCGTCCAGGCAGGCGGCGGCCACGTGCACCTGGTCGTCCAGCAGGCCGAAGTGCGCCGGGCCGGCGGGCGCCACGCGGTGGGCCACGCCGACCCCCGGCCGGTAGGCCTCCTCCAGGGTCCGGTCGAGCGCCCGCAGAGCCAGGTCGCGCGCCTCCGCGATCCCCAGGCCGATGGACGCCTCCAGGCAGGCGCTGACGGCCATGCCGTTCCACCCCGCGTAGACGGTCGCATCGACGGCGGGGCGCGGGCGCTGCGCCCGGGCGGCGGCCAGCCGCTCGCGCGCGGAGGCGAGCAGGGCCACGACGCGTTCCTCGGGCAGCCCGGTCAGCAGGGCGATGGCATCGGGGTCCCGGGCGATGTGCAGGACGTTCCGGCGCGGGTCGTGCTGCATCTCCCCGCGCTCGCCGATGTCGTAGTGCAGCACGGCGACGCGGAACTCGTCGTCGGGCAGGACCGCGCGCACCTCGTCGAGCGTCCAGGTGTAGAAGTCGCCGTCGTCGTGCGGCCCCACGTCGGCGTCCTGGCTGGCGTAGAACCCGCCGCGGTCGCGGTCGGCCAGCACCGTGGCCAGGTAGCGGTAGGTGCCGCGCGCCAGCTCGGCGAGGAACGGCCGCTGCGTCAGGCGGTACGCCTGCACCAGGACCCGCAGCAGCGGGGCGTTGTCGTAGAGCATCTTCTCGAAGTGCGGGACGATCCAGCGCGCGTCCACGCTGTAGCGGTGGAACCCGCCGCCCAGCTGGTCGTAGACGCCCCCCCGCCCCATCTGCTCCAGCGTCCGCACCACCATGTCGGTGAGCGTGGTGTCCCCGGTGCGGTAGGCCCGGCGGATCAGCAGCTCGAGCGTCGTGGGGTGGGGGAACTTGGGCGCGCGCCCGAAGCCGCCGTGCTGCGGGTCGTAGGCGCGGCGCACCTGCTCGATCGCCCGGTCCACCAGCGCGGGGTCGAGGTCGCCGGGCGCGGTGGCGGCCAGGTCGGGCGCGAGGCGCTGGTGGACCTCCTCGGCGGCGCGCAGCAGCTCCTCGCGGTGGTCCTCCCAGTACTGGGCGATGTGGCGCAGCAGGCGGGTGAAGGAGGGCCGGCCGTACTGGTCCACCGGCGGGAAGTACGTCCCGCCGTAGAAGACGCGGCCGTCGGGCGTGAGGAAGGCCGTCAGCGGCCAGCCGCCCTGGCCGGCGATGGCCTGCACCGCGTGCTGGTAGCGGGCGTCCACGTCGGGGCGCTCGTCGCGGTCGACCTTCACCGGGATGAAGTGCTGGTTGATGATGGCGGCCACCTGCGGGTCGTCGTACGACTCCCGGTCGATCACGTGGCACCAGTGGCACCACGCCGCCCCGATGTCCAGCAGGATGGGCTTCCCCTCGCGGCGGGCCCGCTCGAAGGCCTCCGGCCCCCAGGGGTACCAGTCCACCGGCTGGTGGGCTGCGGAGCGCAGGTACGGGCTGGCCTGGTCCTTGAGCCGTTCGGCCACGGGCGGACGCCTCCGGGATCGGCCGCTCTGCCAGACCGCCGGCCGAGGGCCGGCCGTCCCTGCACTGCCGGCTAAGCCGGGTCAGCTAAACCGGGCCGGCTAAACCGGGCCGATCCCTCTCCAGTCTACCCCTTCGGAACGGAGGGAGCGGGATGACCACGATGGCGCGGCTGGCTCTCTGGGTGCTCTTCCTGGGGAACGTGACGCTCCTGGCCGGGCTCCGCCTGGACGCCCGCCTGCACGCCCTGGACCCCGGGCTGGCCGCCCGCGAGGAGGTCTTCACCATGAGCAACCCCGGGCATGCGCTGGCGGGGGTGGGGATCGCCCTCGTCGTCGGCGCGACCGCGCTCCTGCTCCTCAGCACCGTGCGCCGCCGCGCGGTGCTGGGCACGACGGCGGCCGTCGTCGGAACGCTCCTGCTCGTGCTCCTGTCGCTCTCCACTGTCCGCCTGGCCGTGGCGCAGAGCGGCGACGACGGGCACCAGCACCACCACCCGCCCGCCCCGGCGGGCGGCCCCTCACCCGCTCCCGGCACCCACGCGCCTCCTGCGGCCACCCCCGAGCAGCGCGCGGCCGCCGACCGGCTCCTGGCCGAGGTGCGCGCGGCGGCGGCCCGCTTCGCCACGGTGGAGGCGGCGGAGGCGGAAGGCTACCGGCGCACCACCTCCTTCCTCTTCGGGACCTGGGGGCCGGCGCACTGGCACAACCGCGCCTACAACCGGGACGGCCGCTGGCTCGACCCCCGCTACCCCGAGGGGCTCGTCTACCTGCGGCTGCGCGACGGACGGACGGTGCTGCTCGGGGTGATGTTCGTGGCCTTCAAGGGGCAGGGTCCGCGCCCCGGCGGGCCGCTCACGGAGTGGCACACCCACGAGAACATGTGCATCCGCCCCGACGGGCGCGTGGCGCTGGCCATCGCCCCGGGACAGTGCCCCCCCGGCAGCAGCTTCGTGGGCGAGGCGGTGGAGATGATGCACGTCTGGCTCTTCGACCACCCGGGCGGCCCGTTCGCCCACCACCTCGACGCCGGAGCCCTGCGCGCGGCGCTGCGGCAGTTTGGCCGGTGATCGTATGCGGCGTGCGGCCGGGTGGCCGATGACCGGGGACGACGCGTGACGGCCCGACCGGGCCCCCGCCCCGCGACACCGGGGCGAGGGCCGGGAGCGCAAAGGAGGTCAGCAGGATGGTGCGGGTCAGGACGACGACCGTGAGGCTGGCGGTGCTCTGCTCCCTGGCACTGGGGCTGGCCGCGGTACTGACCGCGGCGGCGCCGGCGCTCCCGGTACTGGCCCAGGGTGCCGGGCACCAGCATGCACCGGCCCCGCAGGCCACCCCCGAGCAGCAGGCCGCGGCGGCGCGCCTGCTTGCGGCCGTCCGCGCGGGGACCGCCCGTTTCGCCGACCGGCAGGTCGCCGAAGCGGAAGGGTACCGCCAGTCCGGCCCGTGGCGCTTCCAGACGTGGGGACCGGCGCACTTCGGCAACCCCCTGTACCGCCAGGACGGCCGGCTGCTCGACCCGCAGCGGCCGGAGGGGCTCGTCTACCTGAAGCTGCCCGAAGGCGGGGAGGTGCTGCTGGGGGCCTTCTTCGTCGCCCCCAAGGGGCAGGGCCCGCGTCCGGGCGGCCCGCTGACCGAATGGCACAGCCACGAGTGCCTCACCGGCGACGGCCGGCGCCTGCGCTCAGAGGGGGGCGTCTGCCCGCCGGGGACGGAGCTGCGACCGGCGCGGGTCGAGATGCTGCACGTGTGGACGTTCGACAACCCGGACGGCCCCTTCGCCCACGCGCTGACGCGCCGAGCCATCGAGGCGGCGGTGCAGGCGGCCCGGCGGTGAGCCGAGTACGCCGCACAGTCGTCTTCATGACTCCATCTTGACCCAAAGTGGAAAATCCAGGACAAGCGGAGTGACGCGCTCTGTGGGCCTGCCGAGGGGCTACCGCTGCCCCGCCTCCCGGCTGCGCTGCTCGACGTAGTTCAGGCGGAGGTTGGTGAGGAGCGTCTCCAGCTCCCGCCGGTCCGCCGCGCTCACCCGCTCCCGCACGACCTCCACCAGCGCCGCCACGGCGTCGATGGCCAGGCGGGCGTCCTCCAGCCGGCGCTCGATCTTCCCCGACGCCGGGTCCGGGACCAGGCCCAGCGCCGCCCAGGCCTTCTGGCCCAGCAGCGAGATGCAGGTGAGCACGAGCGCGGTAACGTCGACCTCGGCCGGCCGCGCGGCCGCTTCCTGCGGCGCTCCGGCCGCCGGCGAACCCTCCGGCGCCCGCGACGGCTCCGTCGCCGGCGGCTCCGGCGCCCCCGGGGAAGCTCCTGCCGCCGGCTGGCTGTCCTGCGACGCTGGCGTGTCCCCCGGCGTCCCGGTGTCCCGGGGAGGTTCCGCCCCCGTCATGGTCTCACTCCGCGGAGAGGGCCTGGGCCACCCGCGGGCGGAGGAGCTGCATCACCACCGCCAGCGCGATCAGCCCCACGGCGACGAGGTCGAGCGCGGTGGCCGGGTAGATCAGGAGCAGGCCCCCGACGAGCAGGATGGCCCGCTCCAGGACGGTGGTCCGGCGCAGCAGCCAGGCGCTGACCCCCGAGGCCAGCGCCGCCAGCCCCACCAGGGCGGTGAGCGTCACCCTGGCCACGTCCGCCCAGTGCGGCGACTCCAGGAGCAGGGCGAGGCCAGAGGGGTGGATGGTGAACATGAGCGGCACGACGAAGGCCGGGAGGGTGTATTTCCACGCCTGCATCATCGTGCGGAAGGGGTTGCCGCCGGTGAGCGCCGCCGCCGCCAGGGGGGAGAGGCCCACCGGCGGTGAGACCTCCGAGAGGATGGCGTAGTAGAAGATGAACATGTGCGCCGCGAGCTCGGAGACGCCCAGTCGGATGAGCGCGGGCGCCACCATGACCGCGGCGATGATGTAGGTGGCGGTGATGGGGAGCGCCAGCCCCAGCACCCACAGCGCCACCCCGGCGAAGAGCAGCGTGAAGAGCAACGTCGTCTCCGGCCACGGGGAGACCGCCGCCGCGCTCGTGACGATGATGTCCGAGATCTTCAGCCCCAGGCCGGTGAGGTTCGTCACGCCCACGATGATGCCCGCCGCCGCCGTGGTGACCGCCACGCCCAGCACTTGGCGGCTGCCGCCGGCCAGGGCGGCCACGCCCTTGGCGGCGTTCACGGTGACCGGCCCGACCCCGAGCCCTTCCCGGACCAGGGCGGCCACCAGGAAGAAGGCGGAGATCGCCGCCCACACCGCCGCCTGCGGCCACGGCATCGCCTGCCGCCACCCGGCGATGGTCCACGCCAGCGCCACGGCCAGGAGGACCATCGCGATCCACGGCCAGACTCCCCGCGGCCGTGGTCCCCGCTCGAGCACGACCAGCGCCGTCTCCCGCCGGAAGAAGGACGTCACCAGCGCGATGATGGTCGCCCACAGCACCGCGTTGATGGCGGTGAACCCCAACACCATGAAGAGCGGGATGACCACCAGCGAGGAGAGGAGGTACCAGTACCGGGCCACCAGCGCCAGCGGGTCTTCCGCCTGGATCTCCACCTGGCGCAGGTGGAAGCGCCGGGCGTCGAGCTCGATCATGAAGAAGATGGCCGCGTAGTAGAGCAGCGTCGGGATGATGGCCATCTTCAGCACCTGCAGGTAGGAGATCTTCAGGATCTCGGCGATGATGAAGGCCGCCGCCCCCAGGATGGGCGGCGAGATGACGGCCCCGATGCCGCCCGCGGAGAGGAGGCCGCCGGCGGCCTCGCGGTCGTAGCCGGCCCGGCGCAGCAGCGGGTAGGCGATGGCCCCCACCGTGACCGTGGTGGCCACGCCGCTGCCGGAGGGGCCGCCCAGCAGGAAGGACGCCACCGTAACCGCCTGCCCGGCCCCCGTGCGCCGGCGCCGCGTGAGGGCGAAGGCCAAATCCACGAAGAACTTGCCCGCCCCCGACTGCTCGAGGAAGGCGCCGTAGATGGTGAAGAGGATGATGAAGGTGGACGAGACCTCCAGCGGCACGCCGAAGATCCCCTCCAGCGTCATGTAGAGCTGGCCGACCACGCGGGCCAGGTCGTAGCCGCGATGGGTGAAGGGCGGGGGCAGCCACGGCCCCGTGAAGGCGTAGGCCAGGAAGGCGACGACGAGGAGGAGGAGGGCCTTGCCCACGGTGCGCCGCGTCGCCTCCAGCACCAGCAGGATGGTGACGACGCCGAAGGTGAGGTCCAGCGGGGTGGGGATGACCGCGCGGTAGATGAACCCCCGGAAGTCCACGAAGATGTAGCCCAGGGCCAGGACGGCCAGACCGGCCAGGAGGACGTCGCCCGGGGTGATGCGCGCGAGGGCGGCCCGCCGCGACGGGTAGAGCAGGAAGGTGAGCACCAGGACGAAGAGCAGGTGGATGGCCAGGTGCGCCTGGCGGATGAAGGTGGCCTGCGCCGCGTAGAGGTGGTAGAGGCTCATCAGGACGAGGCCCGCCGTGATGAGCCACCCGGCCAGCCCGCCGAGCCGGCGAGTCTTGCCCTCGAACTCCTCGACGATCTCCTCGAGGGCTTCCGCGGACGTCGGCAGCGCTGGCTCGCCGGACCGGGCCGGGCGCTCCTCGTCCGTCACCGGCGTCCCTCCGCCACGTGCCTCACCGGCGTCCTCCCGCCAGCCAGAGCTGCAGGCGCGGCAGGCGTTGCACCTCCACCCGCAGCCCGGTCCCCACCCCGGCGTCGTACAACGGCAGGGTCCTCCCGTCCACGTGCAGCAGCGGGCGGCCGCGCTCCCCCACCCGCAGCGTGAACGCGTCCAGCGCCACGCCGGTCACGGGAGCGGCGAGGCGGCCGTGCTGGCGCCGGTAGGGGGCCGGCAGGCGATGGTACTCCAGGACCGCCTCCGCCGTGCTCGCCACCTCGACCAGGGCCAGCCGCCCCGAGCGCACCACGAACCGCTCCCAGGTGGGCGCCCCCCAGATGGAGTTCACGTACTCGAGGATCACAGAGCTCCCTTCCTCGACAGGGACCAGCCACCGGCGCCTCCCCGCCTCATCCGTGACGGTGAGGGCCGGGATGGGCCGGGCCGGCCCGGCCAGGACCACGACCAGCCCCACCGCCGCGAGGGCGGCGGCCCGGAGCCGCGCCGGGCGGTGCACCCCCCGGGCCGCCCGCCTCTGCCCTCCCGGACTGGCCCGCGCCGCTAGAAGCCCTCCACGCCGCGCTCCCGGAAGTACCGCACCGCGCCCGGGTGGAAGGGGAGCGGCGAGCGGCCGGCGATGCCGACCAGCGTGATGTTCTGCGCCTCGGAGTGCACCTGGGCCAGCTCGGCCCGTCGCTCGAAGATGAGCTTCGTGATCTGGTAGGCCAGGTTGGCGTTGAAGTCGCGGTGCACCACCAGCAGGTTGGCCACCCCGATGGTCGGCACGGTGGCGGTCATGCCGGGGTAGACGCCGTTCGGGATGTTCACGCGGAAGTAGAGGTTGCCGTAGCGCCGCTGCAGGGTCGGCAGCACCGCGTCGAGCGGGATCAGCTTGATGCGCGTGCCGGGCGTGGTGGCCAGGTCGAGGACCGCCGGGGTGGGCAGGCCGCCGCTCCAGAAGAAGGCGTCGATCTTCCTGTCCCGCAGCGCGTCCACCGACTGGGCCACCCCCAGCCCTTCCCGCCGGATGTCCCGGTCGGGGTTGAGGCCGGCGGCCTCCAGGATGCGCAGGGCCGTCACCTCGGTGCCGCTCCCGGGCGACCCCACGGAGACGCGCTTGCCGCGCAGGTCGGCGACGGTGCTGATGCCGGTGCCCTCGACGGTCACCAGGTGGTTGAAGTTGTTGTACAGCGGCGTCAGCGTGACGGCGGGCACGGGGGCGCCGCGGAAGGGCCCCTCGCCCTTGATGGCGTCGACGGCGGTGTCCGCCAGGGTGAAGGCCAGGTCGGCGCGCTTGGCGGCGATCAGGCGCATGTTGTCCACCGACGCGGACGTCACCTCGGCGGTGGCTTCGACGTCGGGGATGTAGCGGGAGATCAGCCGGGCCAGGCCGCCTCCCAGCGGGAAGTAGACTCCCCCGGTGCCGCCGGTGGCGATGGAGAGCCGGATCTGGGGTGCGGCCAGCGCAGACCCCAGGGGGCCTGCCAGCAGCGCCAGGGCCAGGGTGAGCACGAGGGTGATCCCCGCTGCACGTCGCACGGTCGGCATCCCTCCTTCGTCCAGGTGATCCACGGTCCGGCAATGGAGACGGGCTTGCGACACCAGCGTATCCGCTCCGCCGGGCGGGCGGAAGGGTCCGGGGGCGGAGCCGGGCTCGGGAGCGGCCGGCAGGAGTGATGCACGTCCGTGCTAAAATGAGCGACTGCTCACCGGTCGGCCGTGTCCGCGCATCACCCGCCAGACCGTCGCCCGTCGTGGGGACGGGCGCCCGAGGGGAGGGATGGTGATGAGGTGGGTCGCGCTCCTGGTCGTCCTGGTCCTGCTCGGCGCTGCCCTGGGGGCGAGCGCCGGCCCGGCGCCGCGCCGCGGCGGCACCCTGCGGGTGGGCCTGAACGCCGACCCGCCGAACCTCGACCCGCACCAGTCCACCGCCGCCGTCGACCGCCAGGTCTTCCAGAACCTCTTCGACAAGCTCGTCGACATCAACGAGCGGCTGGAAATCGTCCCCATGCTGGCGACCTCCTGGCAGATCACCGACGGCGGCCGCACCTACACCTTCCGGCTGCGGCCCAACGTCGTCTTCCACGACGGCACGCCCTTCAACGCGGAGGCGGTGAAGTACAACTTCGAGCGCATGCTCGACCGCGCGTTCGGCTCGCCGCGCTTCAGCGAGGTCAACCTGGTCACCGGCGTCCAGGTCGTGGACGACCTGACCGTGCGCATCACCCTGGAGAAGCCCTACAGCCCCTTCCTGGCGGTGCTCAGCGACCGGGCCGGGATGATGGTCTCCCCCACGGCGGCGCGGCGGCTGGGCAAGGACCTGGCGCGGCAGCCCGTGGGGAGCGGTCCCTACCGGTTCGTGGAGAAACGTCCCCAGGAGCGCATCGTGCTGGAGCGCTTCGACCGCCACTGGGACCGGAACGCCGGCTTCGTCCAGCAGATCGTCTACCGGCCGTTCACCGACGAGAACGCCCGCCTGGCCAACCTGCGAGCGGGGGAGCTGGACATCATCGACCAGGTGGCCCCCACCGAGGTGCCCCGCCTGAAGGCCGACCGGTCCCTGGTGCTGCGCGAGCGCAGCGGACTGGGCTGGCAGGGGATGTGGCTCCAGGTGCAGGAGGGCATCTTCAAGTCGGTGGCCCTGCGCCAGGCGGTGAACGCGGCCATCGACCGGCGCACGCTCGTGCGCGTGGTCTTCGGCGAGACGGCCGAACCCGCCAACGGGCCCTTCCCCCCGGGCATGTTCACCTACGACATCCCCCAGAACAGCCGCATCCCCGAGCGCAACCTCGACCTGGCCCGGGCCAAGCTGCGCGAAGGGGGCCAGCCGACGGGGTTCGCCTTCACCCTGAAGGTCACCCCGGGGCGGACGCCCCAGCAGGTGGCTCAGGTGATCCAGTCGATGCTCGCCGAGGTGGGCATCCGCGTGAACATCGAGATCGTGGAGTTCGGCGCCCTGCTCAGCCAGCTGGACGCCCACCGCTTCGAGGCGGCGCTGCTCGGGTGGAGCGGCCGCCCCGACCCCGACGCCAACATCTACGGCTTCTTCGTCACGGACGGCGGGCTGAACAACAGCGCCTACTCCAACCCGCGGGTGGACACCCTCCTGGACGCCGCGCGCGTGTTGACCACGCCGGACCAGCGCCGCCGGGCCTATGCGGAGATCATGCAGATCCTCAACACCGAGCTGCCCTACCTCTTCCTCTGGTGGCCCAAGGAGTACAAGGTGCACAGCCCGCGGCTGCAGGGGTTCGTCCACGTCGCCGACGGGATGATGCGCTTCCGCCACGTCTGGCTGAACCCGTGAGGCCGAGGGGGGAGGCGCGCGCCTCCCCCCACCTTTCGGCTGCCCCCGCCGTGGCACGCTTCCTCCTCCGCCGCTGCCTGCTGACGCTGCCGGTCCTCTTCTTCGTCAGCCTGATCGTCTTCACACTGATCGCCCTCGTCCCCGGCGACCCCGCCCGCATCATGCTCGGGGAGGAGGCCAGCCCGGAGGCCCTGCAGGCGCTCCGCCGGGAGATGGGCCTGGACCAGCCGGTGGTGGTGCGCTACCTGCGCTGGCTGGAGCACATCGGGCGGGGCGACTTCGGGCGCTCCCTGCGCGACCGCCGGCCGGTCCTGGAGACCCTCCTGCAGAAGCTCCCGGTGACGCTGGAGCTGGCCGCCGCCTCCCTGCTGGTGGCCTGGGCCATCGCCATCCCCGCGGGGATCCTGGCGGCGTGGCGGCAGCGCACGGTGGTGGACTACGCCGCCACCACCGTGGCCCTGGCCGGCATCTCCATCCCCAACTTCTGGCTGGGGATCATGCTGATCTACCTGCTGGCGGTGAACCTGCGCTGGCTGCCGCCCTCGGGGTACGTCGAGCCCTGGGTCGACCTGGGGCGCAACCTGCGGCTCATGGTCATGCCGAGCATCGTCCTGGGCACGGGGCTCGCCGCGCTCGTCATGCGCGTCCTGCGCTCCAGCATGCTGGAGGTGCTCGGCGCCGACTACGTGCGCACGGCCCGGGCTAAAGGGCTGGGGGAGCGGCTGGTCGTGGGCCGCCACGCCCTGCGTAACGCCCTCATCCCGGTGGTGACGATCATGGGACTCCAGCTCGGCGGCCTGCTCGGCGGGGCGGTGATCACCGAGACCATCTTCGCGGTGCCGGGGATCGGCCGGCTCGTCGTGGAGGCCATCCTGACGCGCGACTACCCCATGGTGCAGGGCGCTGTGCTCTTCGTCGCGCTGGGGGTGGTGGTGACGAACCTCCTGGTCGACCTGGGCTACGCCTGGCTCGACCCGCGCATCCGGTACGAGGCCGGGCCCTGAGGTGCAGGAGCCCCGCGCTGCCATCTCGCTGGCCCCGGGTGCCCTGCGGCGGCGTGCGGCCGAGGGAGGGCGGGTCCCGGCGGGGCTCGGTGCGCTCTCCCGGCGCTTCGCCCGCAACCGCCTGGCCCTGGCCGGGCTGGTCGTGCTGGCGGCTGTGGTCGCCGCGGCCCTCCTGGCGCCCTGGCTGGCCCCGGCGCCGCCGTTCCGCACGGACTTCAACAACCTGCTGCGGCCTCCCGGCCCCGGCCACCCGCTGGGGACGGACGACCTGGGGCGCGACCTGCTCAGCCGGGTGATCTTCGGCGCCCGGACCTCGCTCGCCGCCGGCGTCATCTCGGTGGGGATCGCCGTGGCGGCGGGGCTGCCGCTGGGGCTGCTGGCGGGGTACTACGGCGGCCGGCTCGACGACCTGCTCATGCGCCTCACCGACGCCATGCTCTCCTTCCCCCTGCTCGTCCTGGCCCTGGCCGTCGCGGCGGTACTGGGGGCGGGCCTGGAGAAGGCCATGGTGGCCATCGGCATCGTTTTCATGCCGGGCGTGATCCGGCTGGCCCGCGGGCAGGTGCTGAGCGAGCGGGAGCAGCAGTACGTCGAGGCGGCGCGGGCCACCGGGGCGAGTGACGCCCGCATCCTCTGGCGCCACATCCTGCCGAACGTCCTCTCCCCGCTGCTCGTGCACGCTTCGCTCTCCACCGCAGCGGCCATCACCGCCGAGGCGGCCCTCTCCTTCCTGGGCCTGGGCACGCAGCCGCCCACGCCGTCCTGGGGGTCGATGCTGAACGTCGCCCAGGCCTACCTGGGGACGGCCCCCTGGATGGCCTTCTGGCCGGGGCTGGCCATCTTCTGCACGGTGCTGGCCCTGAACCTGGTGGGGGACGGGCTGCGCGAGGCCCTCGACCCGCGGTTGCGCTGAGGGCTGCCGGGCAGGGGCGGCGACGGGTCCGCCCCGCGCCACGGTCGGGCCCGCCCGCCCGACGGGTTGGAGCGTCTGACCCCGTGGTGCTAGACCCGCTCGGCCCGGGCGATCAGCGCCTCGACGGTGAAGGCCACGGGCGTCCCGTCCACCACCTCGAGGGCGAAGCGGGTGCGGGCCGCCTCCGGAGCCCTGCGCAGCTGCGCGCGTACCGCTTCGGCCCGCTCCGGGTCGGTCCCGGCGCGCGCCAGCCACTCCTCCACCGGCTGCCGCTTGCGGTGGACCTGCCACGCCGTGGGCCGCAGCCCCGCGCCCTGCAGCAGGTCCGTCCACTCCTCCTCCGTGTAGGCGCGCACGTGGGTGGGGTCGCGCAGGGCGTCCAGGGTGTTGATGAAGCGGTCCAGGGCGGGCTCGGACGGAGCCAGGTTGTCTACGACCACGAAGCGTCCGCCCGGCCGCAGCACGCGGGCCACCTCGCGGAGCGCCCGCCGCACGTCGAGGAAGTGGTGCGGGGCGATGCGGCAGGTGACCGCATCGAAGCTCCCGTCGGCGAAGGGCAGCGTCTCGACGTCGGCCAGGACGGGGACGACGTTGGCCAGGCTCCGCACCGCCGCCAGCTCGCGGGTGCGGGCGAGCATCTCCGGGGCCAGGTCCAGCGCCACCACCGCCCGCACGAGGGGGGCCACGGCGGCGGCGGTGAAGCCGGCGCCGGTGGCCTCGTCGAGGACGCGCATCTCCGGGTGCGGGGCCAGCAGGCGCACGAGGACGGCCAGGTCGTCCCCCCGGGCGAAGCGGTCGCTCTGCGCGTAGGCGTGGGCCTGCCGGCCGAAGTGCGCGGCGAGGCGCCGCCGCGGCCAGGAGGAGGCCATGGGGTGGGGTTTCGCGCCGTCTGCGGCGCCTCCCTGTGGGGACCCGCATCGGCGCCCTGCGCCGTCCGTCGACGGCGGTGGCGCGATGTGCGATAATAGATTTGTTTCCCGCTCGATGCCTCCCGTGGGTGGGGAGGACCACAGACCCGGAAAGGGGACTCGCGTGCGCAAACCCAAAGTCGGCGATCGTGTCTGGTGGAAGCAGGCCCGGCAGGCCCAGTCCGGCGTGGTCGTGGCGGTACGCCGCGACGGGACCACGACCGTGCGGCACGACGACGGCCGCGAGGTCGAGGTCGGGCTCGACCGGATCTACCGGCGCGAGCGCGTCAAGGCATGAACACCCGCCCGGCGCTGGTCACGCTCCGTCCGCAGGAGATCTACGCCATGCACGAGGCGCGCGCGCGCGGCGAGTCGGACCGCCAGATCGGTGAGCGCTTCGGCCGTCCGGTCAGCGAGGTCCAGCAGTTCCTGCGCCCCCAGTCGTCCACGCGCATGCCCGTGCCCTACCACCTCCACCACGGCGAGCCCGCCGCCGACGTGCGGGTGGCGATGTACTGGCTGGGGTTCATCACCGGGGCCTGGGGCCGCATCTACCACCGGGCCGTCCCCTACACGCTGGTGCTGCCGGTGGCGCGGGACGAGGTGGAGTACCTGCGCGTGCTGCTGCGCGACCTGACCGCGAGCCACGCCACCTACGAGATCTGCCACAGCAGCCGGTTCGGCGACGAAGCCTACGTGCGCGACCACGCCCTGAGCGCCGCCCTGCTCCAGTGGGGCGTGGCGGAGCAGGCACCGGCGCCTGTGGCCGTGGAGTACGTCCCCGACCTCTCCCTCCCCCACTTCGTGCGGGGGCTCCTGGAGGGCTACCGCGGGCCCGGCGAGGCGCGCGCCTTCACCGAGGGAGGTGACCGGGTGGCGCTCGTGGCCGCCCCGGACGTGGTGACCGCCCTGGCCGGCCGCATGGCCGAGCAGGAGCGCACCCTCAAAGGGACGGTCGAGGTCGGGGCCCCGGAGGGCGCCGCCACCATGCGGTTCCGCGGCCCGGCGGCGCGGGCGCTGCTGGCCTGGCTCTACGCCGATCCCCTCCGCACCAGCCCCCGGGCGCAACGCCTGGCGGCCGCCTACAGCGCGGCCCGCCGCACCGGCTAGCCGGCTTCTTCCACCCGCAGGCCGTGCCCCAGGACGGGCGAGACGTGCCCGGAGCGGGGGTCGACCAGCCGCACGTTGTCCAGGTAGAGGCGCGGCGTCCGCCACAGCAGCCCCAGCGCCCGGTGCAGCGGCATCTCGTGGTAGCGGTGCGGCCAGAGCTCGCGCAGCAGGCGTCTCACTTCGGGGAGGTAGCGCGCGCTCATGGCCGGGAAGATGTGGTGCTCGGTGTGGTGGCTGAAGTTCCCGTGCAGGATATCCAGCAGGCGTGGGACGATCACGCTGAGCGAGCCGGCGAGCGGGTCGTCCTCTTCCAGCAGGGGGTTCAGCAGGTGGTTGGTGGCGATGTAGGCCATGACCACGAAGTTCCCGACGAGCAGCGGGATCACGTAGAAGTACAGGAAGGTCCCCCACCCCAGCCACCACCCCAGAAGCGTCCAGGTGGCCATCGGGACGGCGAACTGACCCAGGAGCAGCAGGCGCTCGCGCCCGCTCTCCCGCCGCAGCGCTCCCACCAGGATGATCCACGAGTGGACGCTCAGCCAGACGGCGAGCATGGCGAAGAACCCGAGGCTCCTGACCGGGACCAGCCGGTGGAGCAGGCGCAGCGCGGGGCGCCGGTGGTACTGCTCCAGCGTGCTGTAGGCGTCGGGGTCGCGCCCGACGATCTGGGTGTGGCCGTGGTGCTCGACGTTGTGCCAGCGGCGCCACAACCGCGGCCCGATGCCGCTGGGGAAGAGGCAGACCGCCCCCAGCAGGTCGCGTACCCAGGGGCGCCGGACCACGCCCCCGTGGAGGATCTCGTGGCCCAGGAACCCCAGTGAGGCGTAGGCCAGGCCGATGGTCACGCCCACACAGACCCTGGCCAGGATCGGCAGATCCCACGCAACCAGGGCCCAGGTCGCCGCCGCCCCGACCAGGGCATAAGGCAGGATCCAGAGCGCCCGGGCGGGGACGGGGCGGAAGACGTGCGGTGGCAACCGCTTGCGCAGTTCGCGCACGTAGGTGCGGTGGGGGCTCTCCACGTCGGCCTCCTGTGTGCGACGTCAGCCTTCGCCGTGCGGGACGCGGCCGCGGTGAGGTCCTTGGCGGCCCGGCCGCGATGAGGAGCAGGGTGCGGCCGCGACCAGCGTAGCCGCTGCTCCGGGCGGATGCAAGGGCGGTGGCGGCTAGGACTCGACCGCCGTCCGCACCGCCCGCAGGTTGGCCTCCGGCGTGTCGACGAGGATGGTGCAGCCGGGGGCGACGATGTGGCGGCGTCCCTGCGTCTGGGTCAGGGCGTCCCGGACCTCGGCCGCGCACGCCTCCGGCGTGCCCTGGGCGAGCGTGCCCAGCTCGTCCACGCCGCCGGCGAGACAGCCGGAGAAGCGGGCCCGGGCCTCGGCCAGCGTGGGGCCGGCCCGCCGGTCGTGCCAGTTGATGGCGTCGACGGGGTACTCGGCGGCCAGGTCGAACATCACCTGCCGGCCGTGCAGGTGGAGCAGGCGCACCTCGGCGGCCTCGGCGCCGTCCAGCACCTGGAGGTCGTAGGGGCGGCCGAACTCCTCGTACTCGTCCTCGGTCAGGTAGTCGGTCGTGGCGCACTGGGTGGCGAAGAAGATCCCGTCGGCGCCCGCGGTGAGGGCCTCCTGGGCGAAGCGCCGGGTGACGTCGGTGATGACCGCCAGGCCCTCGTGCAGCGCCTCGGGCTGCTCCCGCAGGTAGCGGACCAGCGCCTGGTCACCGGCCAGGGTGCGGGCCACGGTGAGCGGGCTGAAGACCGTGGCCAGGACCACCTCGTCGCGCAGTTCCTGACGGATCAGGCGGAGCGCGTGCAGCTCGCGGCCGTAGGCGCCCGCGGAGACGTCCAGCGGCCGCAGGCGCCCCCAGTCGGCGGCCTTCTTGATGGGGCGGTCGGTGTAGTGGCGCACCCCCTCGCGGTTCGGACGGTAGCCGGCGCGCAGCCCCCAGTCGTCGCCGTAGTAGCCGCTGGCCGGGGTCACCTTGAGGAAGTCCCACTCCCAGGCGCGGAAGAAGGCGACGTGGGCGCGGGCCAGGCTCTCGGCACGGCTGTCCTCCTGGGGGAAGTGGCGCCACAGCGCCACCGGGGGGCGGTCGACCGGGTCGCCGCGCAGCGCCGCCAGGAGCCGCTCGCGCCGCGTCACGGCGTGGTGCGGGCCTGGCGCCGCAGGTGGAGGAGCACCAGCCGGTCGACGATGTCGTCCTCGTGCCAGCGTTCCTCCAGGTTCTCCACCCCGACCCAGCGGCGGAAGGCGTCCTTCGTGCGCTCGTCGTAGCGGCCGGTGACCTCGCCCTCGTAGAACCCGCGCCGCCGCAGGGCCTCCTGGATCTCGCGCACCGTCGGCTCGGTCAGGCGCACGACGTCGGGCACGCCCGGCGGGAAGTAGAAGCGGTGCAGCTCCAGCAGCCGGCGCAGCTCGTCGACGGGCCGCTCGCTGTCGTCCACGCGCAGGTCGACGTAGCGGTCGAGCACCCCGCCGTAGGCTCCCCGCTCCTTCGCCACGTAGAGGGCGGCGGACTGCCGGCCGCGCCGGTCCCCGCCGGCGGCCTCCCCCGCGGCCAGCGCCGCCACCAGCCGCTCCGGGAGGGCGCCGGCGGTCCGCGCGAAGGTCTCGGCCATGGCCGCCACCACCTCCGGCCCGGCCAGGATGTTGCCCTGGCAGGTGAAGCCCTCGCCGGTGCGGTGGCCGGCCCACGCCAGGCACTCGCGCCCGGTCCACGCCGCTGCCCGGCCGCGCGCGTCCACCACACCGAGCTGCCGGTGGTCGCGCTGCTCGTCCGCGTCGACGAGCCGGGCCACCACCTCGTCGGCCGCGAGCCCCTGCTCCAGCAGGCGCAGGCCGTCGGGCCCGTAGCTCAGGTTGGCCCATGCCTGCGTGGCCACCGCGCCGGCCCCGGCCCGGGCCCAGGGCACCACCGCGCCCACGGCCAGGAACTTGCTGGCCACGGCCACCCCCACCTCGCCCGTGCGCGGGTCCAGGGCGACGATGGAGAAGGTGGCGACGATCCTCCGGGTGGCGACGGCCCGGCGAATGGCCCGGGCCGGGCGAACGGCCCTGGCCCGGCGCGCGCCGTCTGGCTGATGCCCGCTAGCTGCCCGATCCTCCATGGCCCTCAGCCCACGATCAGCGAGTCGAGGTCCTTGGGGTAGTGGGTGAGGACCTCGCACCCGTCCTCGGTGACCACGATGGTGTCGGAGTGGCGGAACCCGCCCACGCCCGGCACGTAGATGCCCGGCTCGACCGACAGGACCATGCCCGGCTGCAGCACCGTCTCGTCCCCGGGGGCGAAGAAGGGCAGCTCGTGGTAGTCGATGCCGATCCCGTGGCCGGTGCGGTGGATGAAGAAGGCCCCGAAGCCCGCCTCCTCGATGACGGCGCGCGCCGCCCGGTCCACCTCCCGACAGGGGACGCCCGGCCGGATGGCCGCCAGGGCCGCCTGCTGGGCGCGCACCATCACCTCGAAGAGCCCGCGCTGCTCCGCCGTGGCCTTCTCGACGAAGATGGTCCGCTCGTCCTCGCTGTAGTAGCCGTTCACGGCGCATCCCGTGCCGTGGATGACCACGTCCCCGGGGCGCAGCTGGCGCCCCGAGGGGATGGAGTGGGGGAGCACCGTCTTCTCGCCGGAGACCGGCCGGGAGCTGGCCGCGACCTCGTCGTCGGGGAAGCGGCGGGCGGCCTCGCGCAGCATCGCCGCGTTGCCCTCCGCCATGATGGCCACCTCCGCCGCCCCCACCTGGCTCGCGTCCACCTCCACGGCCATGCCGTGTTCGGCCAGCAGGCAGCCGCGGCGGATCAGCTCCAGCTCCCCCGGGTCCTTGACCATGCGCGGAGCCTCCACCAGCCGCCGGGTGGGCTGCAGCTCCCAGGGGGCGTGCTCGCGCAGGTAGGCATACCCCTCGAAGGTCAGCCCGCCGGCCTCGAAGCCGATGGGCCCGCGCACTTCCTGGGAGCGCAGGACCTCGATGGTGAGGTCGAGGGCGAGGTGGAGCGGGTGCTTGCCGGCCAGCCCGCCCAGCCCGGTGTCGGCGTAGGTGCGGATGTCGCGCACCCGGGAGCGGACCTGGGCGTGGGCGGCTTCCAGTTCCGGGATGACCAGCACCGGGGAGGCGGTGAGGACGACCACCACCGGCCGGGAGTAGGTCACCGCCCGGAAGCCCGTCAGGTAGTAGGTGTTGGCCGGGGTGGAGACGATGAGGGCCTCCAGCCCGGCGTCGCGCACAGAGCGGTAGACGGTCTCGAGGCGGTCCGTCATCCCTGCGTCATTTCGGGCGGGCGCGCTCGCCTCCCTGTTCGCCATTTCGGGCGGGCGCGCTCACCTCCCTGTGCGCCCGGCGATGGAGGAGTTCCCCCTGCAGTCGCCTAAGCGGGCGCGGGGAGGCCCGGGATGGCCACGGAGACCGGGGCAACACGGGGAGGCACCGCGGTCGCGCATCCCCTCGAGCGGGCCATGGTCCCATCCAGGCTCTGGACGGGCGTCCTCCTGGCAGCCTGGCTCGTCGCCGCGGTGGTGCTGGACGGGTGGGCCCACCACCGCCACCTGGCGCACACGCTCGCCCCCCGGACCGAGCGGCGCGGGCCGCCGTCCGTGGCGCTCGGCCTGCCCGCCGCCCCCGTCCCCCTGCACCTGCCGTACTTCCTGGGCCTGGGCGCCGTGGCGGTCCTGACAGCCGGCCGGCTGGCCCGCCTCGGGGGGCCGGGGCGCGGATCGGCTGGTCGAGCGCTCCAGGACCCGGGCCAGGAGCGCCTCCCGGCGGTGGGCCTGCTGCTGGTCCTCGTGGGGGTCACCGGGACGTTGTTGCGGCCGGGCCCCTTCCGCGGCCCGAGCCCCCTGACCATCGACGAACCCCTCACCCCGCTCCTCCATCCCTTCCAGGTCCTCCACGCCGCCGGGCTGGGGCTGATCCTCCTCGACCCGCTGCGCCGCGCCTGGCGCGCGCCCGCGGGGCGCCGACGGGCCCGGGACGCCCTTCCCGCGGTGCTCTCCCTGGGGCTGTTCCTCTTCCTCGTCGGCTACATGGTCCAGTACGCGCACCCGGTGGTGGAGCCGCTGGCGGCCGGCGTGAGCTACGGGACGCTCGGCACTCCCTCGCGCTACGGGGTCGGCGCGCACATCTACGGTCTCGGGGTACTGGGCTACGTGGTCCAGAGCGTCTCCCTGGCCGGCGGCCTCCTCCTGCTGCTGCGGCGGTGGCCGCACCTGCCCTCCGGCACCGTCACGCTGCTCCTCACCCTGAGCGCCGTCCCCCTCACCCTCCTGCGCGGCACGGTCGTCCTGGTCCCGGGGATCGTCCTGGCCGGTCTGGCGGGAGACCGGCTGGTCGCCCGCCTCGGCAGGGGGTCGGGAGACCCCGACCCCGGTCAGGTGCGCCTGGTAGCCGCGCTGGTCCCGGCCGCCACCGCCCTCGCCTCCTTCCTGACGCTGGCGGTCCTGCAGGGCTCGCGGGGGCACGGATCGCGCGGGGTGGTCGGGCTGTCCGACCTCTTCCCAGCCTCGCGGGTGGCGTGGAGCGCGGACCTGTGGGCGGGCGTCACCGTGCTGTGCGGGGTGGCCGGCTGGCTGGTGAGCTATCTCGTCTTCCCGCCGCGCCTGCCCGAGGGGGCCGGAGGTGCGGGCGCGTGAAGTTGCCGGCGCGCCTGGTGCATGTAGACCTGGAAGCCCAACCGCTCCCAGAAGCGCATGGCCTCCGGGTTCCCGACGGCCACGGTGAGCTCGACCGTGGCGATGCCCTCTTCCGCCATCCAGGCCAGGAGGTGCTCGACCAGGCGGGTGGCGATGCCGCGCCGCCGGTAGCGCGGGTGCGTCACCACGTCCTGGATGTACCCGCGGCGCCGGTCGGCGAAGAAAGGCGGCAGGGTGGTGAGGCGGCCGACGGCGAAGGCCACCACCGTCCCCGCCACGCGGGCCACCAGGACGCGGGCGTCGTCGCGGTGCATCAGGTCGAGCAGGTAGGCTTCGTAGGCGCTCCGCCAGTGCGGAGCGGGCGCGAAGGCGGGGTCCAGCCGGGCGTGGAACGCCGCCAGGTCGCCCCACAACTCGAGGAGGGTGGGGAGGTCGGCCGGGCGGGCGCGGTCGATCTCCACGGTCGCGGCCATCTTCGACCGCGCCCCGGCTAAACCTCCGGAGGGCGCCGGGTGTCACAACGGGAGGGGAGGGGTGACCTGTGGCCGAGCCGTCCCTGCGCCGGTTCCGTCCCACCGCCAGCGCGCCCTGGGACGAGGTCCGTGCCGCCCACCTGCTGAACCGAGCCGGCTTCGGCGGGCCGCCGGAGGAGGTGCGCCGCCTGGTCGCCCTCGGCCCGGACGGCGCCGTCGAGGAGCTGCTCGGCTACGAGCGCGTCCCCGAGGCGTTTCCGCCGCCCGACTACAGCGAGCTCGGCCGCCTGGCCGAGGAGGCGGAGGCGCTGCGCCGCGCCGGGGCCGACGAGGCCGCCCGTCGCGCCCTGGCCCAGCGCATCGGGCGGGCGCAGCGGGAGGCGCTGCAGGCCACGCGGGAGTGGTGGGTGGCGCGCATGGTGCAGACCCGCCGGCCGCTCCAGGAGAAGATGGTCCTCTTCTGGCACGGGCTGTTGGTCTCCGGCTTCCCCGAGGTGCGCAACCCCGTCCTGCTCTACCAGCAGAACGAGCTCTTCCGCCGCATGGCCCTGGGCAACTTCAAGGCGCTGATCCTGGCGATCAGCCGCGACCCGGCCATGCTCACCTACCTGGACAACGCCAGCAACCGCAAGGGCCGCCCCAACGAGAACTACGCCCGGGAACTCCTCGAGCTCTTCACCATGGGGATCGGCCACTACACCGAGCAGGACGTCAAGGAGGCGGCCCGCGCCTTCACCGGGTGGACCTTCCGGGGCACCGAGTTCGTCTTCAACCGGGCGCAGCACGACGACGGGGTGAAGACCTTCCTCGGGCGCACCGGGCCTCTCGACGGCACGGACATCATCGACATCATCTTCGAGCAGCCGGCCACGGCGCGCTTCCTGCCGCGCCGCCTCTTCGAGTTCTTCGCCGGCTACCGCCCGCCCGACGGCCTGGTGGAGGAGCTGGCCCGCACCTTCCGCGCCGTCGACTTCGAGGTGGGGCCGCTCGTGCGGACCATCCTGCGCTCGGAGGCCTTCTACGCCCCGCAGGCCCTGCGGGCCCAGGTGAAGAGCCCGGCGCAGCTCGTCATCGGCACGGCCCGCCTGCTCGGGGTGGGCCCCGAGGCCGCCCGCGCGCTCACGCTGGCGATGGACCTGATGGGCCAGGCGCTGCTGATCCCGCCGCACGTGGGCGGCTGGCCGAGCGGCGAGGGGTGGATCACCACCTCCACCATCCTGGTCCGCTACAACTTCGCCGGGCTGCTCACCAACGGGCAGATGCCGGGCGTCCCCCGCCGGGCGGCCGGAGGGCTGCGCCCCGTGGAGGTGGCCGGGCTCCTGGACGGGGCGGAGACGGCCGGGGAGGCGGTGGCGGCGCTCACCCGCCGGTTCCTGCCGGGCGCGGCCCTCGACCGGAAACGCACCTTCGCGCTGCTGCGGGCCCTCGGGGCGAACCGTCCCACCGACCCTGTCCGGCTCACCCCGCAGCGGGTGCGCACCGCGCTCCACCTGATCCTGAGCATGCCGGAGTACCAGCTCTGCTGAGAGGAGGCCGCCCATGCCGCACGGCATGACCCGGCGTGAGTTCGTGAAGAAGGGGCTGACCATGGTGGCCGTGGGCGCCACGGCGCCCTCCTTCCTCACCCGCACCGCCCTGGCCATGACCAACCCCTGGGACCTCGCCGAGGTGCAGAGCCGCCCCGGCGTCCCCGACCAGCGCATCCTCGTGGTCGTGCAGCTGGGGGGCGGGAACGACGGGCTGAACACGGTGGTGCCCTTCGCCGACGACGCCTACTACCGGGCGCGTCCTACCCTCGCCGTGCCGCAGAAGGACGTGCTGCGGCTGACCGACGGGCTGGGGCTGCACCCGGCCCTCGTGCGGCTGAAGGCGCTCTACGACCAGGGCGCGGCGGCCGTCGTCCAGGGCGTGGGCTACCCCAACCCCAGCCGCTCCCACTTCCGCTCCATGGAGATCTGGCACACCGCCGACCCGGAGGGCCGGGTGGTGCGCTACGGCTGGATCGGCCGCTACTTCGACAGCCAGTGCCCGGTCTGCGACCAGCCCACCGTGGGCGTGAACGTGGGCCCCACGCTCCCGCTGGCCATGCGGGCGGCCTCCGGGCAGGGCGTGACGCTGGAGTCCCCCGAGACCTTCCAGTGGATGCCGAGCTTCGAGGGGATCGGCCGGCAGGAGCAGGTGGAGCTCTTCCGCCTGCTCAACGCCCCGGCGCCCAACGAACCGGGCACCATCGACTTCCTGCGCCACACCGCCATGAACGCCTACGTCTCGGCGGAGCAGGTGCGCGCGGCGGTGGCGCGCTACCGCGGGGGCACCGGCTACCCCAACAGCCACTTCGCCGCCAGCCTGCGCCTGATCGCGCAGATGATCGCCGGCGGGCTGCCCACCCGGGTCTACTACGCGCACATGACCGGGTTCGACACCCACGCCGCCCAGCGCGGCGTCCACGAGCGGCTGCTGGCCGAGCTGGCGGAAGGGGTGGAGGCCTTCTACCGCGACCTGCGTGCCCAGGGCAACGCCGACCGGGTGCTCACGCTGGCCTTCAGCGAGTTCGGGCGGCGGGTGGCGGAGAACGGCAGTGCCGGCACCGACCACGGGACGGCGGCGCCGATCTTCCTCTTCGGGCCGGCGGTCAAGGGCGGCCTCTACGGGCAGCACCCCAGCCTCACCGACCTGACCGACGGGGACCTCAAGCACGCCATTGACTTCCGCTCCGTCTACGCGACGGTGCTGGAGCGCTGGCTGGGGGCGGACCCGGTCAAGATCCTGGGCGCCCCGTTCGGCCGCGTGCCCTTCATCTAGTCGCGCCGCCTCGACCGGCAGCCCCCCACTCCCACGCCGACGCGGTACAGTAAGGGGACGTGGATGCCGATCGCACCTTCGAGGACTTCCTGAGCGACCCGTACGCCGCCTTCGCCGTCGACCTGGCCCGGCGCGCCGGCGAGCGTCTCATGGCCCTCTTCGCCGGGGCGGCCGCGGACAAGGAGATCCGCCTGAAGGGGCCCGCCAACCTGGTCACCCGTGCCGACCGGGAGGTCGAGGCGTTCCTGCTCCAGGCCGTCACGGCGCGCTTCCCCGACCACGGCTACCTGGGCGAGGAGGGGGCGCGCCGCCCGGGCGGCGAGTTCCGCTGGGTGGCCGACCCGCTCGACGGTACGACCAACTTCGCCCACGGGGTGCCGGTCTTTACCGTCTCCCTCGCACTGCAGCGCCGGGACGAGATCGTCCTGGGCGTGGTCTGCGACCCGGTCCTGCGGGAGCTGTTCGTGGCGGGGCGGGGTCGCGGTGCCTGGGTCCTGCAGGACGGGGCCGTCCCGAGGCGGCTCGAGGTGTCGGTGACGGCGCGGCTGGAGGACGCCCTCCTGGCCACGGGGTTCTCCGGGACGAAGGTCCGGCCGGAGCACCTGCGCCCGTTGGGCCGCTTCCTCCAGGTGGTGCACGGGGTGCGCAACACGGGGTCGGCGGCCCTGCACCTGGCCTACGTGGCGGCCGGTCGGTTGGATGCCTTCTGGGAGGCGGGCCTCAACCTCTGGGACGTGGCGGCGGGGCTGCTGCTGGTCGAGGAGGCGGGCGGGCGCGTCTCCGACATCCACGGCGGGCCGCTGCGCTCGTGGGACGTGCTGGCCAGCAACGGCCACCTGCACGAGGCCGTGGTGGCCGTGCTCAACGCTCCGTGAGGGGCGGGCTGCGGGCGCTCAGCCGCGGGCGGCCGCCTCGAGGCGGTCCCGGTGCGTCTCCAACAGCGCCCGCTGCTCGGGCCACAGCATCTCCGGGAGGTCGTCGAGGGGGAACCACCCGCCGAAGGTGGGGTGGCGCGCCGCGTCGGCCGGTATGGCCTCGCGCTGGGTGGTGCGGAAGAGGAAGTAGTGCGTGGTCTTCCAGCGCGAGCGGTCGAAGCTCAGCCGCTCCTCCGCCCCGAGCGGGCCCACCAGCGTCAGGTCGGTGAGGCCGGTCTCCTCGGCCACCTCGCGGCGGGCGGCCTCCTCCAGGGACTCGCCGGGCGCGACCCGCCCCTTCGGCAGGACGTAGCGCGGCCAGTGGCCTTCGCGCGCCAGCGCGACGTACACCCGCCCGCCCTCCAGGCGCACGACGACTCCCCCGGCGGAGGTCTCCTCCGGCACTTCCGGAGGCCTCCTGTACCAGGTCGCGTCGATCGGCGGCGGCTTATCGGCCGGCGGCGGCTCGTCGATCGGCGGCTCACCCATGGGGGCCCATGGCGGCGTGGCGGGCTGTGTCGGCCTCAGCGATCCCCCTCAGCTCAGCGACTCCCCTCAGCCGGAACGCGCACCCCGTAGGGCCCGCGGCCGTAGTCGTACATGAGGCGGGTGAAGCGCTCGGGGTGGGGGATGCCCCGGTGCTCCGGTTTGATCTCGGAGAGCTGCACCATGAAGCGCACGTCGCCGTTGTCGTAGAAGAAGTACAGCGACCAGCGCTCGTCCCGCTCCAGCACCATGTAGTCGGACGGCAGGCCGTGGCGGCGCACGTGGTGCCAGGCCGCCGCCAGGTCGTCGACCACGAAGCCGATGTGGTGCACGCGCGAGGGGATGCCGGGGTTGAGCGGGCCCGGCGCGGCGTCGAAGAGGAAGATCGCGCCGGCCCCCGCCGTCAGCACGGTCTGGTGGGCGTCGTCGCGGATGACCCGCAGGCCGAGGACCTCGCTGAAGAAGCGGCGGGCGTCGGCCCGGTCGTGCACGGCCAGGGCGATGTGGTCGACGCCGACGTTCTGCCAGGGCCCCGGCACGGTGCCGAGGGGCTCGCTGGTGACGTGGAAGGTCCGGGTGCCGAAGTGCGCCACCGTCTCGCCGATGAACATGTCCGGGTAGACGGGGTCGCCAGCGGGAGTGCGGATGGTCAGGCGGCGTCCCACCCGCAGCCCGTCCGGGAGGAGACGCTCCAGCGCCTCGTGGAAGACGCTGCTGCGCGCAACCGCTCCCTCGTATCGGTGTCCCTCGGTGAGGAAGGTCAGGGTGACGGTGCTATCGGCGGTCATGGGCTGCACCCCTCCCGCTGGGCATGAGAGTATGTCGCAATATTCCTGCGCAGGAAAGGCTCCTGCACCACCACCGGGCCAACCCCTGTTGACGCCGCCGCCGGTCCAGGCCATCCTTAATAGAGTGTAGACCGACGCGTCGGTCTCTTCCAGAAGGCACAAGAGGTTCTACGGGAGTGGCCAGATCCACCGCAGACACGGCCATGCGGGAGCGCCTCCTGGCCGCCGCCATGGAGGTCTTCGCCGCCCGGGGCTACCACGGTGCAGGCGTGGAGGACATCGTCGCCGCCTCCGGGGCTTCCAAAGGGGCCTTCTACCACTACTTCGAGAGCAAGCAGGCCATCTTCCTCACCCTGATGGAGCGGCTGGCGGACCTGGTGGAGGCCTCGGTCGAGGGGGCCATCGGCGCCGAGGAGGGTGGGGGAGCGCTGCGCAAGGTCGAAGCGGCGCTGCGCACAGTCCTCGAGACGGTCGGCCAGCACCGGGAGCTGGCGAAGATCTTGCTGGTCGAGGCGGTGGCGGTCGGTCCCGCCTTCGAGCAGAAGCGGCTGGAGATCCACCGGCGGTTCGCCCGCCTCATCCAGCGCCACCTCGACCGGGCGGTGTCGGAGGGCTCGATCCCTCCCCAGGACACCGCCCTGGCCGCCCGGGCCTGGATGGGCGCGCTCGCCGAGATCGTCTCCCAGTGGCTCCTCGACGGCACGGAACCGCTGGAGCCGCGCCTCCCGGCGCTGCGGGCCCTCCTGCTCCGCAGCATCGGGGCGCCGGCGGAACCGGGCACCCTGGCCCAGCGCGCCACCGCGGGGGCGGGTGAGGCGTGAGCGTCGTGCGCCCTGTGCCGCTCGAGCGGGTGCTGGAGGCGGTGGAGCAGCACCTGGCCAGCCGGCACGTCTGCACCCTGGCCACCTCCCACCAGGACGTGCCCTGGGCGGCGACGAGCTTCTACGTGGCCTGGGGCCTGGACCTGGTCGTCTGCCAGGGACGGCGCGCCCGCACGCTGGCCAACATGCTGGCGAACCCGCGCACCGCCTTCGCCGTGGACGACCGCCGCGCCGACGCCTGGCTCCAGGGGCTGGGGCTGGCCGAGCGGCTGGAGGCGGACGAGGAACGGCGGGCCCGCGAGGCGCTGCAGCGCGTCGCTCCGGAGTTCACCCACCACTTCACCAACCCCGACTACCCGGTGCTGCGCATCCGTGTCCAGGAGCTGACCTTCGCCGACCGCCCGCACGGGATCTACCCCCGGCAGCGGCTGGTGCGCCAGGGGGAGCGGTGGGCCTTCGGCGACTGAGGGAGGGAGCATGACCGAGAGCACGCCCCGGCGGACAGCCCACCAGCGGTGCTGCGCCGCTCGCCTCCTCGCCGTGCTGTGCCTGGCCGCGCTCGCGGCGGCCGTGCCGGGCTCCGGTGCGGCCGCCCAGACCCCGGGCCTCCTGCGCATCCGCGTGGTGCACGTGCCGGTGCTGATCTTCGCGCCGCTGTACGTGGCCATCGAGCGCGGCTACTTCGCCCGCGAGGGCCTCGAGGTCGAGCTGATCGGCACGCCCGGCGGCGCCTCCTCCTTCGTCGTCCTGGCCAGCGGCCGCGCGGAGGCGGTGGTCGGCGGGCTGGGCGCGGCCCTCTTCAACGCCGCCGCCCGCGGGCTGGACTTCAAGGTGGTCGGCCCCGCGCACATGGAGCGCCCGCCGGTGAGCACGCCGCTCGTGGTCAGCCGCCGCGCCTACGAGAGCGGGGAGATCCGCCGGGTGGCCGACCTGCGCGGCAAGCGCGTCTCCGTGAACGTCCTCGGCTCGGCCACGGAGTTCTGGCTGCACGCCGCCTTGCTGCGCGGCGGGCTGACCGTGAACGACGTGCAGATGGTGGCGGTGAATTTCCCCGAGGTCCCGGCGGCCCTGGCCAACGGGGCCATCGCGGCGGGGCTGCTGGGGGAGCCCCTGGCCACCCTGGCCGAGGACCGCGGGCAGATCGTCCGCCTCAGCGACGACTTCATCAACGGGATGCAGGTCACCGCGCTGTACTTCAGCGGCGAGTTCATGCGCGCCCACCCGCGGCAGGCCACCGGCTTCCTGGTGGCCTGGCTGCGGGCGTCGCGCGACCTGCAGGGGGACGCCTACCGCCGCGACGACGTGGCGCGCATCGTCGAGAAGTACACCGGGGTCCCGGCGGCCGTGGTCAAGCGGGCCGCCCCGCCAGTGCACGAGCCCAACGGCCGGATGAACTTCAACGACTTCAAGCGGCTCCAGGAGTACTTCAAGAAGCGCGGCGCCCTCACCTACGAGAAGCCGCTCGAGCCGGCGGCGTACATCGACACCCGCTTCGTCCGGGAGGCGCTGCGGATCCTGGGCCCCTACACCGCGCAGCGGTGAGCACGCCGCTGGCCGCGGCCCCCGCGGACACCCGCGCCACGGCCGGGCGCGCGACGGAGCCGGCGATCCTGGTCGAGGGCCTCACCAAGGTCTACCCCGGGCGGGGCGGAGAGCCGGTGGTGGCATTGCAGGACCTCACCTTCACCGTGGGGCGCGGCGAGTTCTGCGCGCTCATCGGCCCGTCCGGGTGCGGCAAGACCACCCTGCTGCACATCCTGGCCGGGCTGCTCCCGCCCACCGGGGGGACGGTGAACGTCCCGGCCCCGTCCTCCCCGGGGCCCGCGCCGCCCCACCCGACCGGCGTCGATCGGATGTGGCCGGGCGCGGCGGCCGCGGTCGTCTTCCAGGGGGTCAGCACCTTCCCCTGGTACACGGTCACCCAGAACGTCGAGTACGGGTTGCGGATGATGGGCGCCCCGCGCGCCCTCCGCCGCGCGCGCGCGGAGGCCCTGATCCGGCAGGTGGGCCTGTGGCCCTTCCGCCACGCCTACCCCCACCAGCTCTCCGAGGGGATGCGGCAGCGCGTGGCCATCGCCCGGGCGCTGGCCACCGACCCGGCGGTGCTGCTCATGGACGAGCCCTTCGCCAACCTGGACGAGCAGCACCGGCTGCTCCTGCAGGACGAGCTGCTGCGCATCTGGGAGGCGAGCGGCAAGACCGTCCTCTTCGTCACCCACAGCCTGGACGAGGCGCTGCGGCTGGCCGACCGCGTGCTGGTGATGACCGCCCGGCCGGGGCGCCTCAAGGCCGAAGTGCCGGTGCCGCTGCCGCGCCCGCGCGACTACCGGGAGGTGCGCCGCGACCCACAGTACGGTGCGCTGAGCGCCCGGCTGTGGGAGCTGCTGCGGGCGGAGGTGGTGGGGTGAGCACCCGGGCACCCCGCGGGCTCACGCTGCTCTCGCCCCTGCTCTTCCTCCTCACCTGGGAGGCGCTCAGCCGCGCCGGCGTACTGGACGCCCGCTTCTTCCCTCCGCCCAGCGCGGTGCTGGCCACCCTGGTCGCCATGACCCGCAGCGGGGAGCTCCCCCACCACCTGGGCGTGAGCGTCCGGCGCATCCTGCTCGGCTTCGTGCTGGGCGCCGCCCCGGCCGTGGTGGCCGGGCTGGCCATGGGGCTGAGCGCCACGGTGCGGGCGCTGCTCATGCCGCTCGTGGCGGCCATCTACCCCATCCCCAAGATCGCCGTCTACCCGCTGGTGATCTTCTACCTGGGGATCGGGGAAGGGTCCAAGGTCACCATCGTGGCCCTCAGCATCTCCTTCCTCGTCCTGCTGAACACCATGGCCGGCGTGCTGGGGCTCGACCCGGCCTACTTCCGCATCGCCCGCGCCTACGGCGCCCGGGGGTGGGGCCTGTTCCGCACGGTGGCGCTGCCCGGGGCGGCGCCGGCGATCTTCACCGGGTTGAAGCTCGGCATGGGCTTCGCCCTCATCGTCATCGTCGGGGCGGAGCTGCTCGGCTCGGACGCGGGGGTGGGCTTCCTCATCTGGCGCGCCTACCAGATCTTCGCCGTGGACGTGATGTTCGCCGGGCTGCTGGTCACGGCGGTGCTCGGGTGGGTGGCTACGGCCGCGCTGGACTGGCTCGAGCGGCTGGCCCTGCCCTGGCGGCCATGACCGCCGGGCGGGCGACGCCGCCCCACGCGGCCCCGGGCGCCCGGCCGTCGGTCGCATCCGTCTGGTGGCGCGCCGCCCGGCCCTTCTCCCTGACCGCCTCCCTGACCCCGGTGCTCGTCGGCGTGGCGGCGGCCCACCACGACGGGCGGTTCGACCTCCTGCGCGCCCTGGCCACGCTGCTCGGGGCGGTGGCCATCCAGATCGGCACCAACCTGATCAACGACTACTACGACTACGTCCGGGGGGTGGACGAGCCCGGCATGGTGGGCCCCAGCGGGGTGATCCACCAGGGCCTGCTGCCGCCGGAGGGGGTGCGGCGCGGCGGGCTCCTCGCCTTCGGCGTCGGGGCGGCGCTGGGGCTGTGGCTGGTGGCCTCCGCCGGGTGGCCGATCCTGGTGCTGGGCGTGCTGAGCGTGCTGGCGGGCTACGCCTACACCGGCGGCCCGCTCCCCCTCGGGTACGTCGGGCTGGGCGACCTGGTGGTCTGCCTCTTCATGGGACCGGGGATCGTGCTGGGGGCCTACTACGTGCAAACCCGGGCGCTCGGGCCCACGCCCCTGTGGGCCTCGCTGCCGCTGGCCGCGCTCGTCACGGCCATCCTCGTGGTGAACAACCTGCGCGACCTGGAGAGCGACCGCCGCAAGGGCAAGCGGACGCTGGCCACGCTGCTCGGGCGCACCGGCACGCTGCGGGAGTACGCGCTGCTGGTCGCCGCCGCCTACGCCACCCTCGTCGGCGGGGTGGTGGCCGGGGTTCTGCCGCCGCTGGCGCTGGCGAGCCTCCTGACCCTTCCTGCGGCCTGGCGCACCTGGCAGGCGGTGCGCACGGTCACGGATCCGCCGACCCTCACGCGGGAGGGGCTGCGCGGTACGGCGCGCCTGCACCAGCGCGTGGGCCTCGTGCTGGCCGCCGCCCTCGCCGTGACCTGAGGCTGACGTCTCGGCCGCGAGTCACGCTGTCCCCCCGGCCGGCGCCGCAGGCCGGCCGTTGAGCGTGTACCGCAGCAGCCGCTGCGCCTCGCGGTCGAAGTAGAAGTCCCCCTCGAACGGGTGGCCGGCCAGCAATAGCGGCAGCCAGTGGCGGTCGTCCTCCCACATCTCGTCGTAGGGGAGCGCCTCGACCGGGTGCCAGGCCAGGTGGCCCTCCCGCCCCGCCCGCGCCTCGCCGGCCACCGTGCCCGTGCGGAAGACGTGCACGATCCAGTCGGGGGCCTCCTCCTGGCCGAAGTAGAACCGCAGCAGCCCGGCCGGCGCGAGGTCGGAGACGTGCAGCCCCGTCTCCTCCTCCACCTCGCGCACCGCCCCGGCCACCGGGTCCTCACCCGGCTGGAGCTTGCCCCCGGGGGCGTTCCACTTGTCCCCGCCCCACAGGTGTGGGGCCTTGCGCAGGAGGAGGACGCGGCCGTCCCGCACGATGTAGCAGAGCGTGGCGTGGACCGGCATCGCTCCGGTCACCCCTCCAGGACGCGCACCTCGCGCGGCAGAGCGCTCAGGCGCTCCCCGCCGTGCTCGGTCACCACCACGATCTCCTCCAGGCGCACGCCGAACTCCCCCACCAGGTAGATCCCCGGCTCCACGCTGAAGGCCATCCCCACCTGCAGCGGCAGGTCCGCGGTCTCGGTGATGGAGGGCGGCTCGTGGCCGCTCAGCCCGATCCCGTGGCCGGTGCGGTGGGTGAAGTGGGCGCCGTAGCCCGCGCGGGTGATGACGTCGCGGGCGGCGCGGTCCACCTCGCGCGCCGGCACCCCCGGCCGGACCGCAGCCAGCCCGGCCTGCACCGCCTCCTCGACGATGGCGTGGATCGCCCGGTAGCGCGGGGTGGGGGCGCCCAGGAAGGCCATGCGGGTGATGTCCCCCATGTAGCCCTCCACCCGGCCCCCCAGGTCCACCAGCAGCGGCTCGCCCCGCTCCAGCGGCCGGGTGGTGCTGTGGTGGTGGGGGAAGGCCGAGTGGGGGCCGCCGGCGACGATGGCGAAGGGGACGTCGGTGGCGCCGTGGGCGCGCAGGGCTTCGCCGGCCACGCGGGCCAGGTCGACCTCACGCAGCCCCGGCCGCGCGGCGGCGAAGACGGCCTCGACGGCGGCGTCCGCCGCCGCGGCGGCGCGGCGCAGGGCGGCAATCTCCTCGGGGGACTTCACCATGCGCATCGGGGCCAGTACCGTCGACGCGGGCACGAAGCGCGCCTCCGGCCAGGTGGCCTGGAGGAGGAGCAGGGCGTCCGCACGCATCGTGTCGCCCACCGCGATGGTGCGCGGAGTGCCCAGCCGGCGGCGCGCCTCCCGGAGGGCCTCCGCCGGGCCGGCGGCGTCGGCGTAGGGGAGCGCCTCGAACGGCACCCGCGGCGCCGCTTCCGTGGCGTTGAGCTCGGGGACGAGCAGCACTCCGCCGTCGCGGCCGACGAAGAGGTAGCAGGGCCGCTCGTCGGGGTGCGGGGAGTAGCCGACCAGGTAGAGGAAGTCGTCGCCCGGGGGGATCGCCACGAGGTCGAGGCCGGCAGCCGGCAGGCGGTCGCGCAGGGCGGTCAGGCGGTCGGTCATGGCTCCTCCTCGCAGGCCGCGGACGGCCCGCGGCCGGTGTCACGCCTCCGAGTGTACACGGAGTAGCATAGAGCCGTGCCCGCCACCGACCTGCAGCTCCCGACCGGCGAGTCGCCGGCCGCCGCGCGGCGCCGCGTCCGGCGGATCATCGCCCGGCTGGCCGAGCGCTACCCGCACCCCCGCGTCCCCCTGCGCCACCGCAACGCCTTCGAGCTGCTCGTCGCCACCATCCTCTCCGCCCAGTGCACCGACGCCATGGTCAACCGCGTCACCCCGCAGCTCTTCGCGCGCTTCCGCACGCCGGAGGACTTCGCGCGCGCCGACCCGCAGGAGCTGGAGGCGCTCATCCGCCCCACGGGGTTCTTCCGCCAGAAGACGCAGGCCCTCCAGGCCATGAGCCGGGCGCTGCTGGAGCGCTTCGGCGGCCGCGTCCCCCGCACGATGGAGGAGCTGGTCACCCTGCCCGGCGTCGGCCGGAAGACCGCCAACGTCATCCTGGGCGGGTACTACGGCATCCCGGGGGTGGTCGTCGACACTCACGTGCGCCGGCTGAGCCAGCGCCTGGGCCTCACCGCCCACGACGACCCCGACGAGATCGAGCAGGACCTCATGCGCCTGGTGCCGCGGGAGGAGTGGTCGGCCTTCTCGCTGCGGCTGATCTTCTTCGGGCGGGAGGTGTGCATGGCCCGCAACCCCCTGTGCACCGCCTGTCCCCTCGCCGACCTGTGCCCCTCGGCCCCCTACCGCGGCTCGCCGCCCTGGATGCGCCGGCGCGGCCGCGGCGCCGCCTCGCCGGCATCGGCGCGCGCCCCGGCGTCCCCGGCGAGGCCGGCAGGGTCCGTCCGGACGTCGGCGCCGTCGACCCGGACCCGAGCGGCGACGCCCTCACCGGCAGGGGCGCGCCCTGCCCGCGCGCGCGCCTCCGATCCCAGGCGCGGGTAGGTGCGGCAGAGGTCGGTGAGGGGGCAGCGGTCGCACCGCGGGCGTCGGGCGGTGCAGATCAGCGCGCCGAAGTCCATCAGGGCCTGGTTGTAGTCGTAGGCCCGCCGCGGCAGGAGCCGCTCGGCCAGCGCCCACAGCGCCCGGTCGGACACCGGGCGGCCGAAGAAGACGCGCTGCAGGACGCGGCGGACGTTCGTGTCGAGCAGGGCCGCGCGGCGGCCGAAGGCGAAAGAGAGCAGCGCCCCGGCGGTGTAGGGGCCGATGCCGGGCAGGCGCAGGAGCCGGGCGCGCTCCGCGGGGAGGCGGCCGCCGTGCTCCGCCAGCACGGTGCGGGCGATCTGCCAGAGCCGCACGGGGCGGGCGTTGTAGCCCAGCGGGTACCAGACCTCGCGCACCTCGGCGACGTGGGCGCGCGCCAGCGCCTCGAGGGAGGGGTAGCGGCGCAGGAACTCGCGGTACTTCGGCACGACGCGGTCGACCTGCGTCTGCTGCAGCATGACCTCGGAGACGAGGATGCGGTAGGGGTCGCGCGTGCGGCGCCAGGGCAGGCGCCGGCCGGCGGTGCGGTACCACCGCAGCAGGCGGCGGACGAAGCGGCGCCGCCGGGTCGGGGACGGGGGCGGGGGGGGGGGGGGAGGCGGTGACGGCATCGACCGGGGAGGACGATTCGTCGGACTGTCCGGGGAGCTCCTCCGCCGGCCGCGACCAGACGAGCCGGGGAGCTCCCCCGCCGGCAGGCACTCCGATGGGGACTCTTGCCGGGCGGACGTTTACAACGACATATCTTCGTTGTCAGTGAAGACGGTGCAGACGGGAGGCAGCGGTGCGCGTCTACATCTCCGTGGACATGGAAGGCATCACCGGCGTGGCGGTCTCCCGACACGTCCAGCCGACGGAGAAGGAGTACGACCGGTTCCGCCGGCTGATGACCCAGGAGGCCAACGCGGCGGTCGAAGGGGCGCTCGCCGGCGGGGCGACCGACGTGGTGGTGGCCGACGGCCACGGCCCCATGACGAACCTCCTGGTGGAGGAGCTCCACCCCGCCGCCCGCCTGCTGAGCGGCAGCGACCGGCTGCTGGGGCAGCTGGAGGGGATCGACGGCGGCTTCGACGCCGCCTTCTTCGTCGGCTACCACCAGCGGGAGGGCGGGGGCGAGGGGGTCCTCAACCACACCTTCCTCGGGCGGATCGTCTACGAGGTGCGCCTCAACGGCGAGCCGGTGGACGAGGCGGCGGTGAACGCCGCGCTGGCCGGAGCCTTCGGCGTCCCGGTGGCGCTCGTCACCGGGGACGCCGCCGTCTGCGCCGACGCGCAGCGGCGTCTCCCCGGGGTGGTCACGGCGCCGGTGAAGGAGGCCGTGGACCGCCTGGTGGCCCTCTCCCTCACCCCGGAGCGCGCCCACGCGCTGATCCGCGAGCGGGCGCAGCAGGCCCTGGCGGCGGTGGCCGCCGGCCGCATCCGGCCCACCCCGCCGCCGCGGCCGGCAACCTTCGAGGTGGACTTCAAGCGCACGAGCCCTGCCCGCATGGCCACGCTCTTCCCGTCGGTGGAGCGGCGGGGCCCGCGCACCATCGCCGTGACCGACGACGACTACGTGCGCGCCTTCAAGCAGTTCTGGGGGGCGCTGGTCATCGGCTTCGCCACGGCCGAAGGCCTGTTGTGACGCCACGATCGGCAGGGTGAGGAGGACGCAGATGCGCACGCGATCGACCGTCATGGCGCGGCACGGCGTGGTGGCCACCGGTCACCCCCTCGCCTCGGCCGCGGGGCTGCAGGTGTTGCGCTCCGGCGGCAACGCCATGGACGCCGCCCTGGCGGCGGCGGGGGTGCTCGGCGTCGTCCAGCCCATGATGAGCGGGCTCGGCGGCGACACCTTCCTGCTGTGGCTGGACGGTCGCACCGGCACGGTGACGGCGCTCAACGGCAGCGGGGCGGCCCCCCTGGGGGCGACGCGGGAGCACTTCGTCGGCCGCGGGTTCCAGACGATGCCGCTGCGGGGGATGGCCTCGGCGAGCGTCCCGGGTGCGGTGGACGCCATGGTCACGGCACTGGAGCGCTGGGGGAGCGGCCGCTGCTCCCTGGCCGACCTCCTGGCGCCGGCGATCGCCTACGCCGAGGAGGGAGCCCCGGTGGCCCCGCGCGTGGCGGAGTGGTTCGCCGAGAGCGCCGAGGTGCTGGCGCGCTTCCCCTCCTCCGCACGGGTCTTCCTGCCGCAGGGGCGCCCGCCCCGGGCGGGCGAGGTGCTGGTGCAGCGCGACCTGGCCGCCTCCCTGCGCCTGGTCGCCCGGGAGGGGCGGCGGGCCTTCTACGAGGGGGCGCTGGCCGAGGCGATCGTGCGCTACAGCGCCGCCCACGACGGGCTCTTCACGCTGGAGGACTTCCGGCGCCACCGCAGCGAGGTCGTCGAGCCGCTGGCCACGACGTACCGGGGCTGGACCGTCTACACCACGCCCCCGCCCTCGCAGGGGATCATCCTCCTGCTCATGCTGAACCTCCTGGCCCAGGTCCCGGGGGAGCGGCTGCGCTGGGGCGACCCCGAGGGGGTCGTGCTGGCCGTGGCCGCCAAGCAGGCGGCCTTCGCCGACCGGCTGCGCCACCTGGGCGACCCGCGGGTGGTCGCCAACCCGCTCGAGGAGTTGCTCAGCCCGGCACACGCACGCGCGCGTCTCGAGGCGATCCGCCGCGCCCTAGCGGCGGGCGTCCCCGGGGGTGCGCTGCAGGGGGCGGGTTCCGGTGGGGGTGATACCACCTACCTGTGCGCCGCCGACCGGGAGGGGAACATGGTCTCCTTCATCACCAGCCTCTCGGCGAAGTTCGGGTGCGGCGAGGTGGTCGAGGGGACGGGCATCCTGCTGAACAACCGGGCCGGGCGCGGTTTCCCGCTGGACCCCGACCACCCCAACGTGCTGGCCCCCGGCAAGCGCACGATGCACACCCTGCTGCCGGTGGCGGCGGTGGGACCGGCCGGCGAGCGGCTGGTCTTCGGCACCCCCGGCGGCGACGGGCAGCCCCAGTGGAACCTGCAGGTCTTCCTGAACCTGGTGGAGTCGGGGATGGAGGTGCAGCAGGCGGTGGACGCGCCGCGCTGGCTGCACGTCCCGGGGACCGACCCGGCCACGATCACCCGCGAACCCGAGGTGCGGCTGGAAGAAGGGTTCCCGCCGGCGGTGACGACAGCCCTGCGCGCGGCCGGGCACCGCGTGGTCCCCATGGTCACCGAGGAGGGGGGCGGGGCGCAGGTCATCCTGGCACGCGGCGGGGTGTACGAGGCGGGGTCCGACCCGCGCGTGGACGGGCTGGCCATTGGCTGGTGAGCGGGTGTGCGGCCTGGCTGGCCTGGCGTATCATCCACCTGAGCAAGATCATGACCCTCCGCAACCGGCTGGGCGTGGTGCTGGACTGGTCCTTCGCCTACGTCTACCGGCGCAACACCGCCCTCCTGCGGGACGGCATCGACGAGTGAGGACGCGGGAGGCGGAGGTCTCCCGGGAGGTCAGGCATGGGTGAGGTGCGCCGCGAGCGCACGCTGATCTTCGTCAAGCCCGACGGGGTGCAGCGGGCGCTGGTCGGGGAGATCCTGCGCCGCTTCGAGCGCGCGGGGCTGCGCCTGGTCGGGCTGAAGATGGTGCACCCCTCCCGTGACTTCCTGGAGCGCCACTACCCGGCCGACGAGGCCTTCATGCGCACGCTGGGCGGCAAGACGCGCGAGGCCTTCCAGGCGGCCGGGCTGGACGTGAAGGCGCAGACGGGCAGCGACGACCCGCTGGAGATCGGCCGGGCGGTCCGGGGCTGGCTGATCGACTACGTGGCCAGCGCCCCGGTGGTGGCGGCGGTGCTGGAGGGCATCCAGGCGGTGGCCACGGTGCGCAAGCTCGTCGGCGACACGCTGCCGGTGCGCGCGGCGCCCGGGACCATCCGCGGCGACTTCTCGGTGGACTCCCCCACGGTGGCGAACCTGCAGCGCCGCCCGGTGCGCAACCTGATCCACGCCTCGGGCACGGTGGAGGAGGCCGAGCAGGAGATCGCCCTCTGGTTCCGCCCCGAGGAGCTCTTCGAGTACCGGCGCGCCGACGAGGAGATCGTCCAGGGCCCGTGACGCGCGGCCAGCGGGCGCTGCTCTGGACGGTCGTGGCGGCCGCGACGCTGGTGGGGCTGGCGCTGCTGGCCGCCGGCGTGCCCGAGACCGCCGTCGAGCTGGGCCGGGTGGTGCGCCGGCCGGCCGACCCGGTGGCGCTCGGGGCCGGGCTCCTGCTGCTGGCGGTCGCGGCGGTGGTGGCCTACCGGCTGCTCGGCCCCCGCTAGGTCCTGCCCCCGGGGGCGGTCTCCGGTCAGCGGTCCGAGACGGTGCGGCCCACCACCCAGCAGGAGGCGGCCAGGACGTTATCCGGCCGCGGCTCCCCGGGGAGCGTCTCGCGGTCGGCGAGCACGGTGACCTCGACCTCGCTGGCCACGTCCAGCCGCCAGTAGGGGGCGTCGGTGGCGGCGTTGGTCAGGAGCCGCGCCCGGGCCACCACGCCCGTGATGAGCGCCGTGGCCTCGGGTTCGACCCCCGGCTCCGCGTCGGCGGTGTGGCTGCCGACCGCGACGAAGGAGCGCACCGGCGGCTGGTAGGTCATCTGCCGCACCGCCTCGTACGCCGCGGCGCTGGGGAAGAGGCGCGCGTCGTGCACGAGCCCGGCGAACTCCACGGTGAGCACCGCTCCCGTGCGCAGCGCCGGGCGCGCCAGGGGGAAGTCCACCAGGTCCATGCGCACCGGGAAGAGGCCGCTGAGCGGCTCGTCCGGCTCCCGGGGCTCCAGCCACCCTTCCACCCACCCCGCCTGCTCCTCCTCGGGGTCTTCACCGTAGGCCGTCAGCGCCAGGCGGTAGGTCCGGCCCGCGGCGTAGAACGGCGTGGCTTCCAAGGGGTAGCCCGAGGGGTCGATCAGCGCCCAGACCTCCGGGCCGCCGCCGACCTCCCAGCGCGCCAGCGCCCCGTCGCCGGCCAGCGGCAGGTGGCGCCCCCGCGCCGCCGCCTCCTGCAGCAGCGCGCGGTAGTCGGCCATCTCGCGCACGGGGAAGCCGATGGCGGCGAAGTGGCTGGACACGGGACGGCTCCGGGGTCGGGTGGCCTCAGTTGAGGCCGTGCACGGCCGCGCGCAGGCGGCGGAGGAGCTCCGCCACCTCCTCCCGGTCCTGCGCGTCGGGCACGCCGGCCAGGTAGCGCTCCAGGTGAGGGATGGCCTCGTGCGGCCGGCCGGCGGCGGAGAGGAGCAGGCCGAGGTCCCGCCGCTCCTCGGGCGCGTCCTCGGCCAGCAACAGCCGCTCGGCACAGCGCACCGCCCGCGCCAGGTCCTGCCGGGCGGTGTAGATGCGGCGGAGGTTGCGCAGCAGCCGCGCCACGATGGCGTGCGGGGCGGCGGGGGCCAGGTCGTGCGGCTCGACGGTGACGAGCCCGTGCCGCTGGATGGCCAGCAGCCGGAAGTCGGTCGCGCGCAGCACCCGGCCGTGGTTGAAGGGGTCGAGGAAGAGCGGCTGCGGGGTGGCCCGGTAGGTCACCAGGAAGTGGCCGGGGAAGGAGACGCCGGCCACCGGCAACCCCAGCCGCCGGCCGACCGCGATGTAGACCATCGCCAGCGTGATCGGCAGCCCCAGCCGCCGGTCGAGGACCTCGTTCAGGTAGCTGTTGCGCGGGTCATAATACTCGCGGATGTTGCCGCGGAAACCCAGGTCCTCGAAGAGGTAAGCGTTCAGGATGCCGACCAGACGCTCGGGGTCGAGTTCGTCGGCGAGGCGCGGCCCGACCTCCCCGGCCATGGCGTCCAGCCGGTCGAGGTATGCCTGCGGGTCGAGCCCCGGGTACTCCTCGGCGGCGATCAGGAGCGCGGCCTCCTCCGGCGGGAAGTCCGCCTGCGCGAGGAGCGCGCCGAGCCGGCTCACCACGTCCATCGCCGGGTTCCGCCTCCGTGTCGCGGCCGGATAGGGCCCGTCACCGCGACGAGCCCCCGCCCACCTTCCACGCCGGGCGGTCCGAGCCCTCCGGCGCCTTCCGCTTCCCGGACGGCTTCCTGTGGGGCACCGCCACCAGCGCCTACCAGGTGGAGGGGTTCAACACCCACGCCGACTGGTGGGAGTGGGAGCAGCAGCCGGGACGCATCGCCGCCGGCGGCCGGTCGGGCGCCGCCTGCAACTGGTGGCAGGCGGCGGAGGCCGACTTCGACCGCATGGCGGCGCTGGGCCAGAACGCCCACCGCCTCTCCGTGGAGTGGAGCCGCATCGAGCCCGAGCCGGGCCGGTGGGACGAGGCGGCGCTGGCCCGCTACCGCACCATGGTCTCCGGCCTGCGCGCGCGCGGGATCACGCCCATGGTCACGCTGCACCACTTCACCTTTCCCCTGTGGGTGGCGCGGCGCGGCGGGTGGCTGTGGCCCGGGCTCCCGCAGGCCATGGCGCAGTTCGCCCGCCGCGTGGTCGAGGCCCTGGGGGACCTCGTCACGCTCTGGTGCACCCTCAACGAGCCGGTGGGCGCCATCGTCAGCGGCTTCCTCACCGGGCGCTTCCCGCCGGGGGGCGGGGGGCTGCGCCGGGCCCGGCGCGCGCTGGTGCAGGCGGTGCGTGCCCACGCGGCCCTGTACCGCACCGTCCACGCCCTCCAGCCCGCCGCGCAGGTGGGACCGACGGCGTACCTGCGCCTCTTCGACCCGGCGCGGCCGGTGCTGTTCGACCGGGCCGTCGCCGCGGTGCAGGACCGCCTGCTGAACTGGGCCTTCCTCGACGCCCTGCACACCGGACGCCTCCCCGCCCTGCTGCACCTCCCGCCGCTGCCGGAGGCCCGGGGGACGATGGACTTCGTGGGAGTGAACTACTACACCCGCGACCTCGTGGCGCTGGACCTGCGCGCGCCCCGGCGGCTCTTCGCCCGCAACTTCCACGCCCCCGGGGCGCTGATGAGCGACGGGGGCTACGGCGAGATCTACCCGGAAGGGCTCTACCGCGTGCTGCAGCGCGCCCGCGTCTACGGACGGCCGCTCTACGTCACCGAGAACGGCCTGCCCGATGCAGACGACGACCAGCGGCCTGCCTTCATCCTCGGCCACCTGCGCCAATTGAGCCGGGCGCTGCAGGCCGGCTGCGACGTCCGCGGCTACTTCCACTGGACGCTGGTGGACAACTTCGAGTGGGCCCACGGGTGGACGCTGCGCTTCGGCCTGATCGCCCTCGATCCGGCCACCCAGACCCGCACGCCGCGCCCCAGCGCGGAGGTCTACGCCGCCATCTGCCGGACCGGCGGCCTGCCTCAGCAGACCCCCTGATCCCGCAGGACCGCGTCGCCCCCGTCCAGCCCAAGCGCGAGGACGACGAGGCTGATTGCCCCAACGGCCATGGAGACACTCCAGAGGACCTCGGTGGCGGCCCGGGCGACCCCCAGGCCCGGCACGACCGCCAGCAGCGGGCTGCAGCAGAAGGCCAGGCCTACCGCGCCCAGGAGGGCGCCGATCCCGCTCACGCCGATGGTGCTCAGAGGTGCGACCCGGCGGCGGCAGGTCGGGCCAAGCTGGAGGACCGCCAGTGTGACGGTTGCACCGTAGAGCAGTGGGTTCGCCATGTTGCCGGCCTACGTCGCGTACTTCCTGGGGAAAGACGAACGGCTCGAACCCCCTGGTGGGGGGATTGCGGCGGGGATGCAGGGGGGCGTGGCCATGACGCTCGGGGTCCTGATCGTCTTCGCCATCGTCGGCACGGTCCTCGTGGGCCTCATCCTGGCCGGAACCTACCTGATTTATTACCAGCTGACGGTCGGCCGGGGCATCCTGCTGCTGCCTTGACCACGAGACGCGCCCGCCCGCTCTGACCGATACCGGCGTCACGCACCGGCCCGCCTCGGGTCTGACCGAGGCTGTCGGGGCCTGCCCTCCTGGGGGTGCCCTGCCGTCGGGCGGCGGAGAAGGCAAGGGCGAGCGTGGGAGCCAATCTAAGAAGGTGACGCCCTCCCCTGACCGTGCTTCCTGCAAACGACGGCCGGGCGCGGGCACAGCGAGCGGGCATGGTCGTCGGGGCGCCACGCAAGGTCCGGGGGTTCGAGCCCAGGCTCTGGGCCAGCTGGAAGCCGTTCGGCATCGGCGAGCAGCGGCCCAACAACTACCTGGAGATCGGGAAGGCGATCTGGGAGAACCGGGACCGCCTGCCCTACGCCTGGCGCATCCTGGCGCACGGGGTCTGTGACGGGTGCGCGCTCGGGACGGCCGGTCTGCGCGACTGGACGCTCCCCGGGATCCACCTCTGCAACGTCCGCCTCCGCCTGCTGCGGCTCAACACGCTGCCGCCGCTGGACGTGCGGCACCTGGCCGACGTCGCGCCCCTGCGCGGCCGGCCCAACGACGCCCTGCGGCGGCTCGGCCGGCTGCCGGTGCCGCTGCTGCGGCGGCGCGGGGAGGCGGGGTTCCGGCCGGTCTCGTGGGACGCCGCGCTGGCGCTGGTCGCCGACCGCATCCGGGCGGCCGGGCCGGAGCGCCTGGCCTGCTACCTCACCAGCCGCGGGATGCCCAACGAGCACTACTACGCGGCGCAGAAGGCCGTCCGGGCCATGGGCAGCAACAACATCGACAACGCCGCCCGGGTCTGCCACGCCCCGAGCACGTTCGCGCTGAAGCAGGCCCTGGGCGTGGCGGCCACCACGTGCTCGTACACCGACCTGATCGGCACCGACCTGGTGGTCTTCATCGGGTCGAACGTGGCGAACAACCAGCCGGTCATGATGAAGTACCTCTACTACGCCCGGCGCCTGGGCACGCGCGTGGCGCTCGTGAACACCTACCGCGAGCCCGGCATGGAGCGCTACTGGGTGCCCTCGGTGCTGGAGAGCGCCCTCTTCGGGACGCGCATGGCCGACCGCGTCTTCCTCGTCACCACCGGCGGGGACATCGCCTTCCTGACCGGGGCCCTGCGCTGGATGGTCGCCGAGGGGTGGGCGGACCGGGCCTTCATCGACCGCCACACCACCGGCTTCGACGCGCTGGTCGACGCGGCGACCGCCCAGCCCTGGGAGGTGCTGGAACAGCAGAGCGGGACGAGCCGCGAGGAGATGCGCGCGTTCGCCCGCATGGTGGCCGAGGCGCAGACGGCGGTCTTCGTCTGGTCCATGGGGGTGACCCAGCACGACGTCGGCGAGGCCAACGTCCGCGCCATCATCAACCTGGCCCTCAGCCGGGGGTTCGTGGGGCGCGAGCGCTGCGGCCTCATGCCGATCCGCGGCCATTCCGGCGTGCAGGGCGGGGCGGAGATGGGGGCCTACGCCACCGCCTTCCCCGGCGGGCTGCCGGTCACCGCCGAGCACGCCCGGCGCCTGAGCGAGCAGTGGGGGTTCCCCGTGCCGTCGTCCCCGGGGCTCACGGCCCCCGAGATGGTGGACGCCGCCGCCGAGGGGCGGCTCGACGTCCTCTTCATGGTCGGGGGGAACTTCCTCGAGGTGATGCCCGACCGGGCCTACGTGCGGCGGGCCCTCGAGCGCGTCCCGCTGCGCGTGCACATGGACATCGTCCTCACGAACCAGATGCTGCTGGAGCCGGGCGAGGCGGTGCTCCTCCTGCCCGCCACCACCCGCTACGAGGTGCCGGGCGGCGTCACGCAGACCACCACGGAGCGGCGGGTGATCTTCAGCCCGGAGATCCCCGGCCCGCGCGTCGGCCAGGCCCGGCCGGAGTGGGAGGTCTTCATGGAATTGGCCCGGCGGGTGCGGCCCGACCTGGCCGACCGGCTGCACTTCACCGGACCCGCCGCCATCCGCGAGGAGATCGCCCGCGTGGTCCCCTTCTACGACGGCATCCAGCACCTGTGCCGGGAAGGCGACCAGTTCCAGTACGGCGGGCCGCTGCTGTGCCGGGGGTGGAGCTTCCCCACGCCGGACGGCCGGGCGCGCTTCACCGTCGTCTCCCTGCCGCGCCTGGAGCGGCCCGAGGGGGCCTTCCTGCTCAGCACCCGGCGCGGCCGGCAGTTCAACAGCATGGTCCAGGGACGGCGGGACGCGCTCACGGGGGCGGTGCGGGAGGCGGTGCTCATGCACGAGGCGGACGCGCAACGCCTGGGCCTGCGCGACGGCGACCGGGTGGTCCTGCGCAACGAGGTGGGGACGTTCCACGGCCGCGTCCGCCTGGCTCCGGTCATGCCGGGGACGCTCCAGGTGCACTGGCCCGAAGGGAACGTCCTCATCCCCGCGCGGCGGCGCTCCGCCGAAGTGCGCATCCCCGACTACAACGCGGTCGTGTGGGTGGAGGTCCCCCCCGACCGCCCAGCGGAGGTGACGGCGTCACCGTGACCGCGCCCCCGGCGGGAGGCGCGAGGCCGCCATGACCCGGCGCCCCGGCAGCCAGGTGCGGACGACGGTGCACGCCGTCCGCGGCGGGACGGTGGCGACGCGCACGGACGCGCTGGCCACCGAGGAGCCCCTGGAGATCCGCCTGGCCGCGGGTGGCCAGCAGCGCACCGTCGCCGTGACGATGCGCACGCCCGGGGGCGACTTCGAGCTGGCGGCCGGCTTCCTCTTCGGCGAAGGGGTTGTCGCCTCGCGCGAGGAGATCCGCCACATCGTCTACTGCCTGGACGTCCCCGCCGAGCAGCTCTACAACGTCGTCACCGTGGAGCTGCGCGCCGACCGGCTCCCCGACCTGGCCCCGCTGGAGCGCTACGGCTACACGACCAGCGCCTGCGGCGTCTGCGGCAAGGGGAGCATCGAGGCCCTCACCCGCCGCGGCTGCCGGCCGCCGGTCGGCGCGCTGCGCCTCACCCACGAGACCCTCGTGCAGCTCCCCGAGCGGCTGCGGGCCGGGCAGCGCCTCTTCGCCCCCACCGGGGGCCTGCACGCCTCCGCCCTCTTCGACGCGCGGGGGACCCTGCTGGCGGTGCGGGAGGACGTGGGCCGGCACAACGCCATGGACAAGCTCGTCGGCTGGGCGCTGCTGGAGGGGCGCGTGCCGCTGGACGACCACATCGTCATGGTGAGCGGGCGGGCCAGCTTCGAGCTGGTGCAGAAGGCGGTGGCTGCGGGCATCCCCGTCTTCTGCGCCGTCTCGGCGCCCAGCAGCCTGGCCGTGGAGACGGCGCGGGCCTTCGGGGTGACGCTGGTCGGGTTCCTGCGCGGCGACCGCTTCAACGTCTACAGCGGGTTCGACCGGCTGGTCCCCCCGGCGCCGGTCTCCAGCGCGTCCCCCGCCCCGCAGACCTCCGCGCCGCCCGACAGGTCCGCCTCGCGCTGAGCCCGCGCCAGCGCCTCCCGGTAGTCCGCCGGAGTGTTCACGTCGAGGAAGGAGAGGAGGTCCGGGTCCGCCCGGCGCAGGTCCGCCTCTCCCACCAGACGCACGCGGAGGCGCGACAGCAGGTCCCGCATCGCCCCGCCCCCGCCCTGCAGGATCTCCGCGGCCGCATCGGCCACGCGCCGGTGGTAGGCCGCACAGACCGGCTGCGGCCGTCCGCCCACCACCGGCACGGCCGCGTCGTATCCCGCGGCCAGATCCGCCAGCAGGCGCAGGAGGGCGGGTCTGACCAGCGGCAGGTCGCAGGCGACGCACACCGCGGTCTCGGTCTCCGTGGCCAGCAGCCCGGCGTGGAGGCCGCTCAGGGGGCCCAGGCCGGGGAAGCGGTCCACGACCACTTCGCCCGCGGGCAGAACCGAATGCGCGCCGGTCGGCAGGAGGGCACGGTCGTCCCCTCCAGAGAGGACGGTGCGGTCGCGCACCACCACGAGCACGCGCGGGCACACCTGGGCCACCCGGCGCACCACCCGGTCGAGCAGCGTGGTGCCGCCGAAGGGGAGCAGGGCCTTCGGCCGCCCCATCCGCCGGCTGCGCCCGCCGGCCAGCACGATCCCCGTGACCGCCTCCATGCGCGGCCCATCGTACCATGAGGGCGAGGAGGGCGACGGTGGCGGTCGACCTCGAGACGGCGTTCCGACGGATCCTCGAGCAGGCGACGCCGCTCGGGACCGAGCGCGTGCCGGTCCACGCCGCGGCCGGCCGCGTCGCCGCCGTGCCGCTCCGGTGCAGCCACCCCGTCCCCCACTTCCGCCGCGCCGCCCTGGATGGCTACGTCGTCTGGCGCGACGACGTCGCGGAGGCCGCACCACAGCGGCCGGTGCGGCTGCGCCTCACGGGGGCGGTGCGCATGGGCGCCCCGCCCGGCGAGGGGCCGGGACGCGGGGAGGCCTGGGCGATCTCCACCGGCGGGGCGATGCCGCAGCGAGGCGACCGTGTCGTCCCGGTCGAGCACGTCCGCCGGGAGGGGGACAGCCTCGTGCTGGAGGCGCCCCCCGCCGACCGGACGCACGTCATCGAGGCCGGCGAGGACATCGCGGACGGCACCCTGCTCGTCGCGCCGGGCGAGGTGATCCGTCCGGGTGCGCTGGGGGCGCTGCTGGCGTGCGGCACAGGCGAGGTGGAGGTCTACCGCCGGCCGCGCGTGCTGCTCCTCTCCACGGGGGACGAGCTCGTTGCGTCTCCCACCGACACGCCGCTGCCGCAGGCACCGTGGCGCCCCGGGCTCATCCCCAATACCAACACCCCGGTGCTGGCGCTGGAGCTGGCAGCAGCCGGCTGCGCGGTGCAGACGGCCGGCGTGGTCCCGGACGAGCCGGCCGCGCTTGCCGGGGTGCTGGGACAGGCGGCGGAGAGTCCCGCCGACGTGGTCATCTCCACCGGCGGGGTCTCCGTGGGAGCGGCCGACCGTGTGCCGCAGACCTGGCTCGACCTGGGCGCGCGCGAGGTTGTGGGCCGCATCGACCTGAAGCCCGGTGGACCGTTCTTCGCGGGGCTCGTGGGATCCAGGTGGGTCGTGGGCCTGCCGGGCACCCCCGGCGCCTGCCTGGCCACCTACCACCTGCTGGTGCGTCCCCTGCTGCTGCGCCTGGCAGGGCGCCGGGACGTCGTGCGGCCGATTCACTATGCCCGCCTGCGGGCCGGCTTCACGCGGTCCTCCGGCCGGATGCAGGCGCTGTGGGCCGTCGTCTCGGGCGATCCGCCCGAGGTGGAGGTGCGGGAAGGCGGCGCCGGCCTGCGCGGGGCGGTGCGGGCGAACGCGCTCGTCCTCCTGCGGGCCGGGACCCTGCCGCTGCGGGCCGGCGCGCGCGTGCCGACGCTGGTCCTCGACCGTCCGGAGGATCGGGCCGACCTGGTGATCCCGCCTGGGAGGCCATCGCCCCTCGTCGTTGGCGTCGTGGGGCCCTCGGGCAGCGGCAAGACCACCCTGATCGAGGGCGTGGTGCAGCGGCTGCGGGCGGACGGCATCGCCGTGGGTGCCGTCAAGCACGCCGCCCACGGCTTCGAGGTCGACCGCCCGGGCAGCGACAGCGACCGCCTGGTGCGGGCCGGGGCCGTCCCCGTCCTCCTGGCGGGGCCGGCGGAGCAGGTCCTGCGCGTGCGCTGCGACGCCGCGGAGCTCTCCGTGGAGCGCCTTCTCGGTGCGGTCGAGGCGGCGGCCGAGGCGCTCGGGCAGCCGCTCGAGCTCCTCTTGGTGGAAGGGTTCCGCCACCCCGGCCGGCCGTGGGTGCAGGTGGGGAGTGAAACGCCGGGGCCTGGCGAAGGCAGGTCGGAGCAGCCCTGGCGCCAGGTGCCGGCGCTGGTGGACCTGCCGGCCGCACAGCGCGATGCGGTGCTCGACGACCTGGCGGCGCAGATCCGGTCCTGGCTGCGGCACGCGCCGAATGCTCCTTGACCCCTGGCCCGGCGGCATCTCCTCAGCCGGAGGGTATCCGCCTAATCCTGATGCGTCCAGGTTGAATCACCACAAAAGCTCCCGCGAGTGCGTCGGCATGGCGTCGGAGGAACTCCTCGGCGAGGATCCGGATCAATTAGCGCTTTGTTCGTTTGCGCGGAACGGGGATCGAGACCGTCTCCTCCGTTGCCAGGGCGTCGGCCGCGTATGCGATGGCCGCCCGGATGTCCGCCCGTGTGAGCCTCGGGTAGGCATCGAGGAGTTCGGCCTCCGTTGCGCCTTCGGCTAGCTCCCTGAGGAGCAGTTCCACCGGGATGCGCGTGCCACGGATGACCGGCTTTCCAAGCATGACCCTGGGGGTTACTTCGACCCGTGTCCTGGCGTTGTTCATGCGAGCCTCCGCATCAGTCACGCAACTGCTGATGAGAACGCCGGATGAGACTGACCAGCAAGGAGCATGACACACCGGTGGGAGCCGACGGGTTGATGAAGGGCGTGGTGCGGTCCCGAGGGCGAGCGGGGTCAGGGGGCCAGCGTGATGGCCGGTACCTGCGCGAAGGCCTCGGGGACGCGGGCCGTGAAGAGGAAGACCTGCCGCTGGCGCGCCGCCACCGCGAGCAGCGCCGCCACCGCCTCGGCACGCGCCGCATCGAAGTGGGCGAAGGGCTCGTCGAGGAAGAGCGGCGGAGTGCGCCCCTGGCAGACCAGGTCCACCAGGGCCAGCCGCACCGCCAGGTAGAGCTGGTCCGCCGTGCCGCGGCTGAGGTGCGGGACGCTCTTCCACCCGCCGGCGCGGTTCACCCACACCTTGGGGACGAGGCCGCGCTCCTCGAGGCCGACCCGCTGGTAGCCGTCCCGGGTGGCCTGGCGGAAGTACTCGCTGGCCCGGCGCTCCAGGAGCTCCCGGGCCGGCACGAAGGACTGGCGGCGCGCTTCCTCCAGCAGCTGGCGCGTCAGGTCGAGGACCGCGACCTCCTCCTGCACGGCGGCCTGCCGGGCGCGCAGGGCCGCCAGCCGCTCCTCCAGCACCAGGAGCTGCTCGGCGTGGTCGGGCATCTCGGCGAGCTGTCGCTCCAGCTGGGTGCGGCGGTCGCGCAGCAGCGCGGCCTCCTTCTCCAGCCCTTCCAGCTCGCGGGCCAGCCGTTCGGCCGGAGCTGCGGGGGCCGGGGTGGCCCCCCGGGCGTGCCCGGGCGGGGGTGGGACCGCCACACCTGCCTCCGGCCGTGCGCTCACCCGCGCGCGCAGCTGGGCCAGCTCCGCCTCCAGGTCCCGCGCGCGCTGCTCCAGGGCCTCTCGCGTCTGGTTCCCCAGCAGCTGGTGGATGGCCAGCCGCAGCTCCTCGTGCTGGTGCACCGCCTCGATGAAGGCGGCGTACTGCTGCTCCACCGCCTCGACCGAGGCCACGCCCAGCGCGTCCAGCCGGGTGCGGAAGTCCCGGGACGCCGCATCGAGCGCCCCGCGCGCCTGTTCCACCTGCTGGCGCAGGCGCAGCACGCGCTGCTCCTGGGTGCGGTAGACGGACTCGGTCTCGCTCACCCGCCCGCGCGTCCGCATCCCCAGCAGGATGACCACCAGCCCGGCCAACGTCGCCCCCCACGCGGCGGGCAGGTCGCGCAGCAGGGCCAGCAACGTCCCGGCGGCCGTGGCGGCGGCCCCGAACCCGCCCAGGACCAGGCCCACGCCGCTGCGGCGGCGCGCCTCGTGGTGCCGCGCGGCCAGGTGCTCCAGGGTGCGCTCCTCGCGGTCCAGGGTGTCCCGCGCCGTGCGCAGGGCCTGCTCCAGCGTGGTGAGCTGCCGGCGGGCCTGCACCAGCTCGCGCAGCGCCGCCTCCCGCTGGTTGCTGACCTGCTGCGCCCGCGCCTCCAGCGCCGCCAGGCGCTCCGAGAGGGTGTGCAACCGTGCCAGCAGGTCGCGCGACTGCGCCAGCTCCCGCTCCACCTCCTGCAGCCGCCGGCCCAGCGTGGCCTCCTGCTCCAGGGCGGCCAGGCGCTCGCGGCGGGATGCCACCTCGCGCTCCACGGCGGTCAGCCGCCGGGTCACGGTGCGCAGCTCGACGGCCAGCGTCTCGGCATGCTCGGCGCGTCGCTCCAGGTCGCGCCGTTGCGCCTCCAGCGTGGCCACGGTCTCGTCCCCCGAGCCCCGCCCCGCAGCGGCGGTCCGGGCCCGGCGCTCGTCGAGCCAGCGCAGCGCCGCCTCCACATCTTCGGTCCCCGCCCCGCTCAACACGCGCGTGAGCTGGCCGGCGATGTGCCGGCGGTCGTCGGTCAGGCGGGCCAGCTCCCCCTGGGCGACGAAGGCGGTGGAGCGGAAGAGCGTCTCGGAGGGGACGCCCAGCCAGGCCAGCATGCGCTGCTGCACGGCACGGGTGTCCGCCGTGCGCTCACCGCCGTCCTGTCTCTGCAAGAGCGCCGTGCCGGCCTCGAAGTCTTTGCGCAGCAGGTAGGCCCGGCCGTCCACCTCGAACTCGAGCGTGACCTCCCCCGCGCGGGATTCGCCCCACGGGCGCACCTGCTCGACGAAGCCCGCCGGCGGCGCGGCCGGGTTCACCGCCAGCGCCGCGTGAAGCGCCTCGAGCACGGTGGACTTGCCGGCCTCGTTGGGCCCGCAGATGACGTTGAGCCCCGGGGCGAAGGTCCCGGTCCAGTCGGCGAACTTCTTGAAGCGGCGCAGCCGCACGCGCCGCAGGATCACGAGGCCTTCCCTCCCGTCGCCAGCAGCCACAGCCCCAGCCGGGCGGCCTGCGCCACCCGCCGGGCTTCCTCCGGCGTGCGGGCCTCGCCGAGGCGGCGCTGGGCCAGCGCCAGGAACTTCCCGCGGACGGTCACGTCGCCCGCCGCGGGGGCCTGCAGGCCCACCGTCGTCTCGTCGCTGATCTCCAGCGCGAAGAAGCGGGACGCCAGGCGCTCGCGCACCGCGGCCACGTCGAGGAAGTGCCCCGGCGGCACCTCCCCGGTCAGCCGCACGTGCAGGACCAGGTCGCCGTCGGCGTGGGTCTCGAGGGCGGCCGCCAGCGCGTCGGTGGTGGCCAGCGACGCCGCCGCCACCGTCACGACCTCCGCGCGGCGCCGGCCGAGCCGCAGTGCGGAGACCTGCGGCGGCCCGTCGCTGAGCGTGACCAGGAGGCCGCCTTCCCCCTGCCCGTCCCGGTCCACCAGTTCGGGAGTCCCGGCGTACCAGGCGGGCACGCTCGCGGGGAGCATGTGCACCCGGTGGAGGCCCCCCAGGGCCAGGTAGGCCAGGCCGGCGTCGCGCGCGGCGGCCAGCGCCTCGGCAGCCTCCTTCACCCCGACATGCCCGACGCCGACCGTGGGCGCGGCCGGGGCGGGGGCGGGCAGCCGCCACGTCCCGGTCTCCCCCCGGCGGCGGGAGCGGCCGCTGACGGCGAGCGGGGTCTCGGGCAGCTCGATGACGGCCGGCGTGGGCGGCAGGACGGTGACGCCCGGCACTCCGGCGAGCGCCCCGGCGGCGTAGGTCCCGTCCGCCTCCAGCGCGTCGGCCTCGCCGGCGGCGATGACGACGGGGATCCCTGCCGCGGTCACGCGGCCGAGCTGCGCGGCGACGAACTCGGCCAGCTCGCGCGGCGGCCGGGGCGTGGCGAAGAGGTCCCCGGCCACCACGACGGCGCGCACGTGCTCCGCCAGCCCCTTCTGCAGCGCCCTGGCAAAGGTCTCGCGCACCTGGCGGCGCTGGGCCGCCCCGCGCTCTCCCAGCCAGGGCAGCGGCGCCCCCAGGTGGACGTCGGCCAGGTGGAGGAGGCGCACCTTACCGGCTCTGGCCATGGGTCACGATCGCCTCCCGCACGCCGTGACCGGCGACGGCGGCCACTTCGAAGCGCACCCCCTCGTACACCACCACGTCCCCCACCCGCGCCGGCCGCTCCAGCAGGGCCAGGATCAGGCCGCTCGTGGTGTCGACTTCCTCGTGTTCCAGTTCGACGCCCAGGTGCTCCCCCACTTCGTCCAGCCGCACCGTCCCGGCGACGTGGAGGCGGCCGGCGGCGTCGCGCCAGATCTCCGGGCGCTCCCCGGCATCCGGCTCGATCTCGCCGACGATCTCCTCGAAGAGGTCCTCGATGGTGACGATGCCGCGCGTGCCCCCCTGCTCGTCCAGCACCACGACGAGCTGGCTGCGGGACTGGTGCATCACCTCGAGGACCCGGTCGAGGGGCGTCGTCTTCGGCAGGAAGGCCACGGGGCGCGGCTGGTCCACCCCGAGCGGCCGCCCGGCCACCAGGCGGGCCAGGAGGTCCTTGACGTGGACGGCGCCGACGATGTGGTCGAGGTCCTCGCGGTAGACGGGGTACCGGGTGTGCGGGGCGGTCACCAGGATCTCCTCGATCTCCTCGGGCGTGGCGTCCTCGGGGATGCCGACCACCTCCACGCGCGGGACCATCGCCTCCCCCGCGGTCAGCTCTCCGAACTCGAAGAGCTCCCGCAGCACCCGCCCGGCCTCGGGGCGCAGCAGGCCGGTGGCCTGGCTCTCCTCCACGATGAGCTGCAGCTCCTCGGGGGTGTAGTAGTACTCGGCGGCGCTGGGGCGTCGGGTGAACCCGACCAGCCGGAGCACGCCGTTGCCGAGGGCGTTGAGGCCCACCACGAAGGGGTAGAGCAGGGTGCGGATCCACAGGACCGGCGGGGTGACGGTGAGCACGGTGGGCTCGGCGTACTGCAGCGCCAGCGACTTGGGGACCATCTCCCCCACGACGATGTGCAGGGAGGTGAGGACGGTGACCGCCAGCACGCTGCCGACGGCGTGCGCGGCGATCCAGCGCGCCGCCCCCCATCCCTCCAGCTGGGCGGCGATCCACTCGGCCACCACGTGCTCCCCGTACATGCCGAGCCCCAGGCTGGCGGCGGTGATGCCGAGCTGGGCCGTGGCGATGTACTGGTCCTGCCAGCGCGGGTCGCTCAGGATGCGCTGCACCAGGCGGGCGATCCGCTCCCCCGCCGCGACCCGCCGGCTGATGACCGGGCGGGGCACGCCCACGATGGCGAACTCGGCGGCGACGAAGAGCCCGTTCAGCAGGACGAGGGTGAGGATGACCAGCAGCGGGATCACCGCCGGCCTCCCGCCAGCTGCGCCGGGCGCACGGCCACCGCCGCCACGGCGTGGTGCTCCACGGCCACCACCTCGACCTCGACGCCGTCGATGGTGACGCGCTCCCCCACCTCGGGGAGGTGGCCGAGCGCCTCCACGACCCGCCCCCCTACCGTGTCCGCCTCGCCGTCGCCCAGCGGGCCGATCCACGGTTCCGCCTCGTGCAGGCGCATGCGGCCGGGCAGCAGCAGCCGCCCGTCGGGGAGGCGCTGCGGCGCCGCCGCCTCGGCCTTGAACTCGTCGGGGACCGGCCCCAGCAGCTCCCGCAGGACGTCCTCCAGCGTCACCAGCCCGGCCACGCCCCCCAGCTCGTCGATGACGATGGCCATCTGCGAGCGCGCCTCGCGCAGCAGGCCGAGCAGCCGGTCGGCCCGCACCATCTCCGGGACGCGCGGTACCGGGCGCATCGCCTGCCGCACCAGGTCCGGCGGGACGACGCGCTGGCCGCCGGCGGCGCGCATCGCCCGCACCCACCCCACCGTCAGGTCGCGGGCGTGCACGATGCCGACGATGTCGTCGATGGTCCCCCGGTAGACCGGCAGGCGCGTGAAGGGCGAGGCGGCGACGGTGCGCAGGACTTCCTCCACCGGGTCGTCGAGGTCCACCGCCACCATCTGCGTCCGCGGGACCATGAGTTGGCGCACCTTGCGCGTGGTGAGCTGGAGGGCGCGCTGCAGGCGGCGGTGCTCGTCGGGCTCGAGCAGCCCTCCGTCCCGGCTCTCCGCCAGCAGCAGGGCGATCTCCTCGGGGGAGTGGACGTGCCGGTGCCGCGCCTGGGGGATGCGCAGCAGCCGGAGGAGCCAGAGGCCGCTGCCGTTCAGCAGGGCGATGAACCAGGAGAAGAGCCCCAGCGACCAGCGCATGGGGATGGCCGTGGCCAGGGCCACGGTCGTGGGGCTCTGCAGGGCCACGGTCTTGGGGATGAGCTCGCTCAGGAGGACCTCGAGGCTGGTGAGCCCCACCAGGACCACGACCGAAGCGGCCGAGAGCGCGAGCGCCTCGCTCCATCCGCCGTAGGTGGCCAGCAGCGGGGCCAGGGCCCGCGCCAGGGTGGCCTGCCCGTAGGCGCCCAGGACCAGGCTGCTGAGGGTGATGCCGACCTGACAGGCGGCGATGTACCGGTCCAGCCGGCGCGGGTCCTCCAGGTGCGGCAGGAGGCGGCGGGCCAGCGCATGCCCCTCCTCCGCCAGCTGGCGGATGCGGCTGCGGCGCACGCCGACCGCGCCGAACTCCGCCAGGACGTAGAAGGCGTGGATGGCGATGAGCAGGAGGATGACGAGCCCGACGCTGAGGCTCACGATCCGCCTCCCCTCGGATCGTGCGGGACGGGCTCCCCTCCGGGGTCGGCCATGGGCACCCCTATCATACCATCCAGGGGTTCTATTGCCTTTGAGAGGGGGATTTCAGGCCTCCAAGAGGCCTTCTTGCGGTCACGGGCCGTGGAGAGCCCGGGCGATGCGGCGCTGCCTGGCCAGGTGGACGAACCAGCCCGCCGCTCCGGCGACGGCCAGGAGGACGAGGCCCGCCCGGGGGAGCCATCCCCACTGGGCCCAGCGCGACGCCAGGTAGGCGAAGAGGGCCAGTCCGGCCACGGTGTAGAGGAGCGAGCCCACGAGCGTCCACAGGAGGAAGGCGGGGAACGGCATCAGGCCCACCCCGGCCAGGCCGGATCCCCAGGGGCGGAGCTGACCCAGGAAGCGGACGACCAGGATGGCCACGGCGCCGTGGCGGACGAAGAGGTCGTGGAGCGGCCGCTGGACGGCTGCCGCCTCCGGCCGTCCGGAGAACGCACGCCTGAGGAGCCAGCCACCCTGCCGGCCGACGAGGTAGGCGGCCACCGAGCCCAGCACCTGCCCGCCCAGCACGGCCAGGAAGGCGACGGGATGGGGGAGGCGGATGGCCACCAGGAAGGCCGCTTCGGTGGGGAAGGGGACGAAGGCGCTCTCCAGGGCGAACGCCGCGAGCACCCCCCACACCCCATAGCCCTCGACCACAGTCAGGACGGCCTCGGCCAGCGAGCGCACGCGCGTCAGGGCAGCCGGTAGACGCGGCGGGCGTTGCCGGCCAGGATGAGGGCGCGCGGCTCGGGGGGCAGCTCCAGCCGCTCGAGGATGGCCGCCGCCTGCAACTGCTTCGCGTAGGTCTTGTCGGTCGGCAGCGCGTTCTGGTTGATCGCGAGCGCGTAGAACGTCGCCGCCTCGCGATCGGCGGGATACGCCTCGACGAGCTTCGCCATCGCCGCCTCGTAGGCGAGGGTGCGCGTCCGCTGGTCGGTCGTGCGGAAGTCGCGGTAGAGCTCAGCGGCGGCCCGCAGATAGGCGCGCTCGCGCTCGGTTTTCGCGCCCACTTCGAGGCCGCGCGCGACCGCCTTCGCGCCCGGCTCGAGCGCCTCGGGCGGCCGCAGGCCGGCGAAGGGGTTGCCCCAGTGGCTCAGCGCCAGCCCCCAGTAAGCGATGCCGCACGAGGGATCCTGTTCGAGCACGGACTGGAAGCCGTCGGCGGCCGCGCGCCACCAGAACGAGTGCAGCAGCGCCACCGCGCGGTTGAACGCGGGCCGAACGGCCGGGTCGCAGGAAATCTCGAACTCCACCTTGCCCAGGCGCTCGGTCGACGCTTCGCCGTGGTGATGCTGGGCGGCGGCGGGCGCACTGCCGAGCGCGGCGGCGAAAGCGATCAGCATGGCGGAACGCGGGATGGACATAGGGCCTCCGTGCGCCGACGATCGGCGCACCGCTGCGCGACGGGGTCGTCGCTCGCAGGCGCTCGGTCGCCTGCGGTCACCACGGATCGACCTGCAGGGATGGGCGCGTCGGAAGCGCGCATCTCGGCGGATCCGAACCGGTCGTCGCATCGGCCGGCGACGCTCGCGCGATCCGAGACAAGCGCCGGCCGGCATTATATCCCCGGGCCGCGCTCCGCCGCTCGCGCGCGAAAGGAGGGATCGCGGGACGGGGGTGCGACCGG
>Ga0101943_1000445_pt1 | contig 70311 bp, 52 predicted proteins | sample DewCreD2012metaG_5_FD_75244 | JGI IMG/M metagenome (GOLD analysis project Ga0101943, IMG submission 75244) | Hot spring sediment bacterial and archeal communities from British Columbia, Canada, to study Microbial Dark Matter (Phase II) - Dewar... ... | reverse complement strand
ACGCCGTTGCAGATGCGTTACACTACCACGGCGGGCTGACGGTCGCCGCTCTTGACGGTGTTCGGTTGCCGCAAAAAGTCGCATTTCCCCTCTGTAATCGCGCATCTCAGCAACCACGGCGGGCTGACGGTCGCCGCTCTTCAAAAACGTGCGTTTGTGCACCGCGAATGGCGTTTTGCACCGAAAGCTGGTGTGCAGCGCGACTGGCGTTTTTCTAGCGAACCAGTTTACAAAGCGACGAAGCGTCGTTCGGCAGCGGAGCGGTAGATGGCGAGGATAATTTCGACAGCAACACGTCCCTCCTGGCCATCTACGAGCGGTCGCGTGCCGGTCTCTATCGCCCGTAGGAAGTCGGCGAGTTGACGGCGGTGATATTCATGGGAAATCGCTGCCGGGTGCGATGCGCCTCCCGACGCTTGCACCTTCTGGGCGAAGCGGGCGCGAATCTGCTCATCTTCGGGTCGCGGCTCGGCGAACTCCCAGCGGAGCACATCTTCCTGCTCGACAACGACGCTGCCACGGTCGCCGTGAATGGCAATGGTTTTCGGTAACCCGGGCCAGATGCTCGTCGCTGCCTGAATGACGCCCAGGGCACCGTTGCCGAATCGCAGGATGGCTACCGCAGTATCTTCGACCTCGATCCGCTGATGTGCCAGCGTTGCGGTGATCGCCGCCACCTCCACCGGCCGACCCATCATCCAGTAGAGCAAATCCACATTGTGGATGGCCTGGTTCATGAGCGCCCCGCCGCCATCCAGCGCTTTGGTACCCTTCCAGCCGCCCTGATCGTAATACTCCTGCGAGCGCCACCATTTGCAGGTGGTTTCACCGAGCGTGAGCCGACCAAACCGCCCCTGCACGACGGCTTGTTTGAGTACCACGTTGGCATCAGCAAAACGGGAGGGGAAGATCGTGCACAACAGGACTTTGTTTCGCTCACACGCGGCGATAATGCGGTCGCAGCGATCGAGAGTAATCTCGAGCGGCTTCTCGACGACCACATGTTTTTTGGCTTCGGCGGCGGCTACGGCAGGTTCCATGTGAGCACCGCTGGGCGTGCAGATGTTGACGATGTGCAAATCGCTTCGCCGCAGCATCGCCGGCAAATCCGTGTAAATCTCGCACTGTACGCCCACGGCTTCCTGCAGCTTGCGGGCGTTCTCCGGATTACGACTGTACAAGGCTACCAGTCGAGCATTCGGCAATTCCTTAATCGCCTGGGCATGAAAGCGAGCAATCATCCCGCAACCGACTATGCCGAATCCGAACATGGTCATCGCACTTCCCCTGTTCCTGGATTCGCAGTGGTTAGCTGATCCTTTCGAGAGCGCGTCCAGGGGAAGGGAGCCATCGTCACTCCCTTGCCCGCCATCGGCATTGGCGAGGGTTCAGTTTGCTGGAAAGTGGATGCGGCGGCGTAATGCGGAGCGGCAGCCGTCAGCAGGCGGTGGTTTGCCCGTTATTCTTCCTCCTCTTCCTCGGCAGCCCGGGCAGCCTTGGCGACGATTTGTTGCTGAATATGGGCGGGCACCTGATCGTAATGGCTGAATTCCATGGTGTAGGAACCCTGCCCTTGCGTGATGCTGCCGAGCACTGCGGCGTAGCGCGTGACCTCGGCGAGCGGCACCCGCGCCCGAATCACCTGCAAGTCGCCCGGCAAGGTATCCTGATTCTCGATCCGTGCCCGGCGGGTGTTGAGATCCCCCAGGATGGCGCCGGTGAATTTCGAAGGGACGGTGACTTCCAGAAGCACAATCGGTTCGAGCAGAACCGGCTTGGCACTGAGTACGCCGTTCTTGAACGCCACTCGCGCAGCCGTCTTGAAAGCCGCCTCCGAGCTATCCACGGGGTGGTCCTTGCCGAAATACACTTCCACGCCGATGTCCTGCATGCGATAACCGGCCAGGGCTCCCTTTTCCATGACTTCCATGCACCCCTTGTACACGGCCGGCATAAACTGGTTCGGGATCACGCCACCGACAATGCAATCCACGAAGGCGAAATTGTATTCGGGATTGTAAATGCAGAACTCCTCGCGGATTTCCGGAAAGCGTTCTTTGTTCATAAAACGTTGGCGACATTCCTCTTCGGTGGTGATGTCGCGGGGCAAGGGATAGACACGCAGATGCACCTCGCCGAACTGACCACGCCCACCGGTCTGCTTCTTGTGGCGATGCTGGCCCTCGCCCATAGTGGTGATGGTTTCGCGGTAGGGAATCTTCGGCTCTTTGGTAACGACTTCGAGGTCGAATCGCCGTTTCAGCCGCGCCTGGATAATGTCCAGATGCAACTGACTGACGCCGGTCACGACCAGTTCGCGGGTCTGAGGGTCGCGGGTAACTTTGAAAGTCGGGTCTTCTTCCGCCATCTTGGCGAGGCTCACCGATATTTTCTGCTCGTCGCCCCGGCTCTTGGGCTCAATCGCCAGGCCGTACATCGGGGTCGGAAATGTCGGCATGGGGAGTTGCAGGTTCTCGGTGGTCAGGGTATCGCCGATCTTCAAGTCTTCCACTTTGGCGACGGCGAAGATGTCGCCGGCAATAGCTTCGCTCATCGGTTTGGTCGTCTTGCCGTGTACCTGCAACAAACCGGGCGAGCGTTGCGATTTGCCAGTGCGGGCGTTGGGGATCGGGGTATCGCTGCTCATGCGACCGGAGAATAAGCGGATGAAGCTCAGGATGCCAACGAAGCGATCATTGAGGACTTTGAAGACCTGACCCACCAGCGGGCCGCTTTCGCTCGCCGGCAGGGCTACCGTTTCCGTCTGGCCGTTGTGCGTGCGTGTGGCCAAGCGTGGTTTGGCCTGCGCTGGCGATATCGCCCAGTCCAGCAACGCATCCATCAACTCGCCCACGCCGATGTCCTTTTTCCCCGAAGCAAACAGGATCGGCACCACCGCGCCGGAGACCAACGCCTGCGGCAGAACTCGCAACAATTCCTCGGTCGTGACCTCGCCTTCGGTGAGATACTTTTCCATCAACGCATCATCGGTTTCGACGATCGCATCCAGGAGTTGACTGCGAGCGGTCTGGAAATCCAGAAGCAGGCCGTCCGGAACCTGCTCCGGTGGCTGCAACAGGTTGACCACGCCGCGAAACTCACCGCCCACGCCAATCGGCACCTGAAACGGCACACACCCTTTGCCAAACGTCTGCTGAATCTGCCGCAGCAACGCCTCGAGATGAATATTCTCGGCATCCATCTTGTTGATAACGATCATGCGAGCCAGTTCTAGCCGCTTCGCTTCGTTGTATAGCCGACGCGTGTTAACCTCGATACCCGCCGGCGCGCTGACTACGATGACGGCGGTCTCCGTGGCATGCAGGGCGCACAATGCCTGGCCGATGAAATCCGGGTACCCCGGGGTGTCCAGCAAATGGAGTTTCTTGCCGCGATATTCCACGGTTAGGATTTTCGTGTCAATGGTAGCGCGGCGTTTCTTTTCCTCGTCGTCGTAATCGCAGAAGCTGGTGCCATCATCCACACTGCCACGGCGATCTACGACCTTGGCGCGGTAAAGAATGGTGTCGAGCAAAGTCGTCTTACCGGAGGCGCTGTGGCCGACGAAAGCGACGTTACGCAGGTCTTCCACACGATATTTGGCCATGCTTGCTTCCCTTTGGCACTGGCTAGCTCAGGCGGCGCAGCATGCTGCGCCCTGCGACTGCTGCGTTGGCACCGGTAGTTTACGCTACCGGTTCGCACTTCGTACCTCGCCGGGAAAAATACCGGACTAGTATATGCTACGGAGCGGTTGCGGAAACCGACACGGTCAGCCGCTCTTCAACGCTGGCGGCGCTGCCCGGAGGAGGGAGTGTCGGCGCCGGGTCGTTTGGTAAAGCGCAGCGTGCCAGGCCACTACGGGTGGTGCGAGCGAGGCGGTTGGCCCGTCTGCAATGCCTCGTCCAGCCGGATACGACCCTCATAAAGAGCTTTGCCGACAATGCAGCCGGCAACGCCCACAGAGCGGAGCTGGGCGATGTCCGCGAGGCTACCTATTCCACCCGATGCGATGACCGGCAAGCGGGCCTGTTGCACCAGCCGGTTCAGCCAATCGGTGTTCACGCCGCATAACATGCCATCGCGGCGGATGTCGGTGATAATGAATCCAGCCAGGGGCCAGTCGGCAAAGCGTTGCAACACGTCCTCGACCCGCAACCGGGTGGTGTTCTGCCAGCCGTGGGTCGCCACCAGCCCGTCGCGTGCATCCACGCTCAAATACAACCGCTGGGGATAGCGTTGCACCATACTCTCGAACCAGGCCGGTTCCTGAAACGCCCGGGTGCCGATGACACACCAGCTTACACCGACCTCCCAGGCAGCTTCCAGGTCGGCCGTGCTGCGCAATCCGCCACCGAACTGGCAGGGAATCCTCACCTCCTGCACTATCCGCCGGACCACCGGCCAATTCTGGGGTGAGCCGAGACGGGCTCCATCGAGGTCGACCAGATGGAGTCGGTGGGCACCGAGCTGTTCCCAGTGCCGGGCGATGCTGACCGGATCGTCTCCATACACGGTCAGCTCGGCAAAGTTTCCTTGCCGTAACCGCACACAGCGACCCGCCTGCAAATCAATCGCCGGGATAATCAGCATCTCCGTTCCTGCTGCGAGACCACATCGTTTCTGAATTCAGGAGCCAGTGGCGTAATCCACCGATCGGTGTCGTCCGTCAGGTCAGGCTGGCAAAATTGGCGAGCATTCGCAAACCGACCTGCTGGCTTTTTTCGGGATGGAATTGCGTGGCGAACAATCGGCCACGCCACACCGCAGAGGCAAACCAGCCGCCATAGTGTGTGTGGGCGGCGATCACTTCCGATTCGGTCGGCACCGGATAGTACGAATGCACGAAATAAACATAACTGCCGCTGGCCACGCCCTCGAATAACGGGCATTGGCCATCGTGCACGATCTGATTCCAGCCCATGTGCGGCACTTTCAGGCCCGGCACGTCGGCAAACCGCACCACTTCGCCACGCAGTACTCCCAGCCCAGCGTGCTCACCGTCTTCATAGCTTTTTTCAAAAAGCAGTTGCAGTCCCAGGCAGATGCCGAGAAAGGGTTTGTCGGCGAGGATGTGCCGTCGAATCGGTTCGACCAGTCCAGCCTGGCGAAGCCGGTGCATGGCGTCGCCGAATGCCCCCACGCCGGGCAGAATCAATTTTTCCGCCCGAAAAACCAGTTCCGGGTCGGCGCTAATGACGGCGTGATGCCCGAGTTTTTCCAGGGCCTTCTGCACGCTCCGCAGGTTGCCCATGCCGTAGTCCACAATGAGAATCATGCCTGGCCCCGCGTCGTGACGAGAGCCGCTAAAGCCGCGGACAGCAGCCCGCCGGAGATCACTTCTAACCGTTCACCATCATACGCCGGATCGTGGCAGCGGTAGTGCCGATGGGTTGGCCAGGCGTTTTCATTCAGCGGCGAGGATCAGGGTGAGCATCCGCCAAACCAGCGACAGCACCAGCGACAGTACCGCGAACGCTGCCGCCAGCAACAATAGCAGCGGCAAGTCGAATAATACACCTTGCAGCGGGCGCAGCAACCAGTTGCTGGCCAGTTGCGCCACCAGCCCACCACCCGCCAGGAATGGACCGAACGGTAATTCCCGACCCCGCGCTGTGATCAGCAGAAACAACCCGTAGCCCATCGCCAGGAACACCGCCACTGCCAGTGCCACCAGTACGCCCTGCCAGCCGACAAATGCACCGATGAGCATCATCAGGTCGGCATCGCCAAGTCCCAGCGCTTCCCTGCGAAAGGCCCAGGAAAACACCAGTCGAATCAGCCGTAGCAGCAGCGTTCCGAACAAGGCTCCGAAAAGGGCGTTGGCCAATCCCGTCCACCAGGCGCCCGGTGGCAACCCCGGCGGCAAAGGAAACCAGAGTGGCCAGGGCTGCACTCCCAGCGGAACCGGCAGGAGCACGCCGCTGGTCGCCAGTCCGCCGTATTGCACCAGTTCGCGTTCCCACGGCGACAAAGTTGGGAGGTCGGGCGACATCGGCCAGGGCCACGGTGCCAGAGCTCCAGCCAGACAGCCCAGTGCCGTCCCTGTTATGGTCAGCTGCAGGGGAATGGTCATGGTGTCTATATCCGTGAACGTGGCTACCAGCAGCAGTGCTACCAGCACCACGTCATACAGCCACACACCGAGCAACCGCACCGCCAGCATCTCCTGCAAAGCTCGTAAGCGCTGCTCCGTCTCGAGACTTTCCAGTTTCTGTAACTGCTTCTGGGAAAAAAGCACGGCGCCGGGCTGACGGGTGAATCCGTGGCTATCCCGCTGCACGACCAGCCAGAAACATAGAACAAACAGCATGGCGGTCAGCAGTTCGACCCAGAAATAGCGCATGGAAAATGCCTGCCCACACTGGCGACACCGGCCACGCAACACCCAGTAGCTGATCAGCGGGATATTGTCGAACCAGCGAATAGCTTGGCCACAACTGCCGCAGCGAGAGCCCGGCCAGAAGATGCTCTGCCCTGCCGGCAAGCGGTAGATGCACACGTTCAAGAAACTGCCGACGACCGCTCCTAGCGTAAACACCACCAGTGCCATCAGCCAGGGATAATCCAGCACCAGTCCACCCAACAAGGCCGTCATGGTGTTCCCCTGCGGCGACTTATTACCAGTACGGGAGTCATTCACGGCAGCGCTGGCCGCCCAGCCGAAAATATTCGCCCCCTCTCGCGCCCGGGCCAAACGCTGTATCGCTCCGGCCGGGCGATTGCTCGGCTTCGGTTCGAGGCGATGGTTCTGGTTTGGCCAGGCCCTGGCGCTCGGGCCGCTGGTTCTTGTTGGCGCGAATTTCGGCCAGAGACATAGCGCCCCCGGCGAGCGTCGCCAGACGGTACACACACCGTCGGCCGTGCACTGCCAGGTTCCACAGACATATTACCATTTTCCCGGCTGGCAGGTCGGCTCGCTCAGCGCGACCTCTAGAGACAGAGGACGAGTGCGGGCAACCAGCCCGGTCGTTCTAACTGCAACAATGCCGCCTGGCGCTACGCCACAGCCCACCGGCAGCTTACCCACCCGGCTGCAGCTTCCCATTCGCCGCATCGGGCTGCGCGTTGGCCATATCCGTTCCGCCAACCTCGGTGTCGTCGCCACGCCGGCTGTTACGGGTCGCAACTTCCGGCGAATCCCTTGACGTGGGCTAGCGTGCCTCTGCCCGATCCCGAAGCCGCTCCCAGCACGGTCGCGCCGCAAGCGACGCGGGTGGTGGTCTTTGCATAAAAAAGTGTAATAATCAAATTGGAGCGGCGCGGCGCTCTTGAAGTCAACGCCAGCCTCGGGGGCGTGAGACCGCAGGAGCTCGCCTGCGTGTCCGCTGGACGACGTGGGGGCGCGGAGGATGGCCGCAACGCCAGCAGGCGAAATTCGGCAAAGCGATCGGCCAGCAACCATGGCAGCGACGTTGATTGTCTTGCAAGGGCCCTTACAGGGCAAACGCTTCCAGCTGGACGGCCCGGTAGTCTCGGTGGGTCGGGATGCCAGCAATCGCATACGGTTGCAGGACACGGAAGTATCGAGGCGGCACGCGGAGTTCCGTCGCACCGAGCAGGGTTATGTCGTGGTGGATTTGGGTTCGAGCAACGGCACCTGGGTCAACGGTCAGCGCGTTCAGGAACAACTGCTGAAAACGGGAGACCGAATTCGCCTCGGGCAAACCGTGTTGTTGTACAGTGGCGGGGAGTTACCCGTTTGGAACGACGTCGCCGAGAAAATCAGCCTGATCGGTCGCGGCGAACAAGAGTTGACCACGGCCTCCATCGTTCGCCGTATGCCCGAAGAGGAAGGCGCCCGAGTCCTGGCCGACCCCCAGAAGGCCGACAGCCTCTGGGCGAAAAACGCCTTGACCAACCTGCGGGTGCTCCTCCAGGCTGCTCAGGTGGTCAGTCAGGTACTGGACATTCAGCAGCTGTTGGGGCAGTTGCTGGAGTTGATGCTGGAAAGTGTCCCGGCCGAGCGAGGTTGCGTTTTGCTGCATCAGCCGGAACGGGGTGAACTGCAACCGGTGGCGGCCCGCTGGCGCCAACAGCAGACCAGCCAGGAGCAGTTTCCCATCAGCCGCACCATTCTCGATTATGTCTTGCAGCACCACGAAGGGATTTTGCTCTCCGATGCCCCGCACGATACCCGGATTGGCCCGGCAGCCAGCGTGGTGCGTTACGGCATTACCGAAGCGATTTGCGTGCCCATGAAAGGCCGACACGAAACTGTCGGACTTGTCTATCTCGACACTCGCCGACCTGTTCACGAGACCTCGGCCGAACTGAAATTGACCGAGGAGCATCTGCGGCTGGCAATGGCCCTGGCGCATCAGGCCGCTCTGGCTGTCGAGGAGACCCGTTACTACCAGGCCCTGGTGCAATCGGAACGACTGGCTGCCATCGGCCAGACCATCGCCGCTGTCAGCCATCACATCAAGAACATCCTCCAGGGGCTGCGCAGCGGCATGGACCTGCTCCATATGGGCATCCGCGACAAGAACGAGACCTTTCTACAGCAAGGCTATCGCATCCTCGAGAAAAACCAGGCACGCATCTACGACCTGGTCATGGACATGCTCAGTTATTCCAAGGAACGCGAACCCTGTCTGGAACCCTGCGACCTGAACGGACTGATTCAGGACGTGCTCGAACTCCTGGCCGGTCGCATTTCCGAACAGCAAGTGCAATGTCAAGTGGAACTGGCGGCGCTGCCCGGCCCGGTGCTGCTCGACGCCGAAGCTATCCATCGCTGCTTGCTCAATCTCGTAAGCAATGCCCTGGATGCTTTGCTGGAGGTAGATGAACGTAAGCTCACCATCCGCACCGAACTCGACAGCGAACAACGTCAACTCCGCATTCACGTTGCCGACACCGGCCCCGGTATCCCACCGGATAAGCTCGGCGAGCTGTTCAAACCGTTTGTTTCCAGCAAGGGGGCTCGCGGAACCGGTTTGGGGCTGGCCGTCAGTCGCAAAATCGTTCGCGAACATGGCGGCGACATCCTGGTTCATTCCGAGCCTGGTCGCGGCAGCGAGTTCGTCGTCTGCCTGCCCTGGCTTACCTCGCCGGCCCACCGCAGCAGCGGTTAGTTCTTTCCCGCACCCACCGCAGTAGCGGTGAGTGTTGTCCTGCGATCATCTGTCCCGCGCCAGCACGAGGAGCGGTGGGCGTTAGCCCGCCGTGGTTTGGGAGGCGCGTCTACAAGGGAAATCGCCAATCGCAGTGGGCGTGGGCTCGGACAGCGTCAGGAGCGGCGGGCGTAAGCCCGCCGTGCTTACCGACAGAGGTTTCGCGTAGGATAACGTTGCCGGGAATTGCAAGACCGGGCCATCGGAGTTGGTCTGGAGCAAAGTCCGGGTGAGGGAAACAGGGCTGGATTACAGGGGGAAAGCATGCCTGTCGCACAGGAACAGTTGCCGTTACCGCGACGGTACCTGGTGGGGTTTCACTGGCGTCGGACGCCGCACTATTTCACCGACATCCTGGTTCTCGGAGCAGGGCTGGCCGGTTTGCGTGCTGCCCTGGCCGTGCCCGCCTCCCTTGACGTGCTGGTCGCGACCAAAGACCGGTTGCCGGAATCCAACAGCTTTTATGCCCAGGGCGGCATCGCCGGGGTTCTGGATGCGGGTGATCGCTTCGAGGATCACGAGAGCGACACGCTGCGGGCGGGGGACGGTTTGTGTGATGCCGAGGTGGTTCGCCGGGTGGTACGCGAAGCCCCACGTGAGATCGAAGCCTTGCAGCAGTGGGGTGCTCGCTTCGATGAACAAGGGCCGGGCAAACTCAAGCTGGCCCGCGAGGCTGGACACAGCGCTGCCCGCATTGTCCATGTCGGCGACGCCACTGGACAGGAAGTGATGCGGGTGGTCATTGCCCAGGCCCAGCAGCGCCCGAACATCACCATCTGGGAGAACACCTTCAGCCTGGATTTGCTGACCGCGGAAGGGCAATGTGTCGGGGCGGTGATCTACCGCAACGGCGAGGTGTGGTTGGTTTGGTCGCGGCAGACGATTCTGGCAACAGGCGGCGTAGGCCAACTGTACCGCGAAACCACTAACCCGGCAGTAGCCACCGGGGACGGTCTGGCCATGGCCTGGCGAGCCGCTGCACAGATACGCGATATGGAATTCTTGCAATTCCATCCGACAGTGCTCTACGTGGCCGGTTCCGCTCGCCATCTCATCACCGAAGCCGCTCGTGGAGCTGGGGCGATTTTACGCGACCGTTTTGGCCGACGCTTCATGCCCGAGGTTGATCCGCGTGCGGAGCTTGCCCCGCGGGATATTGTCGCCCGAGCCATTGTCCGGCAAATGGAGAAAACCCAGCATCCCTGCGTGTACCTGGACATGTCACATCTGGAGGCGGAACGTCTTCGCCGGGAGTTTCCCGGTATCGCACGGGTGTGCGGCAGTTTCGGCCTGGACATTACCCGCGACTGGATTCCGGTGCGTCCGGCGGCGCATTACATGATTGGCGGCGTGAGCGTGGACCTTCTTGGCCGGACCTCGCTTCCCAACCTTTGGGCGTGTGGGGAAGTATCAGCCAGCGGTTTACACGGGGCCAATCGCCTGGCTTCCAACAGTCTGCTGGAAAGCCTAGTCTATGGCCGATGGTGCGGCGAAGGGGCGGGCGAGGCGGCTCGGCAAATGCAAAGTCCATCGCGACCACTGCCACTTAGCGCTGCCGGCGGCCAGTGCGATACCACCATTCAGCCCGGCGACATCCGCAATGCCCTGCAAAGCCTGCTGTGGCGTAAAGCCGGTATCATCCGCCACGGACAAGCCTTGCAGGAGGCTCTCAGCGACGTTCGCTTCTGGGCCGGATACGTCCTGGCTCAGGAGTTCCGGGAACCGGCCGGGTGGGAATTACAAAATCTCCTGACCAACGCCTGGATGCTCGTCTGGGCCGCCTGGCAGCGCCAGGAATCGCGGGGTGTTCATTACCGCGAGGATTTCCCTCACCGCGACGATCGGCACTGGCAACGCCACCTCACAGTGCCGCCGCCGTTGACCGAGAGCAACTCTGGCTCGGTCTCGAACGCGCGTATAAAATCGTAATGCCCGCAGCATCCGAGGCTGGCGAACGCTGGATACCGGGCAGCGCAGACCACACCACATGCGCCTGTCCGCACCGGCAACCGACACCAGGGGCCGGCCCGCAACCGCGCGACCAGGGCATGACGATGGCCCCTTAGCCAAGCGGCCTAAGGCAGCGGATTGCAAATCCGCCATTCCCGGGTTCGAATCCCGGAGGGGCCTTTTATTAGAACGGCACCTAACCTTCAGTGTATACGATTCGTCCCCACTTCCGCTTTGTCGCCTGCGCTGCTGGTTGTCAGCCGTCAGATATAGCGCCACTGGATTCGCCAATGCTTGCCTGTGGTTTGCCTGCTGCTGGCCAGCCTGCCCATCTGCTCAATACTTCCGGTGGCGGTACGGCAAATGGCCCTGGTAACGGCGCTCCGCTAGAATGGCCCCGACCGCCAGTCGCTATTCGCTTCCAGACCTGACACATGGGGAGTCCGCCTGACCAGTTACAGTGGTCACGCCAACCCCGGCGACCTTCCGGAAACCGAACGCGAGGGGCCAGGCGGCGTCGGATAGCTTGGCGATAGAGCTGACACGGAGTTGGGGATTCGCTGCATGACCGATGCGATCGTCCGTCCAGCCGAACCGAAGCCCGCTCCTGCCAGGGGCCCATCCAGCGACGAGTACTTGGAGTTACTCGAGCGGGCCCGACAAGGGGACTTGGCGGCGTTTGAGACCCTGGTGGAACGGTTGCAACCGCGAGTGTACAGCCTGGCGCGTCGTATCCTCGGCCCATCTCCGGAAGCCGAAGATGTTACCCAGGAGACCTTTCTGAGTGTGCTGGAGCATCTGGAGCAATTCCGCGGGGAATCCTCGGTAGTGACCTGGGTTCTGCGTATCGCCACCAATCACGCCCTGCAGGTATTGCGAAAACGTCGCGGCTTGTCCACCGTGGCGTTAGAAGTCGCGTCTGGCCAGGATGACCAGGACACGCCGTTGCCTCACCCGGAGTATATCGCTCAGTGGCGCGACAACCCGGAAGAGCTGGCCCACCGATCCGAGGTGCGACAACTCATCGAGCAAGCCCTGGCCGAACTCGACGATAAGTACCGCATTGTCTTCGTGCTGCGGGACATCGAAGGGCTGTCGGTGCAGGAGACGGCGGAGCTATTGGGCTTGACGCAGGCCAATGTCAAAGTGCGGCTGCTGCGTGCTCGACTGCAGTTACGCGAACGCCTGACTCGTGCTCTGGGCGACGAATCCACCCGGGTTTTTCCGTCGCATGCCCACCAGCACCGCCAATCTTTGTAACTGATCGGGCCACTCGCGAATCTATAATTACCGAAAGTACAATCGCCTCCCATGACCTGCGAAGAACTCCTGCAACTGCTCAACGAATACGTGGACGGCACGCTGGACCTGTCTTTAGCGGAGTGCCAGCAATTTGCAGAGCATCTGGCTCAGTGTAATCCCTGCCAGGTAGTCGTGGACAACATCCGCAAGACTATCCAGCTTTACCGTGCCGGCGAGCCTTTTCCGCTTCCCGCGGAGTTAGAGGTTCGCTTGAAGCAGGCATTACGCGAACGCTGGAAGGCCAAGTTTCCTACCACCTCGACCTCCGGGTGAACGGCACCGCGACCGCTTTCTGTCCACCCGATCCGCTGGAGCAATCCTGAATAGGGGTGGATGATGGCGAGAACCAGGAACATGCTCATGGACCTGCTCCTACTGCTCGGCCTGGTAGCGCTATGGCTGGTCTTGCAAATCTGGGTACTGCCCAAGCTCGGCGTGCCGACCTGACTGGGCGGTAGTTGCCGTCCGAGTTCGGACTCCCAATCACCGGCGGATAAGGCTTCTAGCGAACACGAATCCCAATAGAATGGGCAGGTCGCATTTCCAGTAAGCAGTGCCGCGTTTTTCAGCGCAGTGGGAGCAAAAGCGGCAGGCCCAGACGTTCTCCGTCGCGATAGGCAGCGTCCGCACCAGCTTCATCTGGAAGCGCTGCGACTTGTGCCTCGCGAACGCCGATGCAGCATTGCCCGACAGGCATCGCGTCGGCCATTGTGGGGGTGGCCATCCGGACGGTTCTGCGCACGGCCTTGCCGACCAGACTGGTTCACACCTGCCGCTTCCGCAAAAGCGACCGTGCTTCCAAGAATAAGTCGGCGGCCGTTCTGCGGCCCGGACTTGTCGCGCGGTCAGCAGCATGATAAACTACTGATGCCTGCACTGAACGAAGTGAGGCGATCCTCTGCGGTGTTCGTGACAGTCGGCATTTTTGGAGAACCGATGCCGTGACCCGCACGAGGCCAAACGTCATCGGTCTGGCGCTCGCAAGCCCACCACGCGTGGGATCCGAAACCCAGACCTGAGGCCTCCATTGTGACGATGCGGGTTCTCAAAAAGCCAGCTGTACGGCACCCGCGGAGGATTTTTTATTGCGGCTCGTGGATTCGCTTGGACAATACAGGAGCAGGCTGGTTGGCGGCTAAGGCGAATATGCTCCGGCGGTTCGATGCAGGTCGGCGGAGGCTCACACCAATGTTTGTCGCGTAGAGATCGGCGCAGACTGCCGTTGGCCTGGAGCATACAATATGCGGTGCCTGACTGCCTGAGGTTGTCCCCGTAGCTCAACTGGACAGAGCGTCGGCCTCCGGAGCCGAAGGTTGCAGGTTCGAGTCCTGCCGGGGATATTTCCCACCGAGCTTCTGCCCGCGGATACAACTGGCGAAGGCGGCAGGCGGCGCCCAGCCGTGCTTGCGATGGAGAACAAGCATGTACGCGATCTTTGAGGATGGCTCGCGGCAATATCGGGTCAGCGAAGGCGACCACGTTATGGTGGACTATCGCCCGGCCGAGAAAGGCACGCAACTGGTCTTCGACCGGGTGCTGCTGGTGCAGACCAACGCCGGTTTGCGCATCGGTCAACCCTATGTCACCGGCGCCCAGGTAGTGGGCGAGGTGGTGGATCATCCTTCGGAGAAGTACTACATTCAGAAGTTCCGACGCCGCAAAAACTACCGCCGCTATAAGGGCCACCGCCAGCATTATTGCGAAGTTCGCATTCAGCAGATCGTCACGCCGGGTGCCTGAACGCTCGCCGCGTCCCTGGAGCTCACCGCAAGAGTTCCCGCCACCAATAGCAAGAGCGGCGGATCTCCGCTCGCCGTGGTCCAATAAGCAACAGTAGCGGGCGTCGGTCCAGCATGACCCGACAAAAGAGGTGTATCCCGGACTGGTCTGTCTTCCGACAGCGGCATACCTGACCAGGAGAGCAAGGATGCTCACACAACCAACTCGGCACAGCAGGCGACGGAACAGCGGAAGTTATCGCGCGTGGGGCTTACGTTGGGCGGATTGTAGCCCAAAAGGGAGCGGCAGGAGCGGCCAGTGTAAACCTGTGGAAAAGTTGCAACTTTCCCTGGCTATTTCTTCACAGGCCATGGCGGGGTTGCTGATCGCGGCGTGGATTGCCGCGTGTGGGATAATGCCGTCTGTGCTGGGGCAGAGCACACCGCCCAAACCACCGCCGCACGAATCCAGGCCGATCACCGCCAGCGAAGCGGAACGGTTCGGCCCGATGCAACGGACGTTTTATGCGGCGGCGTTACGCGGTTCGGAATGGCTGGCGCGGCAACAGCGAGCCGACGGAACGTTTCCACCGGGACTGGAACCGGCATTGGGTTGCCCGGCGGAGGAGGACCATTACTTGCGGCAAATCCAGGCGACGCTCGCACTGGCACAGGCGGCCCGACTAACCGGAGAAGAGCGCTGGGCAGCGCGGGCTCGTCAGGCTGTCCTAGTCCTGCTCGCTGCTACCACTACCGACCCGCAAAATGGCCAATGCCGATTTCCGCGCCCGCCCCTGGTGAGCACAGGTCGGCTCAGTGCGGCCGGGTTATTGCTGGCGACTATCCATCAATTGCCGCAGCCCGGTGAGGATTTGCTGGAGCCAGCCGAACAACTGGCGCGATGGATCGCCTGCCAGCAGCAAGCGGATGGCACTCTGCAACTGGCCGACGTAGGTCCGGCGGTCCCGGTACAACCTGCGATTGCCGAGGAACGCGACCCTCTCTGGTTCGGGCCGGGCCAGGCTCTCTGGGGCGTGATGCGGAGCTATTCGACGCGACCGCAAGCCTGGAAACTCGACCTGCTACGGCGCGCTCGCCAGCCCTATTTCCGCCTCGCTCAGCAACACTGCACCAAGCTGGGTCTTCCGACCACCAATACTCCAGACCGTTCGCCGACCGCCACAGAAGCCTGCCCCGGTTCGCCAATCCTGGCCGTCTGGCATATCGCCGCCTGGTGCGAAGCTTTCCGTTACACCCAGGAGCGGGCCTTCGCGGAATTCGCCTTCGAACTGACCGACGCCTTGCTGCAATTGCAATACACCGAGGCCAGCAAGCCCATGTTGCTCGGTGGGTTCGCCGAGAGTCTGGCCTCGCGGCTGCGCGACCAGCCTCCCGACTGGCGAACCGGCTGGTATGCCTGGGCACTGGTTCATGCCGCCAGCACCGCCCGTCTGGCTGGCGACCAGCCTCGCTATCAGCGTTACACTCTCGCCGCCGAGGCTGCCCTGCAGTTCCTGACCACCTTGCAATACACCAGCCTCAACACCGCCCATTTTTCCCCCGAGTATCAACCGCAAGTCCTGGGCGGATTTCGACGGGGTGTGCGCGACGGCGTCATCACGCTGGCTGCCCAACACGCTGCCGTCTCCGCCTTCTGGTCCTACTTCGAACTCATCGTCCGCCCCTGATGGTTTTGCTCCCAACCTCCTGTCTAGCTGCGATACGTGGAAACGTCCTTGCATCGAAAGACAAGCTGAGCCCGCTCCCATCCTACGCCGAACCAAGAGCGGCGGGCGTAAGCACGCCGTGGTGCGCGATAATCGCGCTGGCCGGGGAATGCGCCTTCCGACGATGAACGCCCGCCGTCAAGAGCGGCGGGCGTGAGCCCGCCGTGGCGCGCGAACCGGATCTGCAAAGGCGTTACCGAGATTGTTCGGGAGATTGTCGCCGGTGTGTTAGGCAACGCGGTTGCAATCGCGTCCGCGTAACCACAGCGGGCTGACACCGCTCTTGCTCGTCTGCGCAACGACTGTGTGCGAACGCGTGCGGAATCGCTCCTGCGAGCGTGTTTGCCCGGTACGCTGCCGGACAATCGGGGCAGCGTCGTTGCAAGCGTCTTTCGCGATCCGCACGCCGGGCTGACACCCGCCGCTCTTGCTCCGCGCGACGCCTGGGTGCGAACGTATGCGGAATCGTCCTAGCAGTTACGTTCGCCCAACTACGGCGGGCTGACACCCGCCGCTCTTGTGCACGTGCGTTTGTGCATCGCAAAAATCGCAATCTCATCGGCGAGCGATCTACGCGCAACCAGGAGCGGCGGGCGTGAGCTCGCCGTGCGGATCCGGCGACACATTTGCAACGGCGTTGCGCAATCGTTCGGGGACTGCCGTCTTGCGGAGGACCAGGAGTGGCGGGCGTGAGCCGGCCGTGGCGAATGAGACGATCTTGCAGCGGAGGGCGCTGTATTGCACGGTCGCATTCGCACACGCGCAACCAGGAGCGCCAGGTGTCCACTTGCCGGGATTCCGCGCAGACGCAAATCTGCCCCTTGCGTCTGTGGGTGCAGTGCCACCGACTTGCCAGATTGGGCAAATTCCGCACGATATCGGGACGGACACGCCGGGTCTGCCCCAGCATCGGCCAGAACTTGGCTGACCGGCCTGGCCAGCTCGAGAGCGGAACACATCTATCGAGCGGGCGGAACTGACGCCTCCGCCCGAAGTCTGGAACAGTCCAGACACACAGCGCAGGAGGGTAACATGTGGAGTGGCCAGGGGATGTCCGGACAGACCTGCATGTACTTGTCCATCCAGAGGAGCAAGAACATGACAACCATGACCGGCAATTTGATGGGGCTGTTGGCCGTGGCGATGCTGCTGAGCATAGCGAACGGCATACTGGGCCAGGAGAAAATTCGCTTTGACCAGATCGGTCTGCCAGGCGGGCTTGTTCCTGCTGGAGCCGAAGTCAGCGTAGCGGCGAGCGTGTGCTTTCTGGAAGGGCCAGCCTTTGACGGCGAGGGTAACCTGTTCTTCAGCGATATTGCCGGCAACCGCATTTTGAAAATGGACCCATCCGGCCGGGTTTCGGTTTTTCGGGAAAACAGCGGTCGCACCAATGGTAACACCTTTGATGCCCAGGGACGCTTGCTCAGTTGCGAAGGGGCGGAGATGGGTTCGGCCGAGGGTCGGCGACGTATTGTCCGAACCGACCTCAAGACCGGCCAAGTCGAAGTCCTGACCGATCACTACGAAGGCAAACGCTACAACAGCCCCAACGACATCTGCGTGGACATGCATGGCCGCATCTGGTTCACCGATCCGTATTACGGGCCAGACCGACACATCCTCGAAATGGGGCATGAAGCGGTGTATCGCATTGACCCGGACGGCAAGGTAACCCGCGTGGTGACGCAGCCGGCAATTCAGCGGCCCAACGGCATCGCTATCACGCCCGACGGCAAAACGCTCTACGTCGTGGACAGCCATCCCCAGCCTGGCGGCCATCGCAAAATCTGGGCCTTCACCGTGCAGGCCGATGGTTCCCTGAGCGATCAGCGGTTGGTTTTCGATTTCGGGCGGGGTCGTGGTGGCGATGGCATGCGACTGGATGTCCAGGGCAATCTGTGGGTCTGCGCAGGAGTATTGCGACCACGAGGACCGGGCGAAACCGATGAGGTGCCGCCCGGGGTTTACGTCATCTCCCCGCAGGGCAAACTCCTGGGACGCATCCCTATCCCGGAAGATTTGATTACCAACCTCGCCTTCGGTGGCCCGGAACGCAAAACCCTCTACGTTACCGCCGGAAAAACCATCTATCGCATTCCGGTCAACGTCTCCGGTTACGCTCTATATCCGCCACTACGCTGAGCGCGACTCATCGGTTCCCCATTTGCAATTCGCTATTCGCCATTCACTATTCGCCAATCGCCACTATCGCGGGAAGAGATTTTTCTTGCCTGGCGATAGACGAGCGGCTATGCTAAGAGGGATGCCGATCGGCATCACAGCAAGTGCCATAACCTGTCATCTTTCTGGAGGACAAGCCATGTTGCATGCGGGGAATCGGCGGGGCTTTACGTTGATCGAATTGCTCGTGGTTATTGCTATCATTGGCTTGCTCCTGGCCTTATTGCTTCCGGCCATTCAGCGGGTACGCGAAGCCATGAACGTCGTGCGTTGCCAGAACAATTTGCGCCAACTGGGGCTCGCCTTGCATCAGTGGCAGGAAGTCTATGGCCGATTCCCTCCGTGTCTGCGGGCAGGCAACTATGGCATTGCTCCCCCGGCTTACACCGAAGACCCATACCACTACTACTACAGCTGGATGGCTCGCATCACCCCTTATATTGAGCAGGACAATATTCACCGCTACCTGGAGAATGGCAATTATTTGAAATGGCCGTGGTGGGACGGCTGGTATTCCGGCGGGAGAGCGGGAGCGGGACAGGCATTGGGCGGCATCCCGTTGAAGTTGATGCAATGTCCTTCCGACAATCGCTCACAGTTGGTTACCACCTACGATGGCCACCCGGTGGCGCTGACGGCTTATCTGGGGGTCAACGGGACGGACCAGCTGGCGTTTGACGGCATCCTGCATGCCAACGCTCGCGTGACCATGAGCGAAGTCGTGGCTGGTGACGGCAGCAGCAATACCTTGCTCGTCGGCGAACGACCGCCTTCGGTGGACCTGGTCTACGGCTGGTGGTTTGCGGGGAGCGGTGATTGGCCTTATTTCGGAGCCACGGACGTCGCCCTGGGCGTGAACGAGTATAATCCGGCCAACGGTCAGAGGTACCGCTACCAGCCGGGCACCATTCAGGACCCTCAAAACATCCACCGCTGGCATTTCTGGGCCCTGCACGTAGTTGGCTCGAATTTCCTGTTTGCCGATTGCCATACGCGGTCTGTTCGCTATTCCGTGGATAACAACGTGTTGCGAGCCCTGGCCACATATCGCGGTGGAGAAAGTGTTGCCACCGGCGACCTATAAGCACTCCGATGCCGGCTCGCTCAGCCGGATTTCATCCCTTGCTACTGGCTACTCCATCCCAGACCAACGGCCGGAGAAACTTCTAATGACGCAAATAGCGAATGTGCCATAGCGAACATGCTGCGCCGGAGTCCGCGAACATGAAAAATTGGCGTGTATGGTTGGCTTGCCTGGTGCTCGCAGCAGGTTTATTCGCGGAGCTGAGTTGCAGCAGAGAGGGCAGTACTGTTCCGGCCACCTCGCCCACTCGTCCAGGCCGGTTGCCACCAGGCCCACCTTCCCCGCAACCGTAAACGCCTGGCCAGACAAATGTCCTGCCTTTGCGCAATGATGCCCACTGTCTACTCAAGACTGACCGGGCCTGGTCATTGCCACACTAGTTTTTCCTGGCTCGCTCTCCCTGTGCGGACACCGATACTTGATGCAGATCTTGGCCCGAACAAGCATGCCCAGAGTGAGCTTGTCGCAAGAGCGCGACCATGCTGAACAGCAAAGCGCAGACTCACACACACAATAGCGGGGGCGTCACTCTCCCGTGGGTTGTACCATCATGATTGCAATGACGTTCTCCGGCGCACCATCGGCAGCCCGCCGCAGTATTGCGCTATCGTCATTGCAAATGTGTTTCGCAATACCACGGGGGGCTTACGTCCCCCGCTCTTGGCAACGGACGAACGCGCGGTCGTACATCGCAAAAGTCGCAATTTCATCGGCAAACGTTCACGCCCGCAACACGAGAGCGGCGGGCGTCAGCCCGCCGTGGTGTCGCGCTGACGCACTTGCAAAGGCGCTACCGCCACTGTTCGGGAGGCTGCCGACCGACGTGTAGGCAGACGCCCTTGCAATCGCGTTGCCGCAACCACGGGGGGCTTACGTCCCCCGCTCTTGTTCGCGCGAGTTCGCCCGCCGACGGAATTGCGACTTGTGCGATGCACAAACGCACGTGCACAGGAGCGGCGTTCGTCAGCCCGCCGGCCACGCGAGTAACGCCGGTGCAATTGCGGTTGCTTTGCCACGGCTGGCTTACGCCAGCCGCTCTTGATGTTGCACGGCGCGTGTTCGGTGCAAGTGCGCGTTTGCAATGCCCACACGCACGTGCACAGGAGCGGCGGGCGTCAGCCCGCCGTGGGTCGCGCTGACGCACTTGCAAAGGCGCTACCGCCACTGCTGAGGAGACTGTCGCCGGCGCGTTGGCGCACGCTACTGCAATCGCGTTCGTGAAACCACGGGGCGCACGCTCCCGCTCCTGCTGCAAGAATCAGACAGGGCAGGTCGAAAAGTCGCTGACAAGGCTGGTTCCAGGATCGGCTGGCGTAGCGGTGGACGTCTCACCTACTGGCCAGGATTGGCCGAACTGCCACAATAATGCCAGCGCTCTGCTGCGACGCGACTGTGCTGACAAGCGCGGCCTTGGTGATGTATCCGCTGCCCAGCGGAGCACCTGGCACGGCGACCGTGGGATTTTTCATCAGCCCGCAACGAGTCGGGCCACTGGACTGGTCCGATTTCCGCCGTGGGGTAGTCCTTGACCACTCCGCCTAGAGGAAACCAACTGACATGCCCACGATTGATTGGCTTTATCACCGTCCTGGGTGAAAAACGTGCGGTCGGCTGCAAGAGTTTCTTGCACGGCACCAGATCACCGCCGGGACAGTGCACGACGCCCGCAAGCAGCCCTGGAAACCGAAACAGGCACTGGATTTGTTGCGCGATGCGGACCAATTGTGTGTCGCTAAAGGGAACCAGGTGTTGCGCTTCGACCTGAAAAAGCAGGCACTTTCCCCCGAGGAACTGTCCAGGCTGCTGACTGGGCCGACCGGCAACCTTCGCGCTCCTACCTTCCGCGTCGGCCGAACCGTAGTTGTCGGTTTCGATGAGACCATGTGCCGACAGGTGCTGGGCATTTCCGGGACCGCTTGAGCACCTTTCCCCTGGGCTACCCGCTCGCTACAAACATATTCACCCTTCCTCTAGCAACGTGGTCAGGATTGAGGGCAACCGTATGGCTTTCGCAATGGCAACGCCTGGAAAGACGCGAATTGGCTGGATCGGAACCGGCGTGATGGGACGCTGGATGTGTCAGCATGTGTTGCAGAAAGGATACTCGGTCACTGTGTACAACCGCAGCCGGGATAAAGCTCAGCCGCTGCTGGAACTCGGCGCCACGTTGGCCGACTCGCCCAAAGCAGTGGCTGAGCAATCCGATGTCGTCCTTGCCATTGTTGGTTTTCCGCGCGACGTGCGAGAAGTTTTCCTCGGGCCAAACGGTGTCCTGGCCGGGAGTCGGCCGGGCATGATCGTCGTGGACATGACCACCAGCGAACCCGCCCTGGCCAAAGAGATTTACGAAGCGGCGAAAGCAAAAGGAGTGGGAGCGCTCGACGCGCCCGTGAGCGGCGGCGATGTTGGCGCACGCGAAGCCCGACTCTCGATCATGGTCGGTGGCGACGCCGACGTTTTCCACGCGGTCAGGCCCTTGTTCGAGTGCCTGGGCAAGACCATCGTTCTGCAGGGCCCGGCCGGTGCCGGCCAGCATACCAAGATGGTCAATCAAATCCTAATCGCCACCACCATGATCGGCGTGTGCGAAGCGTTGCTATATGCCTACAAAGCCGGACTCGATCCGACGCGGGTGCTGGAATCCGTGGGCGGCGGGGCAGCTTCCAGCTGGTCGCTGCTCAATTACGGGCCACGGATCATCCAACGCAATTTCGAGCCGGGGTTTTTTGTTGAGCATTTCATCAAGGACATGGGGATTGCCCTGGAAGAAGCGGGACGCATGAACTTATCCTTGCCCGGACTGGCTCTGGCCGAACAACTGTATGTGGCGCTGAAGGCTCAGGGGTACGGTCGCAAAGGCACCCATGCCCTGATGCTGGCCCTGGAGCGACTCTCGAATTACACTCCCCCCGGAGCCGCCACCCCACCGCCGGCCTCTGCGTAAATCGTCGGCCATCGGGCAGCCGAGTTATCGTGCGGTTCGCCCTTCTCCACTCATGACTTGCCATTCGCTATCGGTTACTCACCATTCGCCACTCGCTGCGTATCAAGCAGGAGCTCTTGGCCAAGCACTTCGGGACGGGCTTCGGCAACCGCTTTTCGCTGATGCTTGTGCATTCTATTGCCGCCCGTTCTGTGTGGCGAATTTCGTAGTGAGCCAATGCCAGGAGGCTTCCAACCAGAGGCGGTCTTGTGCTGTGCGGGAGGAATTTGCGATCCGGCTCAGCCCGCCCCTTGAGGATGACCCGCGGTTAGTGTAAACTACCCGAAATCGCCACTGACGAAGCAGGAGCGGTGGGCGTAAGCCTAGCGGGTGAAGCAGGAGTGGCGCGAGTGTACCTCCCACTGGGAGCAGGGTAAGGCTGTAAGAAATCTGCGGGCGGCAGGCCAGACGGGTGGGAAAATGTTGAATTCGCGGGATCGGCGAATAGCCCGACTTGCCGTCAGCCGCTTCGGCGCCGATCCGGCGCGTGTGCGGCAGGCGTGTGCCCAGTTATTGCAGCGTCGCCGGGAGCGGCCGGCTCAGGATTTGCTTGAGCTTCTCGTTGAACAACAACTCCTGTCGCCAGACCTGGCCGAACAGCTCCGCGAAGAGCTCGACCGCACTCAGGTGGCCGAGCCCAGAACACCTCCCCCAGCCGACGACGATGGCCAGGCCGATATCCGGCAACTCGGTCGCTATCGTCTTTTGCGTAAGATCGGAGAAGGGGCAATGGGCGAAGTTTACCTGGCGCACGACCCGCTTGCTAATCGCCAGGTGGCCATCAAAGTCCTTGCCAAACATCTCGAAGAGAATGCCGCTCTGGTAGAACGTTTCCTGCGGGAAGCGGAGCTGGCGTCGCGGCTTAACCATCCCCATCTGGTGCGGGGCTATGACGTCGGGCGGGACGAGCAGAGTGGTCAACGTTACTTTGTCATGGAGTACGTGGACGGCATCAGTGCCCAGGAGTACCTCGACCGGCACGGCCGATTCAGTATCGAAGACGCCTTGCACATTATTTTGGATGTGGCCCACGGTCTGGAACACGCCCACGCTCACAACATCGTTCATCGCGACATCAAGCCGGAAAACATCCTCATCACCCGCAGTGGTGTCGCCAAACTGACGGACCTGGGCCTGTCCAAGCAACTCGACCAGTCCTCGGTGCTGACCGGTCTGCGGCAGGGGTTTGGCACGCCGTATTACATGCCCTACGAGCAGGCGATGAATGCGCGCGATGCCGACGCCCGGTCCGATATTTTCGCCCTGGGTGCCACGCTCTATCACATGCTCACAGGTCGCGTCCCCTTCGACGGCAAAAATCAGATCGAGATTCTGGACAAAAAAGAGCAGGGTATTTACACCCCAGCCCACTTGGTCAACCCGGAGATTCCCGAGGACCTCAGCGCTATTCTCGACCGCATGCTCGCTCGCCGACCCGAACAACGCTACCAGACGATAAGCGAAGTGATCGTGGCTCTGGAGCGAACCGGCCTGGCCGGGCCATTTCTCAGCTTCGCGGACCAGGAATTGGCACGACGCGATCCGATAGCCCGCCTCCGTGCCCGGGCATTGCAGGAAGTGACACTTCTGGACCTGCGGGAGGCTTCTGGCCAGCCGGCGGTGTGGTATGTTCGCTATCGCACTACCACGGGCGGCTGGCGGCAGCGACGCTGGAGTGCTGAACAGGTCGTACGCGCGATCGCACGCGGTCAACTCGGCCCGGCGGATGAGATCGCGGTGTCGCCTCAAGGGCCATTTCACAAGCTCAGCCATTACGCCTGCTTTCGCCCCGCTTTACAGGAAGCCGCCTTGCGGAAAACTTCCCTTGCCACCACAAGGCCGCTTGTACGCCGCTGGTTCTGGCTGTTCGTCGGCCTGGGTCTGCTGCTGGCCATACTGCTGGGGCTGATCCTCCTTTTCTGGTGAACTCCCCGCTGCCGCCATGCTTATCATCACTTCTCGCTGGCCAGGACGCTGTCTTATCCTCAGCGCCAGTGTCCTGTGGAGCCTGAGCGGCGTTTTTGTGCGCCTGTTGTGCCATCCCGTAGGAGGTAGCCTGTCTCACCCACCGTTGCCGCCACTGGTCATTGCCTTTTACCGTTGCCTGTTCGCTGCGCTGGTGTTGACTCCAGCTCTGCGCCGGCAGACCGTCGCCTGGCATCCGCTCATGCTGCTGATGGCATTGTTCTTCGCGGCTATGAATGCCCTCTTCGTTTCGGCACTGAGTCTGGGCACTGCAGCTAATGCTATTATCCTGCAATACACTGCCCCCTTCTGGCTTTACCTGGCGGCGGTGGGCTGGCTCGGCGAACAGGTGCGCCTGCGGGAAATCCTGGCTCTGGGACTGGCACTGTCCGGGGTGGCCGTCATTGTCGTGGACGGCTTTCGAGCTACCCAGGCGGATACCACCAGCTTCGTGGCCGTCCTGGTAGCCCTAGGCAGCGGCGTGGCCTACGCCGGCGTGGTTTTCTGTCTCGGCTTGCTTCGCGACTATAACAGTACCTGGCTCACCTGGCTGAACCATGCCGTCGCCGCTCTCAGTTTGCTTCCCGTTGTCGGATTCTTTACTTGGCCGCACTTCGAGCAACTGCTCGTGTTACTGGCCTTCGGAGCTATTCAGATGGCGTTACCTTACTGGTTAGTCTCCCGGGGATTGAAAACTGTACCGCCTCACGAAGCCGGCATGCTTAGTCTCATCGAACCTATCCTGAATCCGCTCTGGGTCTATATATTAGTCCCGGAAGAAATCCCCGCATCGGCTACCTGGATAGGTGGTTGCTTGATTCTTATGGCGCTGGTGTGGCGGTTCTGGCCGACTTCAACGCCGGCAACACCTCCTGGGCAAACAGATGCAAACTCTTGCGTGCCAGTTCGTGCGGCAACGAACCCGCCTGAAAACCTAACATAAGCACCCCCACACCTAAATATTCCAGGCAGTGCCGTAACTTATCGCGCACCGTTGCCGGACTGCCCACGATGGCATAATAACCTCGCTCGATTTCCTCCCAGCTGAGTTCGGGCGATAGAAACGTATTCCGACTTTTCGCAATCGCTAGCATAGATTTTTCCGAAGTATAGCCAGGGGGAATTAGGCCGATACCTTTGAGGCAGTTGCGAACGAAATATTGAAAATACGGCCAGAACTCCTGATAAGCGGCCCGGTCATTTTCCGCGACATAGACGGCCACGCCCCAGCCCATTTGCTCCGGCTTAGCTTGGTAACCATAACGCTGGCAGGCTTCACGAAAGCGCTCGAATACCCGCTTATTAGTATCTATATGAAAGTATGGCAGACCCATATAAGCAAATCGTTTTTCTGCGACCAAATCTAATGTTTCTAAGCTGCCGATGCCGGGAATCCAGATCGGCGGATGCGGTTGCTGTAACGGTCGCGGCCAGACATTGACATAGCGGAAAAAATAATGTCTGCTGTTCCACAAGAAAGGCCCCGGAGTAGTCCAGGCCTTGATAATCAGGTCTAGGGCCTCGCGGAAACGCTCCCGGGCTTCGGTAGGATTGACTTGATAGGAGAAGTATTCCGGGCCGCTACCGATAACCATTCCGGCGATTAGTCGCCCGCCGCTGAGGACATCTAACATGGCATATTCTTCAGCGACACGCAGCGGCGGATTATATAGAGGCAGAGCATCCCCGATGACGGCAATGCGAATGCGATGGGTCAGTTGCGTCAGCGCTGCCGCCATCAGGTTCGGCGAGGGCATCAGGCCATAGGCGTTCTGGTGATGTTCGTTGACGCAGACACCGTCGAAACCCAGTTTTTCTGCCAACGCCAGTGTCGCCAAGTATTCGCGATATAACTCGTGGCCACGAACCGGATCGTATAAGCTGTTCGGACACCATACCCAGGCGGAATCGTATCGCTCCGCAAAATCCGCAGGCAGATAAGGCCAACTCATCAGGTGAAACAGGAAAACCTGCACTGTACCATCAGTCTGCGGCTGCCAGTTGACTGGCAGATTTCCGCTACCCTGCGGAGCTGACACGTCCGCGGGCGAGCGACCACTGCCGGGATTGCTTGTGTTCATGACGCGGATTGCACCAGCAGCGATTCAGGGTCCGCCAGCGCGCCCGGAGGGACTCGAACCCCCAACCGTCGGTTCCGAAGACCGATGCTCTATCCAGTTGAGCTACGGGCGCCGAGCGGAATTATTATATCATCCGCCCGCCAGTAACGGAAACGGCACCTGAACCAGGGGTCGGCCTCTGGGATTTTGTTGCCGGACGGTTACAATGGCGTTAGATGCTGGCAGGCGTAGCATCGCTGCTGGGCCATACCTGGGCTGTTCTCGCCCGGTGAGGAGAAAAGCTATGGCGCGATTTGCGGTGATTCTGGCGGCTGCGGGGAAATCTACGCGCTTCAGAGACCGCGAGAAAAAGCAATTCGCTAACATAGACGGTCGGGCGGTCTGGCTCCGCTGTGCGGAGTTGTTTATCACTCGTTCGGATGTGTGCCAGTTCCTGGTGGTGATTGCGCCGGAGGATCGGGAGAAGTTTCTGCGGCGATACATGGCCAACCTGGCGCTGATGAATGCCCAGATTGTCGAAGGGGGTGCTACACGGACCGACTCGGTGGCTAATGCCCTCAAGAAAGTCAAGGAGGAAGCGGAATTCGTTGCCATTCACGATGCCGCACGACCGTGCGTTACTCCCGATTTGATAGACGCCGTCTTCCAAGCGGCGCAGCAACACGGAGCGGCCATTCTGGCCGTGCCGGTAACTGATACACTCAAAAAGGTCGCGCGCGACCACCGTATTGAGAGCACACTCGATCGCGAAGGCCTGTGGCAGGCTCAGACACCGCAGGTTTTCCGCAAGGACTGGTTATTGGCCGCTTATGCCCAGCGCGACCGAATCCGTGGAGAAATCACCGACGATGCCCAGTTGCTCGAAGCCGCAGGGTACGCTGTACACGTCGTTGAAGGCGCACCCACCAACATCAAGATCACCACCAAGACCGACCTCCTCCTGGCCGAAGCCATTCTCAAGGCCTTGCCGAAGCCGAAAGTGCCCGGTCCTATCCATCCCTTTGCCGACGAAATGGAATGGCGGTGAACTTTAGCTCGGTGGACTGCTGCCCCACACCCGGTCCTGCAGCGTAGCAGTGGTGGGTCGGTTCGGTCCAACCTAAGGAGCAGCCCGTCGCACTTCCGCCCAGAACGGGCAAGTCAGTTTCGCTTCGGCGATAGTCAAGATGAGCAGGAGATTCAGTCCATGAGCGAAGCGATCCCGGATTGGCTGCGGCAACCGCTGCTTCTGGAGCCTTACTTACGCCCGATGCCGTGGGGTGGAACACGGCTGGCAGAATGGCTCGGATTGCCGATGCCAAGCGAACCGGTCGGCGAAGCCTGGCTGGTCAGCGATCATCCGCACCATTTCAGTCGCATTCTCCATACTCCGCAACTCCGGCGCGCTGACCTCGGTAGTTCACCCGACTGGACACTGCGTGTGCTCATGCAAAACTGGCCCCAGGCCATTCTCGGTTACCCCGCCCAGCGGTTCCCGCTGCTGATTAAGTTGATTGATGCACGCGAGAACCTTTCCGTACAGGTGCATCCGGATGATGAATCCGCTCGGTTCTGGGCACCGCAGGAAGGAGGCAAAACCGAAGCCTGGCTCGTGCTCCAGGCCGAACCCAACGGCAAGATTTATCTCGGTCTGAAACCCGGCATTACCCGCGAGGTGCTGCTACGCGAACTGCCTCTGGGAACTCTGCCGTTATGCCTGAACGTGTATTCGGCTCAAGTGGGGCAGTGCTATTTTGTGCCCGCAGGCACGGCACACGCTCTGGGTGCTGGCGTGTGTGTGCTGGAGGTGCAGCAAACCAGCGATGCCACCTTCCGTCTCTACGATTGGGGACGTGTGGACGCTCACGGCAAGCCACGCCGCCTACATATCGAAGCGGCGCTGGCCGTACTCCGCGAATCTACTCCGCAAGCAGGGCCTTGCATTCCGGTGCTTCGTGCCGACGGTCTGGAAGAACTCGTACGCTGTCCATATTTCGCCGTGTATCGGCTGACAGTGCGTGGGGAGTACCGGGTTGAGGCTCCCGCGATCGTGGTGGCCTTGCAACACGGCCTAAGCATCCTTGGTGGCCAAAACCCACCGACCGATTCCGTCCATAACAACTCCGGCGCTGCGCTGACTCCGTCCGGTCGACGCGGTCCTCCGGGGCTGATGAGCATTCCCTTTGCTCACGCCGTGTTGCTCCCCGCTGTCGCTGGTTCTGCCACGCTGATCAGCGACACCACCAGCCAGTGCTGTCTGATTACCTGGCCTGGCACTCCGCCCGGCGAGCAGTTTCCTGGTTGAGCATCAGTGGGCGGAGCTTGCGGCGAAACCAGTAGCCACTCGTGCGCAACAGCCGGCTGGGCACCTGTCGTTCGCTGTTCCGTGGCCGTCGAGCACCAACGCTGATTTCTGCGTTGGCTTGCGCTCAGGTGGAACGGTCGGAGGTTTTGCGTGTTCTGGCAGCCGATTCTTCGCTCTTGCCATCAGCAGCGTTTTCCGCTAACAAGCCGCGCTTGTGCAGAATCTTGCGGACGAGTTCTTCCAACAGTTGCGGATGTTCACGAAGGAAGGCTTTGGCGTTTTCGCGACCCTGACCGAGACGGTGATTGCCGTACAACAACCAGGCACCACTCTTGTCCACGATTTTGTCTTCCAGTGCGAGATCGAGCACATCGGCTTCGCGGCTGATGCCGGAATCGTGCATGAGATCGAATTCGGCGCTCTTGAAAGGCGGTGCAATTTTGTTCTTGACTACCTTGGCGCGGATGCGGGACCCGATCACTTCTTCGCCTTCCTTGATGCTGGTGACTTTCCGCACTTCCAGTCGCACCGAACTGTAGAACTTTAAAGCCAGGCCACCGGAGGTCGTCTCCGGATTACCGAACATGACTCCGATGCGTTGGCGAATCTGGTTGATGAAGACCATGCAGGTTCGGGTGCGGGAAATAATCGGGGTGAGCACGCGAAGTGCCTGGCTCATGAGTCGAGCTTGCAGGCCGACATGGGCATCGCCGATTTCACCTTCCACCTCCGCCTTCGGCACCAGCGCCGCCACGGAATCCACGACGATAATGTCCACGGCATTGGATTTGACGAGCATCTCGGCGATCTTGAGCGCCTCCTCGCCGCAAGAAGGCTGACTCACCAGCAGAGCTTCCAGGTCGACACCGATCCGCTTAGCCCAGGCGGGATCGAGCGCATGCTCGGCATCAATGAAGGCAGCGACGCCCCCTTGTTTCTGGGCGTTGGCAATGGCGTGCAGGGCAATGGTCGTTTTGCCACTGGACTCCGGCCCGAAGATTTCGATGATCCGTCCGCGGGGCAACCCACGACCGCCCAGGGCAATGTCCAGGCTCAGCGCACCGGTGCTGATGCCGGTCACGTCCACGGTCGGGGTCTCACCCAGTTGCATGATCGCCCCCTTGCCGAACTGCTTTTCGATCTGCTGCAGGGCCAGCTTGAGTTCGCGATTGTCCACGCTGCTATTTCCGGTGGCCATGTGGGCTCCTCCTTTGCCGGATTGTCGCGACCGCTACTGTTGTACATATGTATATCGCCTGGCCAGACAAAAATCAATGCCCGCGCCGGCTTGGCGGCATTGACAGGATGTACCGATTGCAGGTAAATGGCCCCGGAGTGGGTCAGGAGCAACTAGCGAGGAAGTATGATTCGGCGGGTCAGTCAGACGATCCTCTGGGTGATGGTCGGCCTGGACGCACTAGCAGCGGCAGCGGCGTGGCTGCTGGCGTACCAATTGCGGGTGCTCGGCTGGCCAGTCCCTCTCTTTCATGCCCCACCCTCCTGGTCGAACTGCTGGCGCTTATTGCCGCTGGCCGTCGTTGTCACCTTACTGGCTTTCCGCATGGTTGGCCTGTATGAAGTGCAACGGTTACGGCGTTTCCGCGAAGAACTGCTCGGGGTACTCCAGGGTTCGGCCCTGGCAGTCCTCTTTACCCTCGCTGCGATTTTTTTCACCAAACATGAATACGATTCGCGTCTGACACTTGCCTACTTTGGGCTGCTGCTGTTTCTGCTGACCTTGTTCGATCGCCGATCTGTCTGGGCCATGTTGCGCTGGCTGCGTCGCCGGGGTTACAACACTATTCCCGTCGTGATCGTCGGCACAGGGCGTACAGCGCGACGCTTTGCCCGAGCACTCTTGCGACATCGCTGGACGGGATTGCGGCTGTACGGATACGTGGAAGATCAGCCCAGCCGCTGGATCAGGGATCTGCACCTGGTCGGGCGTATTGCCGATCTGCCACGTTTGGTGGAAGAGAAAGGGATTCGCCAGGTTTTTATTGCTCTGCCCTGGCGTCGCTTCGATGATGCCCGACGGGTCTTTGCCGTGCTCGCTGATTCTCTCGCCGAGGTGCGCCTAGTCGTGGATACGCCCAGCCTCGCTCCATTTTCCCTGGCCACGACGCAATTCGACGGCATGACCCTGGTGCACTTGCGCGAAAGTCCCTATTTCGGGATGAATCGTCTGGTGAAACGCCTGATGGACATCGTGCTGTCCCTGCTGGCCATTATCCTGCTGGCGCCGCTCATGCTGCTGATCGCAGTCATGATCAAGCTGACCAGTCGTGGCCCGGTGTTATACCGCCAGGAAAGGTGTGGGCTGGACGGCAAAACTTTTCTCATGCTGAAGTTCCGCACCATGCGAGTTGACGCCGAGAAGGAGACCGGGCCGGTTTTCGCTCGGCCCAACGATCCGCGACGGACGTGGTTCGGAGCATTGCTGCGGCGAACCAGTCTCGACGAACTCCCGCAACTGTTCAACGTCCTCAAAGGCGACATGAGCCTGGTTGGGCCAAGACCGGAACGCCCCTGTTTTGTCCAGCGCTTTCGCAAAACCATTCCCCACTACATGGCCCGCCATCTGGTCAAAGCTGGCATGACCGGCTGGGCACAGGTCAACGGCTGGCGTGGCGACACCTCGCTCCGCAAACGTCTCCAGTACGACCTGTATTACATTACCCATTGGAATCCCTGGTTTGACCTGCGGATTCTGTGGCTAACGATATGGCGCGGCCTGCTGCACCGCAACGCGTATTAGCACGCCGCCGGCGGTCTAGACTCCACCTCTTCCCAGCATCGCCCCAGCCGATCGCGGAGCGGAAGCCATACACTTCGCCTGCCCACGTATTTTCCCGTTGCTATAATTAAGACCGAGAGCCGAAGTGGCGGAACTGGAAGACGCGCCGGACTCAAAATCCGGTGGGGCTTACACCCCGTGTGGGTTCGACTCCCACCTTCGGCACTGGAGGTGTAGCGGGCGTTATTTGCCACTTAATGGATAGGTTTGCTCAACGTAGCGCAGCAGACGCAACGCCAATGTGTGCAGTTGGGCCGTTTCCAGTGCCTCGCGGGGATGGTTCCAGGAGATGGCGAAAGCAAACCAATGCCCCGCACGATTGCGCAGCAACAAGGCGTAGGCCAGCACTCCCGGCTCCGCACCACCTTTATAGCCGACATATTCCCAGTAACGACGATTCACCGGCAGTCCCGGATTGATCGCCAGCAAATCCAGCACTTCCGGCACCGCCCGGCTCTGGCGACGCAGGCCGTCGAGTATCCGACAAACATCTGCCGCTGAATAAAACCATTCGATCTCCTCTATGCGTTGCGGTTCGCCGAGCGGGCGAGATCGCTCGAGTGTTGCCGACTTCACCGTCGTCTCCAACAGTTGCCGCCGCTGCGAGGCATTGCCGCGAACGTAAGCTTCTTGTTCGGGGGCACTCAGGACTAACTTGAGCTTGAACAGTTCGGCGGTGGTAAGGAACGGCTGATTGCGTTCCGGATGGCGCACACCCAGCCGACGTTGCTGCTGCTCTATGCGTTCGCGACCCAATAGCTGGATGAGGTGATCCGCCGCCGTATTATCGCTCTGGCTGACCATCAGGGCTGTCAGGGTAAACCACGTCACCGGTGCACCATCCGGCCAATCGTGCAGTAACCCCGAAGGTAACGACGCCCAGGACTTCCGCAGCTTCTCGACATCCTGCCAGTGCCGATTACCCGCTTGAATCTCCTCCGCCACAGCCGACAGTACCACCAGTTTGAACAGCGAACCGACGGCTAATACCTCCTCCGCTTGATATTCCAGGAGCTGCGTCGGCTCCGGCTCTAAACGCAGGCAACATAGACCCACGCGACCCGGCAGGCGTTGGAATTCCCGCCGTAATGTTTCCCAGTCCTCCTGGTCGCGCTGGGCTCCGCGGAAGAATAACGTGCTGATATGATGGGGCGGCTCCGCCTCCACCTCGATCAGTGTCGGCACGACTACCTGCTTTTCAAAAACGAATTCCACCTCCGCCCGATACGGTTTCAGCATCCGCACCAGTCGCACCGATTCGGCCCGCCCGTGTTTCCCGTATAAATCACGGAAAATTTTCGGCAAATCCACCTGCGCCGCCGCTATCGCCTTCAGAAAGGTGCTGGTAAAATGCTTAGTCAGGTCTGTTCCCGGATCGTCCGCAAAATAGGGTAATAACCTTTCCGCTGCCTTCAGAACTGCTTTCTGGCCCTCCGGTTCCTGGCCAGCTGCTAACTGGTATAGACAGCAGCCTACGAATACCAACAATAACCCCATGACCGGCAGGCTCGCAGATTTATTCACCATATAGACTCCTTATAGTTCACTAAATTTCCGGATGCAGACCGAGGTCGCTCAGACGAAAAATCGGTAAGAATCGGATTCCTCGTTCGGCGAAACGCTGAGCCGCTCCCTGTTCCCGATCCAGCACCGCCAGCACGCTGACGATTATTCCCCCCGCTTGCTGGACTGTATCCACCACCTGAAGTGACGAGGTGCCGGTAGTGGTGACGTCCTCCACCAACGCCACTCGATAACCGGGCTCGAATTTTCCTTCAATTTTCTTCTGGGTTCCGTGCTCCTTGACCGTCTTGCGAACGAAAAAGCCCTCCAGACCGCGGCCGTGCCGATGATATGCGATCACCGTTGCCGTGGCAATCGGTATGGCCCCGACCTCGGGCCCACCGACGGCGTCCAGGTCCAGGTCTTTTGTCAGCTCATAGATCAATTCCCCCACCAGCGTCGCTCCTTCGGATTGCAGCAGCACCATCTTGCAATCTATGTAGAACGAGCTTTTCTGACCGGAAGCCAGCGTGATCTCGCCAAAACGCAGAGCCCGGCTGCGCACTAAATACAGTAATCGTTCTCGCATGAATTTCGTATCATTCATTACCAGTATCCCCGGCACAGATCGTAGCCTATGTACATCAAAGCTAAGTCCACCACAGCATGGCTGCACCAGGCACTGTAAATGCTGCCTGTATAGCTATAGAGTACCGACCAGATGATTCCGCCGGCTGTAACTCCGAGACTAAACAGCACCCCGTGCGGCCAGAAATGCCTCTCTGGAACATAAACCGCCAGCACTACCACATGATGCAGAGTAAAGGCAAGATTCGTGATCAGGATGGCCAGCCAGCTGCCCAGTCTCCGCGAAAGTTCACTATGGACAAACCATCGCCAGTAATATTCTTCAAGCAAAGCATGGAGAATGCTTAGAAACAGTGCCAGGCCCAGGAAGCGCCATGGTGTATGAGCTCCGATCTCCACGATTTTTGCCCATAGTCGAGTGCTTAGCGATGCCATCCATTCGAGGCGCTGATAATGGAGATAATAGGCCCCGAGGATAATGGCCGCTAGGACAAGGCCGACCGTCAGGCCGACTCGTAAGCCTCTACTGTCCGGCGGGCGAATGCGAATGGTGCGTCGGCATGCCCAGTGATAGTACACGAGCGGAAACGAAAACTGCACGCTTTTGCACAGGATATAGGTTGGCCGCGACCAGATACTGCCGGCTAACAGTGCGAAGTAAAGTAATGCCGCTACCAGCGGGAACAAAAGAATAAAGCCCAGAAGAAGCAAGTCACGTGCTCGCATGGCTGTCCATATCGCACAGGGACCGAATCATATCATCAAGTCCCTGTATGGCCTATTTAGGTTTCTCCAGCAGGCTTGCATAAGGATCAGGCCTCGGCTACGACGCGGCGGATCAAGGTACGCAGGGGGCTCTCCGCCTGCGCTGCGGTGGCCAGGATTTCTGCGACCGAAACCGGTTGCAAGGCATCCGGCAGGCACATATCGGTGATTACGGAGATTCCCAGGCTGCGCAACCCACAATGCACGGCGACAATCACCTCGGGCACCGTGGACATGCCGACAACATCCGCACCGATGATCCTGAGAAATCTATATTCGGCTCGAGTTTCTAAGTTGGGCCCTGTCAGGGCTACATAAACTCCGCGATGGGCGCGTACCTGCTCTTCCAGGGCAATGCGTTCGGCCAGGGCCAATAATTCACGATCATAAGCGTAGCACATGTCCGGAAACCGCGGCCCCAGCCGGTCATCGTTCGGGCCAATCAAGGGGTTATCGCCCATGAGATTTATATGGTCTTCGATAAGCACCAGGTCACCTTTCTGCCAGTGTGGATTCAGGCCGCCGCATGCATTGGTTACAATAAGAATTTCGCAGCCCAGCGCTCGCATCACGCGTACCGGAAACGTGATCTGCTGCATTGTATAGCCTTCATAATAATGGAAACGCCCTTCCATCAACACTACCATGCGTCCCTGCCACCTGCCGCAGATCAGGTTGCCGGCGTGACTAATACTGGTGGCACGCGGGAAGTAAGGCAGCGTTTCGTAAGGGAGGATGGCTTCCGTTTCCACTTCCTGAGTTACTCCTCCCAGGCCGGTTCCGAGAATGATGCCGAAGCGTGGTTGTCCGGCCCATTTAGATCGGATCGCTGCGACTGCCTCCTGAATCTGGTCATAGAGTGCTGGCATGATCTGCCTCCTGTCCGAGAAACGTTCGCATGACCTGCCAACCTTGCTCGAAGCGCCAGCGGCTCTTCTCGGCTTCGAGCTCATCGTAGCTGGAAAAAGCTTCCGGAGAAATATTAGTCCCGGCCATGACCCAGGGCACTAATCCACGCGCATGCGCTCGCGTGCGTAAAGTGGTACGATGATCCGGTGAAACCCAGATACGCCACGCGGAATATTTAGACAGGGCATCCGCCAGGGGTCCCACGATATGTTCGTCAATTTGTTCAATTGTCCATACCTTGACATCTGCCTTACCCTCATGGGACGCCTCGTCGGGAGCTTCGATATGTACGCATACCAGATCGTGATCCGCCAGAGCCGCTACTGCGAATTTTCCTTTCGCAGCATAGTCGGTGTCTATATAACCGGTGGCCCCCGGCACGTCTATACGTTTCCAACCGAGCAATGCCCCGACGCCACGCACTAAGTCCACCGCGGTAATGATCGCCCCGCGTTTGCCATACAGACGCTGAAAGGGCGGCAACGACGGTGCCTGGCCTAATCCCCAGAGCCAGATTTGCGTAGCCGGTCGCTTGCCTAATTGGCGGCGTCTTTCGTTCACCGGATGATCGCGCAACACCTCGCGGCTACGTTGCATGAGGTCACGCAGCAATTCGCTGCCGGGACCTACGGGGAGATAATCCGCGATAGGACGATCGGGAATATCGTGTGGCGGCTGCGTTCTCGTCTCACTGCTGAATGGCGCTGTACCCGTCCCGCGGTAGATGAGCAAATTGCGATAGCTTACTCCGGGCACAAACTGCCAACTGGCCGTACCCAGGGCTTGCTGTAACGTCGCTATAAGCTCGCGTCCCTCTTCGGAACTAATATGCCCAGCGGTAAAGTCACGCATCTCCTCATTTTCAATATAGACCAGGTTGCAACGGATGGCCCAATCAGTCGGACCGAGGGTGATTCCCTGAGCTGCGGCTTCCAGGGGTGCTCGTCCCGTGTAGTAACGTGTGGGATCGTATCCAAAAAGACTAAGTGTCGCCACGTCGCTTGCTGGAGTGAATAGATCGGGAACGTTATTCGACAGACCTAATCGGCCCGAACGTGCCAGGCGATCCAGATTAGGTTTACGGGCTGCCTGTAAGGGTGTGCGACCACCCAGCTCGTCCTGCTGTTCATCTGCCGCACCGTCAGGAATGATAATAGCGTATTTCATAAGAGGAGACTCCGAAGATTGGTGGGCATTCAGTCAATGGCTCCATTTTCCCCGCGCGGGTGCTTCCAGTTATATACTGCTCGTGGTTTCCGGAATTTCCATCTCCAACAGGGCAACCGCCAGAGCTTTGCCCTGGCTGTCCAAACGCAGCGATCGAGCTGCGCCGCCAGCCAGCACATCATAGAGAATGAAATTCAGACCTAGAAGATTAGGGGCCTCGTAGCGTTGCACATGTCGCGGACTTAGCGTGGCAAAGTAATCCGCGATGCGCTGCGGCGTAAGATAGTGCCGCAGAAACTCATAGGCCTGGGCCGAGCGGGCCAGCACCGCGATGTTCGCATGATTACCCTTATCGCCACTTCGCGCAGTCGCGAGGTCATAAAGGCGCATATCGGCTCCCCTTCAGGTCTCCAGTATATGGATTTCCGGTCGGACTGCCGACCTGTCGAGTAAAGCAGGCCAGTAAGCAAACACTTCCCGTACCGGGGGCCGGCCAGTGGCATAGCCAGTTATTCCGGGCGGACCGCTAGTGACCAGTGGAGCGAACTCGCGGGCAAAGCGTTCCAGAACGGTTCGGCGCCTATCCCAGGCGGTAATGCGTAGCACGATCTCGCAAGGTTGGGTTCGCGGCCAGACTCCCGGCACGGTGTCTCCCGCACCTAATAATTCGGCGTAATATTGCTCGGGTTCCATGCCTGCGCGACGTAAGCGCTGACGAATGATGTCGGCGCACAGGCGGGCTTTTTCCTCCGCATCGCGACCGGTTACCACAATCTGTCCGCTGCAAATATAGCCATCGCGATAGGTGATCGCTACTTTATAAGTTTCCGGCGCTGGCCGACCGTGAACGCCAGCGATCTCTACTCCATCGGGTTGCAGTGACCGTAACCGAAGACTGGTAAAATCAGCGACCACATCCGGTGTTAGATAAGCGGAAAGGTCTCCCACTTCGTATAGCAACTGTTCGCGGACTGTATCCACACTGACCAGGCCGCCACTTTGGTCAGGTTTTAGTATGCACACCGTGCCGTCGGCATTTATCTCAGCGATGGGATAGCCAACGTTCCACAGATCGGGCACAGTGTGCCAATCGGTATATAGCCCTCCGGTCACCTGAGCGCCGCATTCGATCAGGTGTCCAGCCACCGTAGCGGCCGCGAGTTTATCGTAGTCCTGCCAGGACCAGCGAAATGCCCAGACAGCAGGGGCGACTGTAAGCGAAGCATCTGCGACTCGGCCAGTAATCACTAAGTCAGCACCGCGCTCTAATGCCAGGACGATCGGTTCGGCGCCTAAGTAAACGTTGGCCGTTACGACTCGGTTGCGGATATGCTGGAGGGGCTCACCGGTATCGAAATGGGCAAGCACGTGGCCAGAAGCTAACAGATCATCCAGTCGCGGCAAAATATCGTCGCCGAGCACCACACCGATACGCTTTCGCAAGCCCTGTTGTCGCAGGATTTCCACCGCTCGCTCGGCACAGGCGACAGGACTCAGGCCCCCGGCATTAGTGATCACGCGCAAATTTGGTTGACTATTCCAGACCGGTGCCAGACGCTCTAATACTTCGAGAAAATCTGTCGCATATCCGAGTCGCGCGTCGCGCTGGCGTTGCTGTGCCAGAATGGACATAGTAAGTTCGGCCAGATACTCCAGTGTGAGGAAGTCGAGCTGGCCATGCTGCACTAATAAGATGGGTGCGTCGGGCTGATCGCCCCAGAAGCCGCAGCCGTTGCCGACACGGATTCGCGGAGTACTCATAGCACTGTCCCGTAGCGGAAAACCGAAGCCCGTCGCCACGGCATTATACCTGCAGGACGCCGGTCATAAAGGGTGGCTTCCCCTGGAGTGTGCGATAGACAAGGGATAAGGCGAAAATCAAGGTCTTGCGGGTTTCCGCCGGGGTAACAATGCCATCCACCCAGAGGCGAGCTGCGCCGTAGCGGATGTCGGTCTGCTCTTCGTAAGCCGCCTGGACTCGCTGACGCAGGGCTTCGATTTCTTCTGCCTCGACCTTGCGTCCCTCGCGCTGAAGGCGGTTGAGGGTAATTTCTAATAAAGTGCTGGCTGCCTGATGTGCGCCCATGACCGCATAACGTGCACTCGGCCAGGCGAAAATAAACCGTGGGTCAAACGCCTTGCCGCATAGGGCATAGTTCCCTGCGCCGAACGACCCGCCGATGATGATGGTGATTTTTGGAACAATGCTGTTGCTAATGACATTGACGAGTTTGGCACCTGCGCGGATGATGCCAGACTGCTCCGCTTCTCGACCGACCATAAAACCGTTGACATCTTGCAAGAAGACGATTGGGATTTGCAGCTGGTTACAGACCATGACAAACCGGGCCGCTTTATTAGCACTATCTACATAGATCACGCCGCCGTACTGTAACTGGCCGTGCGCATCGCGGCAGCGGCGACGTTGATTAGCAACAATGCCGACTCGCATTCCCCCGATTTTGGCAAAACCGCAAACCAGAGTGGGACCGTATTCGGCCTTATATTCCTCGAAACTGCCGGCATCCACTATACATGCGAGGACATCACGTACTTCATATTCGCGGAGACCCTGCGGGTCAACGAGTTGATAAATATCTTCGGGAGGCCGTTCGGTTCTGATAGTGTCGGTCCATTGGGGCAGCGGTGCTTCGGACAAGTTTGCTGTCAACTGCCGCAGGCGAGCCAGGCAACTGCGATCATCTGGCTCGCGGAAATCTATAGTACCGCTGATTGCCGCGTGCATGCGGGCACCGCCTAATTCCTCGTGGGAGACCTGCTGGCCGATAGCGGCCTTGACGAGTGCCGGCCCGGCTAAATATAGTCCCGATCCTTCTGTCATAAGCAAGACATCGCAGAGAACCGGGAGATAACCTCCCCCAGCGACACAGTTGCCCATGATAGCGGCGAATTGCGGAATACCAGCAGCACTAAGCACGGCATTGTTGCGAAAAATGCGACCGAAATCATCTTCGTTGGGGAACACCTCGTCCTGCAACGGTAGAAAGACCCCGGCACTATCCACGAGGTAAATCAAGGGGAGACGGTTTTCCAGGGCGATACGTTGAGCGCGGAGGACCTTTTTGACTGTAATCGGGAAAAAAGAACCAGCCTTGACGGTGGCGTCGTTAGCAATGATCATCAAGGGCCGGCTGTTCACTAAGCCTATCCCGGTAATTACTCCGCCGGCAGGCGCGCCGCCCCAATCCTGATACATGTTCCAACCGGCCCATAAACCGAGTTCAAAAAAAGCTGGCTGATTCGGCTCATTCTGGTTGACCGGATCGCAAAGCAGACTGATACGTTCGCGTGCTGTAAGTCGGCCCTTTTCATGTTGTCGTGCAATAGCCTGTGGCCCACCGCCTGATCGGATTTGCTCCTCTTGCTGGCGCAACTCCGCAATCCGGTCGTACCATTTCCCGACGAGGTCCTGCGTCATCGCCGTCATATCAGGTGCGTTCCGAAGCACAAAGGAGCGGACACAATCTTCCAGCAGAATGCGTCGTTTCAGTTCCACGGGTTCGCATGGCTGCCCTTTACTTAGAAGCCCGGCGCTGGGCTTCCTCACGCATTTCCCGGCGAATTTTCTCCGCCAATTGACTAAGCTGGCCCACGATCTCGGGATGCTTATCGGCCAGGTTTAGTTGCTCGCCGGGATCTTTTTCGAGGTCGAATAATCCTATATCTGTTACCGGATCGCCGTGCGTCAGTCCGGGGAATTGGCTGGGATGCGCTTGCTCATACGGAGCCAGAATACGCACGCCATCCGGCCCGCGGGGATCGGTGTAAGGATCGCCCGGCTTATAGAGTTTAAATTTAGCAGGTTGTGGTGCAGCAAGATGCAGTTTCCATTTTCCCTGGCGCACAGCCATCAGTTGCGGGCCGCGGAATATATAGATTGCCTCGCGTGGCAGTGGCTTGCCCGTCCAGATCAGCGGCCAAAGCTCGCAGCCGTCTATCTTTCTATCCTGGGGCGGTTGAATACCGGCAAGGTTCAGGCAAGTCGCGAAAATGTCGGCGAGCATTACCGGTTCGGCAATCGTCTTGCCTGCGGGAACCCGTCCGGGCATCCAGAAAATCAAGGGGACACGAACTCCGCCCTCCCAGGTCTGGCCTTTCATGCCGCGCAACCCACCGGTATTGCCGCCATACCACGGGCCGTTGTCGCTAGTAAAGATCACCAGCGTATTGCTATCCAGACCTAGGCATCTAAGTTCTTCTATAATCCGGCCGCAACTCCAGTCCAATTCCGCTAATACATCCGCATAAAGGCCTTTGCCGGTCCTGCGATAAAAATCTTCCGAACAAGCCAATGGCTTATGCGGCATAGCGTGGGCCAGGTAAAGGAAAAATGCTCGGCCGCGATGGCTCCTAATAAATTGCAAAGCTCGCTCGGTATAGCGTCGGGTCAAGGTGGCCTGAACGACGGGATATTCCACCAGCTTTTCGTCCTCATATAAGCGAACCGGATGCATGTCGTTGCTGTAGGGAATGCCGTAATAATGGTCGAATCCGTGCTTAGTCGGCCAGAATTCGGGGCGATGACCGAGGTGCCATTTGCCAATGGCGAAAGTGGCGTATCCGCGCTCCTGGAGCAAGCGAGCCAATGTGATCTCCGAGGTGGGCAGGCCGAGTTGATCCGCGTTTTTCACCAGTGGATCGGCACCGGGAACCGGGTTCGCCTGCAAGCCGTGGCGGAACGGATACCGGCCGGTCAGGAGTGTCGCCCGCGATGGAGCACAGTAGGGAAACGGGGCATAGCAGTTGGTGAAACGGACACCCTCGGCGGCCAGTTTGTCCATAAGCGGTGTGTGAAACTTAGAGGGATCGTAGCAGCTAAGATCGCCGTAACCTAAATCGTCAGCCAAAATAATAATAATGTTAGGGGGTCGAGATTGGCCCAAGCAAGCGCTGTATAGAATACCAAAGAGGCAAATGCTAAGCAGCCAGCGAAGCATGGTTGTCTCCCTCAGGGTTTGCCGAACTGTTTCCAGTAAAGCTCCTTAAACGGGTTTACTGGCGGGCCGACGGCGTCTTCGTTCACAAGGCACGGTAAGATGGATTCCCACCAGCGGTCGTAATACGCTTCCAGTTCGCGGACGGTATCTGGGTGCTGGGCGATGATATTCCGTTGCTGGCATGGGTCGGCGATGACATCATAGAGTTCCCAGGCGCGCTTGCCGCTGGCTGAGGGGCAGACTACTGTGTACCGTGTGTTACGAACACAGACCTGGCGATATTTCGACTGTCTTGCCTCGCCCTTAGGCCAGCGGCCGACATGGGTAACGAGAACCCGATCCGACCAGGCCGCGCTGGGATCACGAAGCAGGGGAACTAAGCTTCGGCCTTCAAGCTGGCGGCGAACGCGATCGTCGGTCTTAGCGGAGGTGAGCTCGATTAACGTTGGAAAAACATCTATATGCGCGGTCAGCGCCTGGACATCTGCAGGACGAAAGTGTCCCGGCCAGCACCAGAAGGAGACGGCACGGGTACCACCGATCCAGGGCGTACCTTTCTGTCCGCGCATGCCCGCATTATAGACCTTGCAACCTACCGTGCCGCCGTTGTCGGTCATGAAGATCACCAGTGTATCGCGCTCTAAGTCCCACTGGTGTAACCAGTCTAACAATCGGCCGACATTTTCGTCTATATTGACAATCATGCCGTAAAACTTAGCGACATCCCCGGGGACTCTACCAGCATAGATACGGGCATAGTGTTCAGGAACCTGCAACGGCGCGTGCGGGGCATTGGTAGCGATATAGGCGAAAAAGGGACGGCGGCCTCGCTGCTGGTCAATCCAGCTTAGTGCCTGGCGAAAGAAAACATCCGTGCAATATCCCTGGGTTTTGACGAAACGATGGTTGTGCAGAATCGCGGGATTGAAATACGTGTTGCCTGGGGCATCGCCGCAACTGCCGGGATAGGTCTGTCCGATACCGCCAGCGCCGTGGATGAACACTTCCTCAAAGCCGCGTTTGTCGGGGCGATAAGCTTCCTCGTCGCCGAGATGCCATTTACCAAAAATACCGGTCGCGTAGCCGTTCTGCCGTAACACCTCCGCCAGGGTAATGGCGGACAGGGTCAGGCGCTCGCGTTCATAAATGGTGTGCGTGACGCCATTCTTGAACTCGTGTCGCCCGGTCAACAGTGCCGCGCGGGTCGGTGAACATGTGGGGCTGACGTGGAAATTGGTGAAGCGCACGCTCTCGGAGTGCAGGCGATCCAGGTTCGGCGTGCGCAAGATGGGATTGCCGTGGCACGAAAGATCGCCATAGCCCTGATCATCGGTGAGGATCAGGATGATGTTAGGGCGGCTCTGGGCGTAAGTAACGTTGACCAGCGCCAATAGCAACGCACCGATCAGCCAGCAGCGCATCGTGCTCCTCTCTCGTGTACCGGGATCACTCGTCGTTGCAGAAAGATTGTATCTCTGCTGGCGACAAAGGTCATGGAATGAAGGGCTGAACGCCATACCGAGCGTGCGGAGAGAAAATTTTGCGGGGTGGTTGAGGCTTGGTCTTGACGCTAGCCACAATATTTTGTACTTCAAAATATCGTGGGTTAACCAACAGGCCGTCTAACAGAAGAGGAGGAAAGACCATGAGTCAATCAGCAGCGATTCCGGGCTACACGTATGGGCAAGCGGGTGTGGCGAAGTCGCCGATCCGCCTGGAGGAACTGGCCGAACTGAAGCAGGCGCTGCTCTTTACCGAGGAGGACGAAAAGTACCTGCGAATGGCCGGCGATGTGCTAGCCGACCAGGTGGAGCAAATTCTCGACTTGTGGTACGGCTTTGTGGGGTCGCACCCGTTTCTGGTGAAGTACTTTTTGGATGCTCAAGGGCAGCCGATCGCAGAGTATCTGGGCAACGTTCGGAAACGGTTCGGCCAGTGGATTCTGGACACGTGTCGCCGACCGCACGACCGGGATTGGCTGAATTACCAGTACGAAATTGGCTTGCGACACCACCGTTCGAAGAAGAATCAGACGGACAAAGCGGCAGCCGCTACGAACAATGTGCCGATGCGGTTCCTGGTGGCGTTTATCGTGCCGATTACGGTAACCATACGCGATTTCCTGCGCAAGAAAGGGCACAGCGAATCCGAGGTGGATAAAATGTACCACGCCTGGTTCAAGGCGGTCACCCTGCAGGTGGCGTTGTGGTGTCAACCGTATGTCAAAGAGGGCGATTATTAGGCTTAAGGCAGGCAGCGCGAGCAAAGTGTGAACCGGCATTCGGAAGACGAACTTGACGCGAAAATCGTGGCAGCGCTAGAGCGATTGACCCAGGCGTTCCAGAACGCGCTGTGGGAGGAAGCCTGGCAGCAGGGTCTGAGCGCCACGCAGGCCCAGGTGCTGGTCTATTTGCTCGCGCTCGGCCGCGAGCGTGCGAATATCAACGACCTGGCGGCGCGATTCGGCCTGGGGCCAGCCACGGTCAGTACCAGCGTAACCACGCTGGAACAAAAGGGGCTGGTGCGTCGAACGCGGGGTGAGGAGGACCGGCGGGTAGTGTATGTCGAGCTGACCGCCCGCGGTCGCCGACAAGCGCAGCGGCTGGCACACTGGACGGACGCAATTCGCGGCGAAATTGCAGCGCTGGACAGAGCCGACAAAGAACGCCTGCTGGGCACGTTGTTGGAGACTATCGGTCGGTTGCAGCGAGCCGGGCTGATCAGCGTAGCCAGGATGTGCAGCACCTGCCTGTATTTTCGGCGGCACGTCCACGACGACCCGCGTGCTCCGCACCATTGTGGTCTGATGGATCGGCCGCTGTTTTTATCGGAATTGCGAGTCGAATGCCCCGACCATCAGCCGATAGTTGCTGGCCCAACCAGCGGTGAGAGTCGCACCGGGCAATCGCGCTGAGGCGGGGGATATCAGCGGAAGTAAGCGACGGCGTTACGGAAGAGCCGCAGTCCGTCGCCTTCTTCGGCCAAGCCGCGGCGCGGCCAATGGGGATGCTGTGTGGGCAGGATGTGCCGTTCGGGATGAGGCATCAGCCCGAGGACACGGCCAGTAGGATCGCAAATCCCGGCGACGTTTCCCTGCGAGCCGTTGGGATTGAACGGAAAACCGGCGAGTCGGCCCTCGGCATCCACGTAGCGAAGGACAATCTGGCCCTGACGTTCCAGGTTTTGCCAGGTGGCCTGGTCACGGCATAGGAATCGGCCTTCGCCGTGAGCCACGGGGAGCTGCCATCGGTCATAGCCGGCCAGAAATGGACAGCGACCTGGTTCGGTGGCCAGGAAGACCCAGCGGTCTTCAAACCGCCCATGGGCGTTGGTAGCGAGCGTGGCCGGGATAATTTCCACTTCCTCGTCCTGAGGAGCGTGCTGCGTAGTTCCGGCAACTGGCCGCTCGCCACTCGCCGCTCGACCTTCTGCTGGCCAGTTGCCACTCGCCGTTCGCCACTCGCTACTGCGGCCTGTCTCGCCGCTGATCAGGCATAATGTTCGCCGCGGGACACGAATGGGTGGCACCAGCAGGCCGGCTTTCAACAACGCCTGGAAACCGTTGCAAATGCCGAGAATCAGTTTGCCATCGTCGCGGAAACGCTGCAATTCCTCGCCGAGATAGAAGCGAAGCTGGTTGGCGAGGATTTTGCCAGCGGCCACGTCATCACCATAGGTGAAACCGCCCGGGATGGCGAGAATCTGATACTCGCGGAGCAGGTGGGGATTCTCGCGGAGTCGGCCGATATGGACGCGCTGGGCCACAGCGCCCGCGAGCTGGAAGGCAAATTGCGTTTCTTCGTCACAGTTGGCACCTGGCGCCCGCAGCACCAGGACACGTACCGCAGCCATGACCGCAATTCCAATGTACAATGGCGAGGGATGGCAATCAGTTCGCCAGCTCCGTCCGAACGGCATTATAGGAAGCAGCGCTGTGGCGATTGGAGGCGTAAGCTGCCCGTGAATCGCCAGCCTCGTGGGAAGTGGAAGACTTAAGCCCTCCGCGAAGGTGTTGACGGAGCACGGTCTGCGGTGTCTTGCATCGGCGACGCGCGGGCCGACGATTTCGTCTTGTGTACCAGGAGAAAGCTACGAGCATGAACGAGACCAGCAGTGAATCGCCGACACCTTTCGTCGTGCAGGTGGCTGACCGGGTTAAGCGATTGCCACCTTACCTCTTCGCGAAGATCAACTCTTTGAAGTATCAGATGCGGCGACAAGGGCGGGACATTATTGACCTGGGCATGGGCAACCCGACCGATGTGCCCGATCCGCTGATTATCGAAAAGCTTTGTGAAGCGGCTCACGACGACCGCAATCATCGCTATTCGGTAAGCCAGGGGCTGTACAATCTTCGCCGCGAAGTGGCCCGGCGGTATGAACGTAAGTTCGGCGTGAAACTCGACCCGGAAACAGAGCTAATCGCGTGTCTCGGCTCGAAGGAAGCGTTCAGCCACATGTGCCTGGCGCTGGTTGGGCCGGGCGATACGGCGATCGTGCCGGCACCATCGTTTCCGATCCACGTGTACGCGGTGTACCTGGCTTCGGGCAACGTGATCAGTCTGGATTGCACGGAACCGGAGCGGTTCTTATCGCACGTGGCGATGATGGCGGAGCATCTGTATCCGCGACCGAAATTGCTCGTGCTCAACTTCCCGCATAACCCGACCGGGACGGTGGTGGAGCGCGACTTTTTTGTCGAGGTAGTGAGGCTGGCCAGGCGGTACGGTTTCATGGTGATTCACGATTTCGCTTATGGCGACGTGGGGTTCGACGGCTACCAGCCGCCCAGTTTTCTCTCCGTGCCCGGTGCCAAAAACGTGGGCGTGGAAACGACGACGATGAGCAAAGGGTATAACATGGCGGGCTGGCGGATCGGCTTCTGTGCCGGCAATGCCGAGATGATTCGAGCCCTGGCCACGATCAAGGGCTACTACGACTACGGGATTTTTCAGGCGATTCAGATTGCCGCCATCATCGCGCTGCGGGAATGCGAGGAGGCAGTGCAACGCCAGGCCCTGGTGTATCAGCGTCGCCGGGACGTGCTGGTGGAAGGTTTGCGGCGAGGAGGCTGGGAAGTGCAGACGCCCAAGGCCGGCATGTTCGTCTGGGCGAAATATCCGCCGGCCTGGCAGCATCTCGACTCCATGAGCTTCGCCATGAAATTGCTGGAGGAGGCCGCAGTCGCCGTCAGCCCGGGCCGGGGTTTCGGCGAAGCGGGGGAAGGTTACGTGCGGCTGGCGCTGGTGGAAAACGAACAGCGCCTGCGCCAGGCCGTTCGCCAGATCCACCGCTGCCTGCGCTGCGACCATGCTGCGGCTATTAGCGAGTAAGGGATTGGGAGCGGCAGGCGTCAGCCCGCCGTGGCTTTACCAAGTGGTGAGCGGGGATGGTGAGCAACCGCCCTGCTCCGCTCCTGTAAATGTCGCCAGGACAATCACCGCCGAGTATGCGTTGGCGGATTAGCCGGAACGCCCGCGGATCGGCGAGGCGAAAGGTACCGCCGAAAACTTGCAACCGGGCTTCCTTCGCGAGTCGGCAGGTTAAAACTTTCGTTAGCGTGTGCCATTCGACCACGTCAAAAACGGCGGAGATCATCTCGCCGAAACGGACGTGGCGTAGTTCCTCATTACGCTCGCTGGTCTGACAGGCCGCGGGGTGGTGTATAATAACCCGCCCTTTTTATCGCTGCGTCGTTCTTGGTGTCGGGGAGCCCGCGGCGTAAGGCCCAGGTGCAGGCGTTCGATGCTTTCCGGCGAGGCGGAACGGGAAACCACAATGTTTATCGCCTGGCCGAACGCGGGGAAGCATCTCCGACATTCACCGACCGCAGTGCACATTCCGGAGTACTGGAAAGCGACCATGACAGAGAAACGGCGTAACGACCTTCGCAACGTCGCCATCATTGCCCACGTGGACCACGGCAAAACCACGCTGGTGGACCAATTGCTGCGTCAATCGGGCCTGTTCCGCGAAGGGGAATTGCAAGGGGAATGTATTCTCGACCAGCACGAGCTGGAACGGGAGCGTGGCATTACGATTCTGGCCAAGAACATCGCCCTGCGCTGGCAAGGCGTGAAAATCAATCTGATAGATACTCCCGGCCATGCTGACTTCGGCGGAGAGGTAGAACGGGTGTTACGGCTGGCCGACGGTGCCCTCTTGCTCGTGGACGCGGCGGAAGGGCCTCTGCCACAGACCCGTTTTGTCCTGCGGCAGGCGTTTGCGTGTGGATTGCGGCCCATCGTGGTCATCAACAAAATGGATCGGAGCGACGCCCGACCCCAGGAAGTACTCGACGCCGTTTTTGACCTGTTTGTCGAGCTGGGCGCCGAAGATTACGCCCTGAATTTCCCCGTGCTTTACGCTTCTGGCCGACAGGGATGGGCTTCCTATCAGCCGGAAGAACAAGGTCGCGATATTCGACCGATCTACGAGGCCATCCTGCAACACGTTCCACCGCCACAAGCCGACACCGATGCCGCTTTGCAGATGCAGGTGGTTCATCTCGATTCCAGCGACTACCTGGGTCGGATCGGCATCGGTCGAGTTTATGCCGGTCGGCTGCGTCGCGGTCAGAGCGTGGGCGTTCTTCGACCCGATGGGCGGCAATACCTCGGCAAGGTGGAATACCTGTTCGTCTTCGATCGGCTGGGGCGCACGGAAGCCGAACAGGTCGAGGCGGGCGATATTTGCGCCGTCGCCGGATTGGATGACCTGGCCATTGGCGATACCCTGACCGATCCGCAATCCCCGCGTCCTTTGCCGCCCTTGCGCGTCGAGGAGCCGACACTCGATATGCTCTTCCGCATTAATGATTCTCCCTTCGCCGGTCGGGCAGGGCGTTACCTGACTGGTCGGCAGATTCGCGAACGGCTTCGGCGGGAATTGGAACGCAACGTCGCCCTGCGGGTGCGTCCCGGCCAGCGCAGCGATGAGTTCATCGTATCCGGGCGTGGACTGCTGCACCTGTCCGTGTTGATCGAAACTATGCGACGTGAAGGTTTCGAGCTGAGCGTCGGCAAACCGCAGGTGATTTTCCACTATGAGGCCGGCCAGCAACTCGAACCGGTGGAATATCTGCTCGTGGAGGTTCCTGCGGAGCATGTTGGTGCCGTGATGGAACTGCTCGGTATTCGCCGTGCTCTCTGTCTCCGCGTGGAGCCGGGACGAGAAATGACGCGCCTGGAATTCACCATCCCCGCCCGAGGATTGATCGGTTTACGGACACGGTTGCTGACGGCGACGAGCGGCACAGCGATTATGCACCATCATTTTCTCGAATACCAGCCGTATCGTGGCCCGATTCCCGGTCGCAACAACGGCGTTCTGATTTCCACGCAGACAGGAGTGGCCACCGCTTATGCCATCGAAAATCTGCAGGAGCGTGGCGTGCTTTTTGTCGAACCGGGCGAGGAGGTCTATGCCGGTCAGATCGTCGGCGAACATTGCCGCGAAAATGACCTCCCCGTCAACATTTGCCGCGAGCGGAAGTTGACCAACGTCCGCGCATCCACGGCCGAGAAACTGGTCGTGCTCAAACCTCCACGGCGTCTCACCCTGGAAATGGCCCTGGAGTACCTCGAAGAGGACGAGCTGGTCGAAGTCACGCCCGGAGCCATTCGCTTGCGCAAGATGCACCTGGATGCCAGCGAACGCAAACGTCTGGCACGACACCAGGTCTGAGGCATCAGCCCGGAGCCGCATCCCGGCAGTTGATGTCGCACGCCTGTAAGCCTCACCACTCGCCGTTGACCATCCGCCATTCACTACTCGCCACTGGCTAATCGCTGAGAACCGCTGTGACAAATACGGCCGCAACATGGGCTGGTCGCCACTGGCTAGTCGCTGATAACTGTGCCATTGGCCCTTCTCGATTCGCCATCTCGGTACGCTTACGCCCGATGCTGCTGGCAGCGTGGGCGTGGCGGCGTAGAATAGGCAGAAGCGAAACCTCGGCCCGAGCAATACTGTCTGGCCGGATGATCGCCCGATGGGGGCCGATTGCCGGAGGCGGCCAGTTGCCGCAACCGATTTTGCCGCGATTGGCCATCGTGAGCAGTCCAGCCAGGTGTGTCGGTCAAGGCCAGCGGTGTAGTCAGGGCCAGTCGGATCGGTGCAATTCACCCAGCAAGAGCGAGGCCAATTATGCGAAAAATCCGCATCGGCAATGTCGAGGAAACCGTGGTGGAACGAGCCGATTATCCCCCGGAGCGCATCCGGGCGATTCTCGGTGACGAGACGATTGCCGTGCTCGGCTACGGTGTGCAAGGGCGCGGACAATCATTGAACATGCGGGATAACGGGCTGCATGTCATCATCGGCTTGCGGGAAAAAGGAGGACGCAGCTGGGACCTGGCCGTCCAGGATGGCTGGGTGCCGGGCCAGTCCTTGTTTTCGTTGGAAGAAGCGGCCCGACGGGGCACCATCATTCAATATCTACTTTCCGACGCTGGGCAAAAAGAACAGTGGCCGGTTATTCGACCCCACCTGACACGTGGCAAGGCTCTGTATTTTTCGCACGGCTTCAGCATCGTCTATAAGGACCAGACCGGAGTGATCCCGCCACCGGATATTGACGTGATCCTGGTCGCGCCCAAAGGCTCGGGCACAACTGTGCGGCGGCATTTCCTCGAAGGCAAAGGGATCAATGCCAGCTATGCCGTTTATCAGGACGCCACTGGCCGGGCACTCGATCGTTGCCTGGCTCTGGGTATCGCCATCGGCTCCGGTTATCTGTTCGAGACCACCTTCGAGAAGGAGGTTTATAGCGACCTGACAGGGGAACGCGGCGTATTGATGGGAGCGATCTACGGTTTGTGGCTGGCGCAGTACGAGGTGCTGCGGGAGCACGGCCATTCTCCCACCGAGGCTTTCAACGAAACCGTGGAGGAAGCCACGCAGAGCCTTTACCCGCTCATCGGCGAAAACGGCATGGACTGGATGTATGCCAATTGTTCGACGACAGCCCAGCGGGGAGCACTGGACTGGTATCGTCGTTTTCGGGACGCCGTCAAACCACTCTTCGAGGAACTTTATCAAAAAGTGGCCAGCGGTGAAGAAACTCGCCGCGTCCTCGAACTGAACAGCCGACCCGACTATCGCGAGCAACTGGAAAAGGAACTGCGCGAAATCCGCGAAAGTGAGATGTGGCAGGCGGGGGCGATTGTTCGCGCTTTGCGCCCGGAACGTGCCGGGTCGGCACAATTCCGCAATTGATGGGCGGACACACCGGCTCGCCGCCAGGCCCATTGGCATGGCCAGGTGGAGCCTTCCGGTGGATGTTCGCGCCTTGCCAGGGAGGACACGCCGGTCGGCCAGGACCGACACGCCACCTTACCCTTATGTTCGGCAAGCAGGAGATATACTTGCATTGCGGCTACTTTCCTTAGTCGCGCGAGTCCGACGTCCTCACTCACCTGCTCCGTGCAGGAAGGAGCCTGTCGGTGTCCACAACTGCTGACCGACGCACGCAGGCTTTACCAACGCTGCTGAATGAGCCACGAGAGCACCCCGGAGGGCTTACCTCTGTTGCTCCGGGCTCGGCCAGCGCAGCGCAAGAGCGTTTTGGCAGCCGCATTGACTACGAATTGTTTCTCGACTGCGTGCACTGCGGTTTGTGCACGGCCGCCTGCCCTACCTTCCTCGAATTGGGCACGGAAATGGATAGCCCACGTGGACGCATCTACCTGATGCGTGGCGTTGTCGATGGGCGCATCGAACTGGATGACCAAGTGCGGCAGCATCTGGCGTTGTGCCTGGATTGTCGAGCGTGCGAATCGGCTTGTCCATCGGGCGTGCAATACGCTCGCCTGCTCGAACCGTTTCGCGCGGAGTTGCAGCGGCGCGGTCTGGGAGAGCACTGGCCAGGCTGGTTGCGCTGGTTGTTGTTCCAGGTGTTTCCGCGACCGTATTGGACCTGGTGGGGGCTGCTGCCGGCGCGGATGTTGCAACGATTATTCGGCCTGGACTGGTGGCGTGGCTTGGCACCGCTGCTGCCGGGCAAAGTCCGCAATATGCTGGCGCTTCTGCCACGCTTACCGATCCGCTATCGGCGATTGCCGACACACTTGACCGCACACGGCCCACGCCGGGCACGGGTCGCCGTTTTTACCGGCTGTGTCAACCACGTGCTGTTCCCGCAGATCAACGAGGCCACGGTGCGGCTGTTGCAATTTCAGGGCTGCGACGTGCTTGTGCCGCACCACCAAGTGTGTTGCGGCGCCTTGCATTATCACGCAGGCCAGTGGGACATTGCCCAGCGTTATGCCGCCGCCAACGTCCAAGCCTTTCCCGACGATGTAGATGCGATTGTGGTGAATGTGGCCGGCTGCGGCAGCACGCTGAAAGATTATGGCCATCTCCTCGCGGATACGCCTCTGGCCGAACTCGGGCAGAGATTCGCGGCCCGGGTGCAGGATGTGCTCCAATTCCTGGATGGTCTCGACTTTTATCCGCCCAATTACGCCTTGCCCATTCGGGCCACTTACCACGACGCCTGCCATTTATGCCACGCTCAGCAGATTCGCGAGGCACCGCGCCGGCTGCTGCGGCAGATTCCGGAGCTGCAACTGGTGCCTTTGAGCGAAAGCGAAGTCTGCTGCGGTGCTGCTGGCAGTTACAACTTAACGCAACCAGAAATGGCCGAACGCCTCGGTCGCCGCAAAGCCGACCACATCCTTCGTACAGGCGCCCGTGCCGTATTCACCGCCAACACCGGTTGCCTGTTGCAAATCCAGCGCTATCTCCGCGAGGCACAACGAATCCCCATCCCCCGCTCCGGTGAGGCTTCGGAGGCTGGCGCCACTCGCGATTCGCCGTCCATCATTGGCTATTCGCCATTCGCGAATCGCCACTCGTTACTCGCCGGTCGCGAAAGATCCGACCTCTGGGTAGCCCATCCGGTGGAAGCGCTCTGGGTCGCCTGCAACGGTCACCTGCCTCGTCCTGATATTCCCGTACGCGTCCGCGAGTGATCACGGCTAGCCACTTGCGCCGGCGTTTGGCGGATCGGCCAGGAGTGGAGGGCCTCCGCCTGCCTGGGCGGGAGTCGCCGCTGACCGCGCGATTACAATAGACAGCATGGCCGAGATTCTCCATTGGGCAAATCCGCCATTGCAACGGCGAATTGTCGAAACCGCTGTCCTGACGCTGGTGCGAGGCGGGCTGGTCATCTTCCCGACCGAAACCGTCTATGGAGTGGCCGCCAGTGCCCTGCATGCGGAAGGTGTGGAGCGGCTGATCCACTGCAAAGGTCGCCCTGAAGATAAGCCGCTAGCTCTGGCCTTGCCGCACGCTGCCGCTGGTCGGGATTGGGTGCCGCGTATGACCAGTCTGGTACGTCGCCTGACCCGTCGCTGCTGGCCCGGGCCGGTCACGCTGGTTTTTCGCGACGGCTGGCAGGAGGGTCTGATCACACGCCTGCCCGTTTCGGTGCGTAGACGTGTAGCTCCCGCAGCCACTCTCGGCATTCGCATTCCCGACCATGAGGCGATTCGGCAAGTGATGCGTCGAATGCCCGGCCCACTCGTTCTCACCAGCGCCAACCGCAGCGGCGAACCCGCCACTAGCACCGGTGCCGACGCCGCTGCCGCACTCGCCCAGTCGGTGGACATCGTCATTGACGATGGCCCGTGCCGGTTCCGCGAGGCGTCCACCGTCGTCGAGATCAGCGACCACCAATACCGGATTTTGCGCGCTGGCGCCGTCTCCGCGGAAATGCTGGCGCGGCTGAGCAGCTGTATCGTGGTGTTCGTATGCAGTGGCAATACCTGTCGTTCTCCACTCGCCGCCGCCTTTTGTCGTAAAATCCTCGCCGACAAACTCGGTTGTTCCGAGGCGGAATTACCCCAGCGCGGTTTCCTGATCCTCTCCGCCGGGACATCGGCGCTGCCTGGTCAACGAGCGACACCGCAGGCTATCGAAGCTGCCGCCCGTTTGGGCGCTGACCTTTCCCAGCACATCTCCCAGCCGCTGACTGCCTCGCTCATTCACCAGGCGGATTTTATCTTCACCATGACTCGCAGCCATCTCGAAACCGTACAAACTCGCCTGGGCGATGGCGAAACCGTCGTCGCGATGCTCGACCCTGTTGGCCGCGATATCGCCGATCCCATCGGTGGCGACGCGCAAGCATACGATAATTGCGCCCGACAGATTGCCGACGCCGTCGCCGCTCGCATTGAAACGCTTCTGTTCCCATGTCCCCAGACCGCCGGGCACTCGAAAATCTGACCCAGCATTTTGGCCGCGCCCTGTTCGACGCTCTGGAAGTTGTCCACCCGCCGTTGTTTTCCCCCGATTGGTTGCAGGAACAGTGGCTACGCTGGATCATCCACCGGCCGAATCTGAAAACCCAGCTGTTTCGCCTGATCGACGTTTTGCCGATGCTGCAAACCGACACTGCCCTGGTTCGCCATCTCCGCGAATATCTCGAACTGGCCGAACCCGACCTGCCGCCCTGGCTGGTTCGCCTGCTGCGACTCCTTCCCGACACCGGGCCGCTCGCCCACGTTCTCGCCTGGCTGACACGCCGACAGGCCTTACGCACCGCTCGCCAATTCATCGCCGGCGAGACTTTGCCAGAGGCTCTCCAGGCGATCACCTCGCTGCGTCGCCGTCGCCTGGCCTGGACTCTCGATTTGCTTGGCGAAGCTGTCCTGACCGAGAGCGAAGCCCGGCAATACCTAGAGCGCAATGTCCAGCTCCTGGTTCAACTCAGCCAGCAAACCGCCAACTGGCCGGAAATCCCTTATCTGGATCGCGACTACGATCAGCTTCCCATTCCCCGAGTCAACCTCTCTATCAAGCTCTCCTCTTTCTATAGCCGATTCGACCCGATCGATCCGCTCAGTACAAAAAAAGAGGTCGAGGCACGATTACGCCCCTTATTAGAAACCGCACGGCAGTACCATGCGTTTATTTACTTTGACATGGAGCAATATGACTATAAAGACCTGACGCTGGACATTTTCTGCTCCTTGATGTTAGACAAGCCGTTCGCCGATTGGCCGCACGTTGGCATCGCCTTACAGGCTTATTTACGCGATACGCCGCACGACTTAGATCGCTTGCTCCATTGGGCGGAACAGCGCCGCACACCGTTCTGGGTGCGATTGGTCAAGGGGGCCTATTGGGATTATGAAGTAATCGTTGCCGCTCAGAAAAACTGGCCGGTTCCCGTCTGGTTGGAAAAATGGCAGACCGATGCCCAGTTCGAAGCCTTGACCGAACGCCTGTTGCAACAGCGTCGGATTCGTCCCGCTATTGCCAGCCATAATCTCCGCAGCATCGCCCACGCCCTGGCACTGGCCGAGTATTACCGCCTGCCCCAGGGATTCTGCGAATTTCAAGTTCTTTATGGCATGGGCGACCGCATTGCCGATTGTTTAGTCCATCTCGGACAAAAAGTACGGGTCTATACACCGTTCGGCGAGCTTATCCCGGGAGTCGCTTATTTAGTCCGCCGATTATTAGAAAACACTTCCAACCAGTCTTTCCTGCGTGCCACTTTCCTGGAACATCTAAGCGAAGAGGAATTGCTGATGAGCCCGCAAGAATTAGCCTTGCACCGAAAGGATCGACGTTCCGATAGAGATAAGATTGCCCAGCCGACACAACAGTCGCGAGCGGAGTTTCGCAATGAACCGCATACCGATTTTCGTCGCCCCGAGGCACGCCAGGATATGCTCGAGGCCCTGGCGCGCGTGCACCAGGAGTTAGGGCAGGTTTATCCCTTGCTTATCGGCGGGTCGCCGGTGGAGTCGGAATCGCGGTGGGAGGTTTATAACCCCTCGCACAAACGACAACTCCTCGGTGTCGTTCACTTTGCGGGTGTCGAGCAAGCCGAACATGCCATTCGCGCTGCCCAGGCAGCATTTCCGCAGTGGCGCGATACACCCGTCCCGCTGCGCGCGAGTTTGCTGCGTCGGTTGGCGGATTGGTTGAGTGCACGAAGGTTCTGGCTGGCTGCCTGGGAGGTTTATGAATGTGGCAAACCGTGGCGCGAAGCCGACGCCGACGTCGCCGAGGCGATCGATTTTTGCCGTTATTATGCCCAGGAGATGGAGCGCCTCGCTGTGCCACGCCGTCGCGATGTCCCTGGTGAGCTCAACGAATACCTCTACGAGCCCAGGGGGGTCTGCGTTGTCATCGCCCCCTGGAATTTTCCGCTGGCCATCCTGACCGGCATGACTACCGCTGCCTTAGTGTGCGGTAATACAGTTATTATGAAGCCCGCGGAACAATCCAGCATTACCGCGTTTTGGCTGATGAAAGGACTGCAGGAAGTCGGTTTTCCCCCGGGAGTGGCCCATTATTTACCAGGTCGTGGTGAGGAAATCGGCCGGTATTTAGTCGGCCATCGGGATGTGCAGATCATCGCATTTACAGGCTCGCGAGAGGTCGGCCTGGCCATTAATCAACTGGCGGCGCAAACGCAACCCGGCCAGCAACATGTCAAGAAGGTCATTGCCGAAATGGGCGGCAAAAATGCCATTATTATTGACGACGATGCTGACTTAGATGAAGCCGTGGACGGCGTCGTCTATAGTGCCTTCGGTTATCAGGGTCAGAAATGCTCCGCCTGTTCGCGGGTTATCGTGCTTCGAAGTATCTACGATCGTTTCCTGGCCAGACTGCTAGAGGCCACGAAAAGCCTCAAGATTGCACCAGCAGAGGACCCAGGTTGCGATGTTGGTCCCGTCATTAGTGCCGAAGCCTACCACCGCATTCTCCAGGCCATCGAGCGGGCAAAACACGACGCGGAATTGCTCTATGCTGGCTCCGCCGGGGCTTTGGCCGACGAGGGTTACTATATCCCACCTCATATCTTCGTGAATGTTCCGCCCGGCTGCCCACTGGCGCAGGAAGAAATTTTCGGCCCAGTTCTCGCTGTCCTGCGATCAGAAAATTTAGAAGAGGCGCTGACTATCGCTAATGGTGTGAGTTATGCCTTGACCGGCGGATTCTATTCCCGCAGCCCCGGCCATATCGCCCTGGTGCGCAGGGAGTTTCGTGTCGGGAACCTCTATATCAACCGTCCCATCGTCGGCGCCCTGGTGGATCGCCAACCGTTTGGCGGATTTAAGCTATCCGGTATAGGTTCTAAAGCAGGAGGCCCGGATTACCTGCTACAGTTCCTCCTGCCGCGTACAGTAACGGAAAATGTGATGCGGCACGGGTTCGCCCCTCTGGACTAATCACCGAACGTGGTTCTAACAGCAGATTCGCAAACGCCTCGCCCGACATCAGTTCTTGCCCGATGCCGCTTTTTTGGCCGGGGCTTTCGCTGGTACTTCATCCGGCGAAAGAATCGCTTGCTGCTGTTTCAATTTCTCGCGCAGTCTCTCGACCGGAATATCCTGCACGGGGCACTGATTTTCCAGAGCCAGATGGGCGGCGACACCGCTGGCCTGACCGAGGATCATATAGACCGGCTCCATACGGATACTGCCATAAGCCACGTGCGTCGCCGATAAGCAAACTGGCACTAATAAATTGGCACACTGATCCTTTCTGGGTAGAAGCGAGCGATAGGGAATGCTATAAGGCTGAACGCGCACTTGAAAATCCCCTTCATTGATAACGCCACCTTCTTTAGTCGGCACACGCTGCACGTGGTGGGAATCCATATTATAAGAACCCAGGCCGACCGAATCGTCCTTATAGCGATTCTCTTCAATATCGTGCTGGGTCATAATATAGATGCCGCGCATCCGTCGTGCCTCGCGGATATAGAGTTGTGGCGGCCAGTTGTCGCTTTCCACGAATTCGTCTTTGGCCAGACCCCACGAACGCACCTCCTCCTGAAGTTTAGCGGGGACGCGGGAATCGTGTGCCAGAAAATAAAAGAATCCCTGCGTATAGTCCTTATGATCCTGCCAGATGCGTTGCCGCGTCGCTTCGTCGCCATCGGGATAATGCCAGTTCGCACCGATGTGGTCGGTGGAGATTGGTCCATTGTTGTTCGTGTCGGTTTTGCCGTTGGGCACCGGCACAGGATTGCATAGTTCGGCAAACTTGACGTCGGGCCGGGCGACTAGATAACGGGCGAGCAATTCATAGCGGGCTGGATCGTAGTTTCTCGGCTTTGGCCACGGCAGCCGCAAATCCACCCGACGAGTAAGACAGAGGCGGAAATTATAAGCCTGCACCTTACAGTCGCCACTCCCCGGCGGATCGAGGGGCCCGGACTGAACCAACGGGAGTAATCGGCCCATAGGATCATAAGGTGAAACCTTAACGTACCATTGATGAGCTTTGCTAAATTCCTGCACGCCTGCTAAGGATTCCCCGAAATCTTTACGCCCTTCACGGCCGACGACATAGCTGACACCCGCCCGCGCCAACAGATCGCCCTCATAGCTGGCATCTATGTAGACCTTCGCCCGCCAGATGCGGCCTTTCCCGGTGCGGATCGCGACGATACGGTTGCCCTCTTTCCGAACATCGCGCAGTGGTTCATTCCTATAAACCTTGATTCCGCATTCTTCTAATAAATCACGAAACACGCGGCTGGCTACGTGGGGTTCGAAGCGGAAACCGGTGCGGCAGTCCCTGGCCTGGGGCGAATCTTTACCGTAGCGGCGAATGTAGTATTCCTGAACGCGGTTATAGAATTCGCGAGCATAGCCCCCGATGGCACCGGGGTCGCCAACGTCGGTGGCGCCGAGACCGCCACTGGTCATACCACCCAAATGGTTGCTGGCTTCCAACAAGATAACCTGCCGTTTTTCCCTTGCTGCGGCTACTGCTGCAAGGATACCGCTGCTGGTTCCGCCGTAAACAACTATATCAGCTGACTCCGTGCTGACGGGATCGGCGGCGATGATCTCTGCGACGAAGGGACACACGCGGCAAGAGCTGTTCGCTGCAGCCATCAGCAAAAGTGCCATCAATACCAACATCGCAAGGGAGCACGAAAACCGGTGCATGAGGAGTTGCTCCTGTTGCCAGGGGGTTCCAATTCTTCCAGGGACGGACACTACACTCCGCAGGGGAATGTGGCTGCACGGATTATCATGGCTGGCGCAGCCAGGCAATGAGGTCGGCCAGGTCCTGACGCGATAAGGTTTGCTCCAGTCCTTCAGGCATCAGGGAGATTGGCGTGGCACGGATTTCGGCGATGTCCTGGCGAGGAATTTCGTCGCGTGCGCCCTCGGCCCGGAGCAGCACGATCCGCGTCGCGGTTTCGCTGGCCAGGATTCCAGTGTACGTTTGACCACTATACGTTTCGACCACATAGGTAAAATAGTTCGGTGCTACGGCGGCGTTGGGATCGAGGATTTCCTCCAGAAGGTGCTCTGGGGGTCGTCCGCGCACATCGTCCAGATTGGGGCCGACGGCAATCCCCATACCGTCGCGTTGATGGCACTGTGCACAATGCTTCAGGAACACCTCCTTACCCCGTGTCGGATTCGCGGGCAACTGGAGAACATCGCGGTACTTGCGTACGATATCGCGCCGGGGCGTTGGCCGACCCAGGATTTTTTCGAGTCGAGCCCTGGCTTCGGCCGGTAACGCCTCGCTCAATTGCTGGCGGCGTCGTCCGTCGAGATCGCTGGGGCGTAATTCGCCTTTCTCCAATACCTCCAGAATCCAGGGTGCTGCGGTTTTGGTGCGGAACAATAGTTCCATAGCTTCGGAGCGCACGCCGGGACTCAGTTGCGCTAAGCGAGCCAGGAGCAACCGGGCTTTGCGTTCATCGAAGTCGCGACCGAGAGCCTCAACGGCTGCCAGCTGCAATTCATTCGGATACCGTGCCTGGAGAAACTCTTCCGCGACAGGCGGAATTTGCCCTGCCGACCAGATGCTGAGAAACCGCAGTGCCTGAATTCGCTCAGAGACCGGAGCAGTGCTTTGTTTGAGGATCATGGTGGCCTGGTCTTGCAAGCGGCGGAAATGGTCGCTGACAACCGTGGATTTCTGCAGCACCAGGGCTAACGGATTCCGCCGGGCCTGCCCTTCAGCCACGGATAGGGCCAGAGCTAATTGCTCCTCCAGGGCTAGGTCGGGGGATAAGGTCAGTTCCAGGAAACGGGCAACCTCCTGAGGATGCTGACAGCTGCCGATTAACCTACCGAGGCCCGTCAGCAAGTTAAGTCGGCCGGATGGATTCGATTCCAGAAATCGCCCTTTGGACATCAAGGTCTCGACAAATGTTAGAGGCTGTTGCCCGACGGAGGTGAGAATGGCCAGGCGTATCCACTGGTCTTCCGCATCCTGGCGGGCAATTTCGGCCAGGGCGGGATATGCTTTGTCCGGTGGCATTTCGCCGAGGCTGAGTGCGACTTGGAAGCGAATGCGCGGTTCGGGATCGCGCACCAGTTGGAGCACCTGGGCTTGCAAGGAAGGCGATTGGCTTAGTCGCGGTTCGGCCAGAATCAAGGCATTTTCCCGCAGGCCGACTTCCCCATGCGTCAGTGCAGAGGCGATCAAGTCATCAGACAAAGCCTGCAGGCCTTCTAAAGTCCAGAGGGCACGGAGGCGGGCTTGCGGATCGGCATGGTCTCGTGCCAGTTGTTGCAGAGCTGGCACCACCGACTTATCCTGCCGCTCATAGAGCAGGCGCTGGGCAGTATCGCGTCGCCAGATGTTCGGATGCCACAGCTCTGGAACGAGTTGAGCGCTGGGCAGGCGCTGCAGATCGGGATAGTTCCAGGAACGGAAGTTTTCAGGAACGATGCGGTAGATGCGGCCACCATCCTCGCCCGCACGCAGATTGAGACGTTTTTGCACTTCGGGAGGAATCCACTGGGGATGTTCCACGACAGCACGATAGAAGTCGGCAACATAGAAAGCACCATCCGGGCCGGTATTGATATAAACAGGGCGGCACCAGGGGTCCCGAGCTGCGAAAAACTCACAACCGTTATCCACGCGCTCGGCAACAAAGGAGGAACCGCGCGGTACGATGCGGCAGCGGTGGATCAGGTTGTGTACCGGTTCGCAAGTATAGGCGCAACCTTGATATTCGGGCGGAAGCAAGTCCCCTAAATACACGTGTACGCTGCACGCCGAGGTAAAGTGTCCGCTATGAGTATAGTCGTTGAATCGTTCCTGAGGCTGACTAAGTGGAAAAACTTTGGCACCGACCGGCCCGTATTCCGCGATATTAAGAACGGGGTTGATAAGGACTAAGTCCGGCACCCGCCGCAAATAGCGTTCCTGGAGTTGCACCAGGCGAATATGGACGCGATTGTTGCAGATAAAGCGTCGGCCCCAGGCGTCGAAAGTCTGACCGTATTGGGACTGGCCGCTGATCGGTTCAATCTCCCGGCTATCCGGTCGAAAACGAAAGTCGCGGCCACGTATCTCGCGAGCGGGCCGATCGGGCTTATCGGGAGCGCGAATCAGCCCCCCACTATCGCCGTTGCAACCGTAAATCCAGTTGTCCAGCCCCCACACTAAACCGTTGACACGATGTTGCGGATTGCCCTCGTGAAAACCGGTAAAGAACACCTGCTTAATATCGGCGCGGCCATCACCGTCCCGATCTTCCAGGTACCAAATATTAGGAGCAGCGGTGACTAAGATACCCTTCCGCCAGGGGAAGACCCCGTCAGGAAAGGGTAAGCCGTCGGCGAATACGCTGACGCGGTCGATTTTGCCGTGGCCACGGATTCCCTGTAACAACTTGATTCGACCGCCCGGTGGGCCAGTTGGATAGTCATTCATTTCAACTACGTACAGACGACCGGCGGCGTCCCAGGTGAAGGCGACTGGGTCCACGATGTCCGGTTCAGCAGCGACGAGTTCGACGCGCAAACCGCGAGGCACGACGATGGACGCCAGGGTTTGCTGCGGCGTGCTGGGTGGTGGAAAACCGCGAGGCAAGCCAGCAGCGGGGGCACTTTCCGCTTGGCCGCCAGGCACACGCTCCAGCCAACCGCTCCCGATCGCCAGCGTGAGCATGGCAAAGCCAACCAGCGCCAGGCACCTGGGCAAATTCGAGGAGCCACGGGCGTTCGCGCCAGGTACAGCCTCATTACGACGGCTCGCGCATTGCATGGCGTGCCCTCCTTACAGCGACATGAAGGATTCTAGTAAACGCTAGCGACCCGGCGTAGGGCCGTCCTGATGAAGTGTAACCGGCCGGGCGGAGGATTTGCACGCAGCAAGCGTTACGCGGACGGCCAAGGCCATTTCCGCGGTGGCGAGCAATGTTGTCCCGCGCTGACTAGCCGGATCATTCCGGGGGCAGGATGCCGTGAGCGATGAGATATTCGATTAACTGAGCGGCGGCCTGTTGCGGAGAGATTTTGGCAGCGTTGAAAGTCAATTCCGGCCGCAGCGGGGGTTCATAGGGATCGTCAATGCCGGTGAAGTTCCGGATTTCGCCGGCGCGTGCCTTTTTGTAAAGCCCTTTCGGATCGCGTTGTTCACAGACTTCGATGGGCGTCGCCAAATAGACCTCGATGAACGGCAGGCCGGCCTGTTCATGGAGATGGCGAGCGTTGTCGCGGTCTTTACGGTAGGGGCTGATGAAACTGGTCATGGTGATCACACCGGCGTCGGCAAACAGTTTGGCGACCTCACTGATGCGGCGGATGTTTTCCTCGCGGTCTTCAGCGGAGAAGCCGAGGTTCTTATTCAGCCCGTGGCGGATGTTGTCGCCGTCCAGGACGTAGGCAAGATGACCCCGTTGCACCAGGGCGTGCTCGAGGGTATAGGCCAGTGTGCTCTTGCCCGATCCGCTCAGTCCGGTAAACCAGATGGTGCATCCTTTTTGCCGCAACAATTGCTCGCGTTGCTGGCGGGAGACATGTCCCTCATGCCAGGTGATGTTGGTTGCTTTGACGACGCTCATGTCTTCTGCACTCCGTGTATAACTGAGGCTTGCGCTCTGGGCGCCGCAATGGTCGAGTCGGACAAAGCATGATATTCCGTGCCGGGATTCGCAGCAAGCCGCCCAGGCGTTCAGTCGGCCGCTAATAGCCGGGATTCTCTCCTGGAGAAACGGGGCAGGATAGTGCGTCTGCGGGCGGGGATTGACTGACAAGATCGCAGCACTGCAGCCTGGCACGCATTGATACGATCAAGGCCAGGCGGCATCGGTTGACAGACAAGATCGCAGCACTGCAGCTGTCCGGGCGATGCGTTGAAAGGTTACTGTCTGCGAAAAAAGAGCAGGTACACGTTCAGAAGCAGGCTCAGAAACAGCAAAGCAATCCAGGCCAGGGGATAGCGGGAAGTTTTGGGCGGCTCGTAAGCGACATCGCGGGGCTCGGTTTCGGCAAGTTCGCCTTCCGCGAGGCTCTTGAGAGCCTCCAGGCGCTGCTGTTGGCGTGAGGAGGTTTCCTGGGCGAGTTTCGGGGGCTCGCCGCGTAACAGACACTCCAGGTCCACGACGACGCCGGCCGGTGTGTGGTAGCGTTTCTCCCGTTCTTTGGCCAGCATCCGTTCGATGACCTCGCACAGTCCGGGAGACAGGTCGGGATTGAGCTGGTCGGGTGGCTTCGGTTTTTCTTTGAGGTGCGCCAGTAGCACCTTGCGGACATCAGAATAAGGAAACGGCGGCTGGCCGGTTACCATGTGGTACAGCGTGGCGCCGAGCGAATAGATGTCCGCGCGGATATCCGGCTCGGTTCTGAGCTGGATCAGTTCCGGAGCGATATAGAACGGGGTGCCGATGGTCAGACCTTTTTCAATCTTGTCCAGTTCGCGGTCCTGCGTGTGGCGGGCCAGACCGAGATCGGCCAGTTTGACGATGCCATCGTTGGTCAGGATAATGTTAGCCGGCTTGACATCGCGATGCACCAGTCCGCGGCGATGGGCATGTTCCAGCGCCTGCGCCACCTGGAGGGCGATCTCCACCGCTTCCTTTTCGTCAAAGACCCGCCCGTTTTCGAGCTCCTGCTTGACGGTTCGCCCTTCGACAAATTCCATGACGAAGTAATAGAGCTTGCCAGCAGCCCCGGCGTCAATGGCCTGGACGATGTTGTTGGAACTGAGTCGGGCGGCCGTCTTGGCTTCGCGAAGGAATCGGCTGATATAGCCGGGATTGGTCGCCAGCTGCGGTTTGAGAATCTTGACGGCGACGATGCGATCCACGCTGAGCTGCCTGGCCTTATAAACGGCCCCCATGGAGCCTTCGCCGAGTTTTTCCATCAGCAAGTAGCCGGGAATCTGTTCCTGCAGCAGCGTATCCAGCTGCCGCAGCACACGCCGGCCCTGGCTCACCGTCAGATAGCCACGCTTGACCAGTTCCCGTAACACCTCGGAGACGCCCTGCCCGGCCGGTAAGGCTTGTCGGCATTCCTGCACCTCCTGCTCGGTGATCAGGCCGCGCGTGATCAAAGCGTGCAATAAACGCTCTTCCTCCAGACGGATCGAGTTCACTTCGGCTTTGTCGGACATACCATAAGACCCCCTTGTGGGTACGAGTTCGAATTACCACCAGGACACTAAAGCAGCACTCGAGTAGCCAGCAGTAAAAAAGCCAGCTATTTCTGGATGGCACGGTGGGCCGATGCCCGCCGCTCTTGGCGTGGCACGTCAGTAGCACATGGCGCATAGTCAAGCTAAGGAATTACTTGCCTTCAGTAGCGAGTAGCCAATAGCAAGTAGTAAAGGTGGTAGCTAGTTATGTCTTGGTTGCATGGCGCGGTGACGCTCACCGCTCCTGGTCTCTGCGCCCAGCTGGCTGGAGATTCCTTCCGTCCGGTGCCGGTCAGGAGATAGCGGATTCCTGAGGCAAAGCAAATCCGCGAGCGGCCAGCAGCTGGGCCAGTGCCTTGGCCGAGCACCGCGGCGAGTCGAGCAGCACCTGGGACATCTCGTGCTCGATGAACGGCGTCAGGTCTTCCCCCGTCCAACCGGCATCTTCGAGTCGGCGAGAGAGAAAGTCGAGGCAGCGGTCGCGAAGCTGGCTCAAACGGCGCGAAATCGTCCCTTCGTGCACTGCCAGCAACTGAGCCACCTGACGCTGACTCAAGCGGTAGCGCCAGCGCAAGCCCAGCAACAGAAGCTCTTCCTCGGGCAAAGTCGCCAGCCAGGACAGGGCTGCCTCACGGAACACCTCGTGCCAGTACCCGTGCGGCGTGGGGTCGCGGTCGGGAGACTGGCTCGGCCAGGTCAGGAGTTCGTCGTCCGGCAGGTGTTCTACCCGTTCCTCGGGCGAGCGCAGCCGCGAAATATGCCAGTTGTGAAACGTACGGATCAGCCACGGCACCAGCGGCCGAAGTCCGTCGTAACGCGCCAGGATCGGTAACGAACCGGCGGATTCGGGAACCAGCAAATGGCTCCAGAAATCGGCCAGTGCATTTTCCTGCCGCTCCAGGTCTCGGGGAAAGAGTCGGGCCGCCCGTTTGCGCAGAGCATCCAGCAGGAGTTGGTCGGCGCGACCGGCGCGGGCGGCGAAGAGATAGGTCCAGGCGGCTTCGTCGCGCTCCAGACACCCCGACGCCAGCAGGCTGTCCACCGCGTACAACCGCGACAGAAACTCCTCTTTGTCCAGGTCAGCGATCTTGCCAGCCGCCAGCCGAAACATTCGCTCCACATGCTCGCGAAACCGCTCCCGCGACAGCTCGATTCGCGGCAACTGCAATCGTGCCAGGTGGTAAAGCAAATCCATGCGGCTAGCCAGCCCTGCCATGGTGGCGATTCCCACTACTGCTGGGATCTATTCCTCAGTTCCTGGAGAACACCTGCGGCCATTGTCTCGCCTGAGTTAATCGTAGCAATTGCCCGGCATCAGCGGTAGTACCGCGACGCGGATTTGGCGCACGCTGACCGAATCACCACAACCACACCGCCAGCACATCTCGGTTTGCCTCCGGCGAGGCAATCCGTCGCGGCTTGCTGGTTAACCCCCACTTTTGTCAGCCTGCCTGGCCCGTGAACCCTCGCAGGTTGTACCCTGCCGTTTTAGCCTTATACTGGTCACGCCCGTCGAAAGCCGTCACACATTGCCCCAACCGTCCGGGATACGGCTGGAGAGAGAATTGCCCGCCTGGCGACACTCGGCGAAAATAATCGCAGACGAAAACGGCACCGGGGCTGGATAACTGGCACGAACACGACAGGCCTTGCGGTCAGCACCTTTCCAACATGGAAGCAAGGCGGGATTACGCCCGCCGCTCCCCTCTGAAGAATTGGGCCGCGCGGGGCTTGTGCATCCCCGCTCTTGCTGGCCACGAGGACGCAAGCTCCACTGAGGTATCATCATGCGATCGGCGGAGGTGGTTTGTGCGGGGGTGATCGTCGCGGACCATGTCTGCGCACCGATTCCGCGCTTGCCCAATCCGGGCGAATTGATTTTGGCGGACGACATGTTGCTGACCATCGGCGGATGCGCTGCCAATGTGGCGGTGGATTTAGCGAAGATGCGGGTGCCCTCCACCGTAGTCGGGCGAGTCGGCGACGATCCGTTCGGCACGGTGATTCAGCGCATGCTGGAGCAATACGGCGTGGACACCAGTGGGATTCGGATCTCAGCGCGGCGAGCTACCAGCCAGACCATGATCATCAACGTCGCCGGGCAGGATCGCCGATTCATTCACATCTTCGGTGCCAATGCCGATTTTTGTGCGGAGGACCTGCGTGCGTTTTACTCGCCGCAGACCAAACTGCTCTATCTGGGCGGTTACTTGTTGATGCCGGGACTCGACGACGACGCCCTGGCCGAGATCTTCCGCGACGCCCAGGCCGCCGGTACCAGGGTGGTGCTAGACGTGGTGGTATCTGGGCCGGGTGATTATCTGAGCCGCCTGCGAAAAGTCCTCCCTTACGTGGATGTGTTCCTGCCCAATCAGGACGAGGCCGAGGTGATCCTCAGTGTGCGTGATCCGGTCGTGCAGGCGGAGCAGTTTCGTCAACTGGGTGCCCGGACCGTGGTCATCACTATGGGAGGCGACGGGGCTGTCCTGGTCAGTGACCGGGAGCGGTATCGCGCTGGCGTTTTTCCGGTGCCGTTTGTGGACGGTTCGGGAGGCGGCGACGCCTTCGACGCCGGGTATATCTACGGCTTATTGCGCGGCTACGATACCCTGGGTTGCCTGAAAGTGGCCAGTGCCCTGGGCGCCAGTTGTGTCCGTGCCGTCGGAACCACACCCGGCGTATTTACCGAGGAAGAATGCCTGGAATTTCTGCGGCGCCATGAATTGCCGGTCGAACCGCTTTAACCAACAGCGCCTGGCGGATGGGCAGTAGCGAGCCAGGAGGGCGTGTCTGTTGGTAGAGTGTCCAACGTCCGTCGCTCTTGGCTGTTGCGTCGGCAAGGTGTGGTCGGTATAATGGTTGGGCGAGATGAACCTCCAGCGGCAGCCCGCGCCGGGGGTTGTCGGTGAGGAAGCCAGCCAGGATCGTATCCGCGGTCCGCCCCAGGGCGGATTTTTTGTTGGCCGGATGACGATCCGTTCGTCGGCGACCTCGAGCAGCGGCAGCGCGACCCAGTTGGTGCCAGGGATGTGGGCGACTGGAGAAATCGTGCCGGCAGCGGCAAAATTCGCCGCAGACTGGCCCGGGTGCGCTGCCTCCCGATTGCTGGCGGCGGAGCTTCCCACCGACCAGCCGATGACGCCATCGCCCAGCCACGCGATAGCGGGAGGGTGCCATGAATCCGACCGATGTCCTCCGCATGGTCGAGCAAATTCATCGCCAGCGCAATCTGCCTCGCGAGACCGTGTTCAAGGTTCTCGAAGAGGCCTTGCTCTATGCTGCGCGCAAGCATTTCGGCGACGAGAAAGGCGATCTGGTCATCCAGATCGATCGGCGCACCGGCCAGATTCTCGCGCGACACGGTCCGGAGGAGATTTCTCCGGAGTTGCTGGGGCGGATCGCAGCGCAGACGGCCAAGCAGGTGTTGACGCAACGGATTCGGGAAGCTGAGTCGGCCCATATTTACGAGGAATACGCGGCCCAGAAGGGCAACATCGTTCAGGGCATGGTCACTCGCCGCGAAGAAGGTGGACGGGGTTCCGGCGGCTATGTGGTAACGCTGGGTGGCCAGGTCGAAGCCTTTTTGCCAGCCTCGCGGGTCATCCCCCATGAGCAATTCCGCACCGGCGACCGGATCAAGGCCATCGTCGAAGAAGTTCGCAAGGAAGGCGGTCGGGTTCGCATTATCCTCAGCCGCACCCATAATGATTTCGTTCGGCGTCTCTTTGAGCAAGAGATTCCCGAAGTGGCCGACCATACTGTTGAAATCAAAGCCATCGCTCGCAAGCCGGGCAAACGCTGTAAAGTGGCCGTCGTCTCCAACGACCTGCGCGTGGAGCCGACTGGTGCCTGCATCGGTGTTCGCGGCTCCCGCATTAAGAACATCATCGAGCAACTCGGCGGGGAACATATTGACGTCGTGCGCTGGAATGCCTCCCCCGAAGTTTTCGTCAAGGAAGCGCTGCAACCGGCCCAGGTGGATGAAGTGCTGCTTTTTCAGCAACTGGGACGCGCCACCGCCCTGGTTCGCCAGGACGAACTCAAAAAGGCCATTGGCAAAGAAGGGCACAATGTTCGCCTGGCCTCGCTGCTGACCGGTTGGGACATCGAGGTCATGACCCAGGATGAACTCAACGAAACTATCCAGAAGGCCGAGGAAATTTTCCAGAGCCTGCCAGGTCTCACCTCCGAACAGATAGCGCGAATCGTCTCGGATGGGTTCTGGTCGTTCAACGATCTCAGTTACGCCGAGCCGGAATATCTGGCCAATTTGCTGGAAATCTCCACGGAACAGGCGCAGGAAATCATCGCCTACGCGGAAAGTCAAGCCAGCCAGGAGGAAGAACAGTCGCGCAAGGCCGCCGCCACAGCTCGGCAGGCAGTTGCCAGCACGCCCGAACCGGCCAGTGCCGAAGTGGCCACGACAGAGACTGCACCAGCGCCCACGCAGTTCCCCAGTGAAACTGATCTGCCTGCCGCGCCTCCGCCAGCTTCGATCGAAGAGCAGCCTGCTGCTGACCATACCAACCACCAGCCGCAGGAAGCGGTCGCCGAATCCCCCGTGCCGGTGACGGAAACGGTGCTCCAGAAGCCGCAGACCTAATTCTGAAGCCCTCCGGGACCTGAGCCGCATTCCTGCGGGCAGAACTCCGCTCGAATTCGATCATTGACCCGACACGGTTCTTCGGACTTTTTTCGACTGCCGGCGCCGAATCGTCCTGTCCTGGCAGCAGTGAACACGCGAAAACCCCGGGGGCTCGCGGAGGTGAAGTGATGGCTGAGACCGGACTGGTAGCGGCCATGACCGGGCCACGCCAACCTTTCGTGTTACAGGAATATCCCGTCCCCGATCCCGAACCCGGCGCCATTTTGGTCAAAGTGCATCTGGCCAATATCTGCGGCAGCGATCTGCACTTATGGCGTGGGGACTACAAACCGGCCGATCCTGGCGGCAGCCGATTTCGCAGCATCGGCCATGAGATGGTCGGCACGGTGGCGAAACTCGGTCGGGGCGTGACCCAGGATTCGGCCGGGCAACCATTGAAAGAAGGCGACCGCATCGTTTACCGCTATTTTTATCCGTGCAGGCGGTGTCGCGCCTGCCTGCGGCGACAGACTCCCCGCTGCCTGCAGGCTATGCGCTATCGCTATCCGCCCGACGTCTGGCCGCATTTCAATGCCGCCTACGGTCAGTATTACTACTTGCATCCCGGCCACGTGGTGTTTCGCGTGCCGGACAACGTCAGCGACGAAATGGCGGCCCCGGCCAATTGTGCCCTGGCCCAGGTGATCTATGCCCTGGAACGCGCCAACGCTGGGCTCGGCGATCGCGTCGTCATCCAGGGCGCCGGTGGGGTTGGCGTCAATGCCGTTGCCGTGGCTCGCGAACGCGGTGTGGAACAAATCATCGTCCTGGATGCATATCCCGAACGCTTGGCCCTGGCGCGGGAGTTTGGCGCCGACGAGACCATTTGCCTGCGCGATTACCCCACGCCACAGGATCGCATCGCGCGAGTACGCCAGCTTACCGCCGGAGGCGCCGACATTGTCCTCGAACTCACCGGCCACGCCGACGCCTTCCCCGAAGGTGTCGCCATGCTGAGTGTCGGCGGCACCTACGTGGTCATTGGCAACATCTGTGCTGGACGATCCGCTCCGTTTGATTCCTCCGAACTGGTGCTCTATGGCCGACAGGTCCTCGGCCTCATGTGGTACGAGGCAGACAGCCTCTACAAAGCCCTGCAACTCCTGAGCACCCGCCAGCAGCGCTACCCGTTTCACAAGATTGTCTCGCATCGGTTCCCCCTGCGCGAAATCAACCGCGCCTTTGCCGAACAGGACGCTGGCCGCGTTCATCGCGCCACCCTTCTGCCCTGGGCCTGAACACTAAACCGCAAATCCCGTCAGCGACCACCCCATTTCCGCGGCCGAACATCAGCCCATCCGAAGGAGCTAGCGCCAAGTCCCAGCCCTGCTTGACCGGCTCGGTTTGGCATCCGGGCTACCCGCGTGTCCGCGCGGAATGTTGCGGACGGCAAGGATACCTGGACGGATCCGGTATCCGGTGTGCCAGGAGCGGCGGGCGTCAGCCCGCCGTGTGATCAGCAGACGCGCCGGCACAAACGATTCCCCCTCGTTCGCCGACCGTCGTCGCGCCCGGAACCAGCAGCAGCGGGCGCGTCAGCCCCCCGTGTGGATCGGAAGCCGCCTCGGCAGAAATGTTTCCGCCAACCTCCGCCCACCGTCATTGCACCCGGATCCAGGAGCGGGGGCCGTCGGCCCCGTGCGATCGGCAATCATGCTCGCAACGGCGCCCGTTCACACAACGTATGCAGCCTCGCGTCTATTTGCGGAATCGCCCCTGGAAGTGCGTCTCCCGAATCACGGCGGGCTCACACTCGCCGCTCCTGTGTCCGTCGTTCGTTTGCCGGTGGAAAAGCGACTTTCACGGTGCACAAACGCGTGCTGCTGGACCAAAGAGCGGTGGGCGTAAGCCCCCCGTGGGTCGCGGGACGCGCGTGCAGGCGAACTTGCGAATCGCACGTGAGGGCGGATTCGGCCGTGACCGGGATCGGTGGGCGTAGCCCACCGTGGCCGTCGGGAAAAGCGCCAGCGACTAGCATTCCACGCATGTCCGCATGGGTCGTCGAGCATCAAGAGCGGGGGGCGTAAGCCCACCGTGGTTGCGGTAACGCATCGGCAACGACGCTCGTCCCTGCAGCGCTGGCAGTCTCCGGAGCAATTGCGGTAGCGCTTTTGCAAGCGCGATTCTCGATCGCCACGGCGGGCCGACATGCGCCGCTCCTGATGTGCGACGCTGGCCCCTCGTGTATGCGTAATCGCCGTCGCA
>Ga0101943_1000442_pt1:30000-45000 | contig 70642 bp, 63 predicted proteins | sample DewCreD2012metaG_5_FD_75244 | JGI IMG/M metagenome (GOLD analysis project Ga0101943, IMG submission 75244) | Hot spring sediment bacterial and archeal communities from British Columbia, Canada, to study Microbial Dark Matter (Phase II) - Dewar... ... | reverse complement strand
AGGTGGGTTTCGGCGTACACTGCATGCGCAATCTGGTTTGCGCCCTGCGCAAAGACGCGCCATTCTTCTGCGCTGAGGCCCATCTCCGGTGTGATGCGGCCGGCATTCTGCGTGCGCACGGCCTCGCGGCCGTTGTCATCGGCCAACACGAGGAAGGGCGCAACGGTCTGCCCTGTGCGTTGCGCTGTCTCGGCCAGGAGGCGGGCGGTCCGCACCGCTGCAGCGAGGCCCGCTTCATGGCAGGAAGGGTATTTCAGCGCAACGGGGACGAAGGCGCCGGTCAGCGCCAGGCCCCGACGGTTTAACGCTGCAGCGAGTGTTTCCGGCTCCGTGGACAGAAAGCCCCAGTCGCCCAGCTCCGTGCCGACGTAGCCGGTTTCTGCCAGCTCGTCGAGCATGGTGGTGTATTCCGTCCGTTGCCCGCCCATGTTTTCGAACTCCAGCGTTCCCCAGGAGCAGGGCGCATTGCCCACCAGCAGCTTGCTCATTGTTCGATCCTTTCCCAACCGCCACTTTTCCACGACCGAATCATCGCCTGTTGCACGCGGGCAACGGCTGCAGCCTCGGCAAAACCCGGTTGGCCTTGTTGGCCTGTTGCGATGGACTGCAGAAAGTTGTACGCTTCGATCACCTTCAGATCATCGTAGCCCAGGCCGGTCCCCCACGCGGGATTGAACCGTCCATGATAGGGGTGCGCCGGTCCGCTCAACAGTGTCAGATAACCGTCTTCGGCTGGATTGGTGTCATTGCGCCATTGCAGTTGGAGCTCGTTCATGCGTTCGAAGTTCCATTTGATGGCCCCACGCGTGCCGTGAATTTCAAAAGACATGTCGCACTTGGCGCCGTTGATCACCCGGCATGCCTCCAGATGCCCGCGCGCGCCATTGGCGAAGCGCACGAGGGCGTTGACGTAATCTTCGTTGGTGACCTTGCCTCTGGGGCCTTCATCGCTGGCTACATCGTAATGCGTGCCGACGCCCGGCTGAGGGAGGGGGCGTTCGCGGATGAAAATTTCGCAGTCGCTGGTCAGCGCTTCGATTGGGCCGGCCAGCATGTGCGCCATATCGATGACGTGAGACATCAGATCGCCCAATGTCCCCAGCCCCTGTGCCTCGTCGAAACGCCAGGAGAGAAAGCCGTTGGGGTTGCTGGCGTAGCCGTTGAGAAAGCGTCCGTGATAGTGGGTGATGCGTCCGAGTTTGCCTTCTGCGATCAGTCGCCGGGCGTACTGCACCACCGGCGCCCAGCGATAGTTGAAGCCAACGAAGGTGATCACGCCCGCCTGCCGTGCTGCTTCTTCGCTGAGCAACGTCTCTTCCGGGAAGCGGCCGACCGGCTTTTCGCAGAGGATGTGCTTGCCTGCCGCCGCCGCAGCCCGATTGATTTCCAGGTGCATGCCGTTAGGCGCGGTCACGCTGATAGCCTCCACGGCCGGGTCTGCGATCACCTCGCGCCAGTCGGTCGTGTAACGTTCGAAGCCAAAGCGTTCCTGCGCGCTGCGCGCGCGTGCCTCCACCGGGTCGGCGCAAATGATCAGGCGAGGTCGAAGGTTGCTCTCAGGAAATCGATCGGGGATCGACCGATAGGAGCGGCTGTGTGCCTCTCCCATCCATCCCATCCCGATCACGCCTATGCCAATTGTGCGTTGCATACAGGATTCTTTTCTTACAAGGGGTTTGCTTATGGATTTCGCTATGGATAAATGTCGCCATTTGGTTTCATTGCCCCGCGCAGATGGGCGCCATCGAGTATGGCGCCGTCCAGGCGGGCGTCGAAAAAGTTTGCATTGCTGCAGTTGGCGTTGGTGAGATTTGCACCGCTCAGGTCGGCGCCCTTGAAGACGGCTTTGAGCGCGTTGGCATCGCCCAGGTCGGCGCGCTGCAGGACGCTCTCAACGAAATGTGTATTGCGCAGATTGGCCTCCACCAGGAGCGCCTCGGTGAGATCGGCGCGGTTGACGACGGCGTCGCGCAGGTTGACGCCCGTCAAATTGGCACGTATGAGCCGGGCGCCGGTCAGATCGGCGCCCACCAGGCTCGCACCGGAGAGATCGGCGCCTTCCAGGTCGGCGCCTGTCAGGTTGGCTCGTTCCAAATTTGCACCGGCCAGGTTTGCGCGTTGCAGGTTGGCCAGGCTCAGATCGGCCTCGACGAGATGCGCACCGCGCAGGTGCGCCGCGCTGAGGTCGCAACCTGAAAGCCAAAGCGGCCCCCCGCGACGGTTCAGGAGATCGTAGATTTGCCATGCGGTCAATTCAGCCATCTGATCTCTTTACCCTTTCTGCTCAGATGAGCTGTCATGCTCGAAAATCTCCTCTGCTTCTTCCAGGGACTCGGCCAACTGCTTGTCGATCCTGGCGGCTTCTGCGGCCTCGCGGCGGGCGAATTCGCTCAGCTCATGGCTCAGGGCGTCCAGCTCGTCGGCGCCGGACATCATGCGCACCATTTCTTCACGACTCAGCTCATCTTTGGTAAACGTGCCGAAGGTGCGGCCGCGTTTCAAAATGGTGAAGCGGTTGCCGACTGCGTAGGCGTGATGGGGATTATGGGTGATGAAGATCACGCCCAGCCCGCGCGCTCGTGCCTGGGCAATGTAGCGCAGCACCACGCCTGCCTGCTTGACGCCCAGCGCTGCGGTCGGCTCGTCGAGGATGAGCACCTTGGCGCCAAAGTAGACGGCACGTGCGATCGCCACCGATTGCCGCTCGCCGCCCGAAAGCGTGCCGACCGGCTGCGAGGGATCGCGGATGTCGATGCCCATTTTTGCCATTTCGGCGCGCGCGGTGCGGTTGGCGAAGTCGATGTCAAACCGGCGGAAAGGCCCCCATCCTTTGGTCGGCTCAGAACCCAGGAAGAAGTTGCGCGCGATGCTCATGAGCGGAATCATGGCCAGGTCCTGATAGACGGTGGCGATGCCGTGATCGAGCGCGTCGCGCGGGGAGTTAAAATTCACCGGCTTGCCCTCGACGAGATACTCGCCTTCGTCGGGCTTGTACACACCGGAGAGAATTTTGATCAGCGTCGATTTGCCGGCGCCGTTATCGCCCAGCAGGCACATCACCTCGCTGTCGTAGACGCTCATGGAAACGTCTTTGAGCGCAACCACATTGCCGAAATACTTGGAGATGTTGCGCACCTCCAGCAGGGGAACTCTGTTCATCATGCTTACCTCCGCGCCTTCTCCGCCTGGTCACGGATGAAGTTGTTAACCAGGACGGCCACGATCAGCATAGCGCCCAAAAAGACCTGGAACCAGTCGGCGTCGATGCCGGCGTAGACAATGCCCTGTCGCACCATGCCGAAGATCAAGGCGCCCAACGCTGCGCCCACCGCCGAGCCGTAGCCACCGGTGAGCAGGTTGCCGCCGATGACTGCAGCGATGATGGCGATGAACTCTTGCTGCGTGCCGCGCAACGTATCCGCCGACTTGACGACGGTCAACTGAATGGTCGCCACCAGCCAGGCGGCTGACGCGGTCGCCATGAAGAGCGTCACCTTTACGCGGTCCACAGGTACCCCGACGTTGCGCGCTGCCTCGGCGTTGCCGCCAGCGCTGAAGATCCAGTTGCCGAAGCGAGTGCGCATCAGCACCCATGTCGCCAACACTGTGATAGCCAACCACCAGACGATCGAGATCGGAAAGGCAGCGCCGCCGATCGAGATTGAGCCGCCGAAGAGCGTGCGCAGCACCTCGTATCCCTCGATCTGATCCAGGCTGCCGACTTGCGTGCGGCCGGTGAAAATGCGCGTCAGCGCAATCGTAAGGCCGCGCAGGATGAAGAGGCTGCCCAGCGTGATGATGAACGACGGCAGTTTGGTGCGAATCACCATCGTGCCGTTGATGAACCCTACCAGCAGCGCCACGCCGAGTGCAATCAACGAGGCGAGCCACAGCGGAACGCCGAACACAGAGCCAAGTACTGCGATGGTGGCGCCCGCCGCGCCGATCATCGAGCCGATCGACAGATCGAACTCCCCCCCGATCATCAGCAGGGCGATAGCGACCGCCAGGATGCCCAGGTAAGAAGACACCTCCAAATAGGAGGCTGTGCCTTGAAGCGATAGAAATCCACGATTCCCCGCAATCACTGCGAAGATGATCCACACGAGAATAGCGCCGCCCAGGGCTCCCAACTCCGGCCGCGTCAACAACCGCTTGAGCAACCCTGCCTCCACCAGGCGCTCATCGCTTGTCTTGGGGAGCGTACGACTTGTCATGTCTGGTTCCTCCGTCGATAGAAAGGAGGGGATGAGGGAAAGCAGTTTGCGCAGTTGGCCCACCTTTCAGGAAGCCCCAACCTGCCTGAAAGGCCGTATTGTTCGAGAACAGCTCATCCTTCTGCGTAACTCCTGGCTTTCCCCTCAATCCCCCACTTCACTGCAAAATTCTCATCAGCGCTGTTGGAAGTGCGCAGGCCCAACGGGGTCAAGTTTCTGCGTCTTTTACATCACAGCGATGAGAACGCTGCAGTGACCTCATCCTTAGAACTAGCGCGTGCCTGCCGCTGCCAGGTCAATGACCTGCGCTGCATTCTCCTGCGTTACGAAGCCGGGCCCGGTCATGATCACCGGGTTGGCGATCGTGTTCAGATTCTCTTTGAAGAGCGTCAACATCACGATCGGCATGTATCCCTGCAGATATTGCTGCTGGTCGATGGCGAAGAGCATCTTGCCGTCGCGGATCGCCGCCAACACTTCGGGGCTGAGGTCGAAGGTGGCCAGCTTGATTTCGCCCATCTTGCCCATCGCCTCGAGCGCCGCCATGGCCGGTGCAGCGCCGGTCGGGCCGAGCGTCAGGACGCTGTCCACTTCGGGGTCGCCCTGCAGGGCAGCTGTAATGCGCTGCTGTGCGTCGACCGGGTCGGCCAGCTCAACGGCCAGGACAGAAACGCTGCCGCCAGCCGCAGCCATGGCATCGGTGAAGCCCTGGCAGCGCAGGTCGAGCGCCACATTGCCGACTTCCTGATTGACGCAGATGGCCTTCTTTGCGCCGGCGGCTGCCATGCGCTCGCCGCCGCCATAGCCTGCCTCGTACTCGGTCTGGCCGACATGGTTCAGGACGCCGAGCTCTTTCGCCACGTCGCTGCCTGAGTTCATGGAGATGACCGGGATGCCCGCTGCCACGGCTGCGCGGATGCTGTCGCCGAGCGCGTCGGGGTCTGGGATTGAGACGACCAGGCCGTCCGGTCGGCTGGCCACCGCTGCGTCGATGAGCTGCTTCATGGCAACCATGTCGAAGGTCTGCGGCGCCTGATACTCGACCGTGACACGCATGTCCCTAGCTGCGGCATCGACGCCGTTCTTCACGACCGACCAGAAGGGATCGGCAGCCTGACCGTGGCTGACCACGACGAAGCGATAGGGGCGCATGTCGGCGGCAGCCGGTGCAGCCTCCTGGGTGGCAGCGGTCGGCGCTGGCGGCGCCGCGCAGGCGACGATGATCAACGCAACCAACACCATCAGCGTGAGCGCAGCGGCAAAAAGTTTGGATTGCTTCATGGTTGTTTCTCCTTGTGGTGTGTGAGTGAACCGAAAACTGTGATGAGCTTTAGTTGGGTTCAAAACCGATTGAAAAAGATGATGAGCCTGGAACCGTCTACCCCGTGTAGCGAAGCACACCTCCTTTCCGAGATCGTTTGCAGAGTGCCACCTGTTGAACGGAATCCATGTAATTTGCATCACCCGGCGGAGTGAGTTGCCGACCCTATCATCTTGGGCTGTGCATGCCTTCCGATTGAGCGTGAATCAAACACCTTACCACAACACCCCGCCGTTGCTGCCCACTTGATTGTCTCCGGCTTTTACGGTGCCGGCACCGGGGCGCTCAAAACTTCCGCTCCCACGTTTCCAGCCAGCGTTCGACAACGACTTTGGTCTGTGTGAAGAACTCGACCGCATGTTTGCCCTGGGCGTGCAGTGTGCCGAAGAAGCTGTTCTTCCAGCCGCTGAAGGGGAAGAAGGCCATGGGTGCCGCCACGCCGATGTTGATGCCGATGTTGCCCGCCTCGGCCTCGTAGCGGAATTTGCGCGCCGCTGCGCCGCTGCTGGTGAAGATGCAGGCCATGTTGCCGTATTCGCCGCTGTTGACCAGTGCGATGGCTTCTTCCACCGTCTCAACTCGCATGATGCCTAACACAGGGCCAAAAATTTCGGTTCTGGCGATTGTGCTGCCCGGCGGCACATCGGCGATGATGGTTGGCCTGAGGAAGTAGCCGCGCTCATGGCCTGGAATCGACACGTTGCGGCCATCGAGCACCATTTCGGCCCCCTCCTCCAGCCCTTTCTGAATCAGGCTCTCGATGCGCGCTTTGCTCTGCGGCGTGATCACCGGCCCCATCTGGACGCCGGGCTCCAGTCCATTGCCGACAACCAGTTTGCTGGCCGCCTCCGCCAGCGCCGGGATAAAGGTCTTTTCTGCGCCGGCCACCGTAACCGCCAGGGATGCGGCCAGGCAGCGTTGGCCTGCGTTGCCAAATGCGCTGTCGGTGACGATGCGCGTCGTCAGGTTTACGTCGGCGTCCGGGAGGATGATGATCGGGTTCTTGGCACCGCCCTGCGCCTGCACGCGTTTGCCGTTGGCCGCAGCGCGCGCATAAACATGCCGCGCAACCGGTGTGGAACCGACAAAGGTCACAGCCGAAATGGCCGGGTGATCGAGCAGGGCATTGACGGTATCTGGGCCGCCGTTGACGAGGTTGACCACCCCTTTGGGCAGGCTGAGTTGCTCAAGCAGGCGAAAAACCTTCTGCATCGTGATCGGACAGCGCTCCGAGGGCTTGACGATCACCGTGTTGCCACAGGCAATGGCATAGGGCAGATACCAAAACGGAATCATTCCCGGAAAGTTAAATGGACAGATGAGGGCAGCCACGCCTACCGGCTGCCGAATCATGTACTCATCGACCCCTTTCGCCACATCTTCAGAGAAGTCGCCCATCATCATGGTGGGGATGCCGCACGCGACCTCGACGTTTTCAATGGCGCGACGCATCTCCCCGCGCGCGTCGTCAAGCGCCTTGCCGTTCTCCAACGTGATCGAACGCGCAAGATCCTCGAAGTGCTCCTCCATCAGCATCTTGAGCTTGAAGAGATACTGGATGCGCGCTGTGGCCGGCGTGCGTCGCCAGCCGGGGAAGGCCGCCAGCGCCAGCCGCGCCGCCTCATCGACCTCTTCCGGCGGCGAGAGTGGAACCGTCGCCAGCACCTCGTCGGTGGCCGGATTGGGCACGTTGAGATAGGTGGTCGCCTTCGACTCGCGCCATTCGCCGTTGATGTAGTTCAATAATTTCTCAGCCATCAGATTCTCCTGTTCCTATCAGTGCGGCTCGTAGGGGCGTAACTCAGTTACGCCCTGCTCTCGATGGTCCCGCGAAGACCGTGGGTCGACCAGGGATGCGCAGCTACGAGCTGCGCCTGCGGACCTCTGGCCCGCCCTGCATCTCCAACAATCTCGCTTGACAGAGCACTCGATTTTATGCGATTCCACAAAAGATTCTGGCAATCTGGTTATCCCTACTCACAGAAATACCGCTCCTTCGCCCGTTTTTCTTCGTATTCCTCGCGGGCTGCGCGCACCGAGTCCCGCTCGCTCACCTCTGGCACGGGAACGTCCCACCAGCTTTCGTAGCCAGGTACACTGTGCAGACGGTCATTCTTGATTACCACGACTGTGGTGCGCTCTGCAGCCTGGGCGGCCCGAATTGCATCGACATATTCATCGCGCGTCGCGCACTCGATGACATTGCAGCCTAGGCTGCGCGCGTTCATGGCGTAGTCGATCGGGAGCGTCTCGACGGCGTCACCTGCCGAGTCGCCCACCAGGACGCCGTCCTTCGGCCGGATAAAGCGCGTGCCGAAGCCGTCCAGCCCTAATGAACGGCTGAGCGAGCCGATGCTCTTGAAGCCGCTGTTGTCCCACAGGAGGACGATCAATTTGATGCCGAGCTGCACCGCAGTCACCAGCTCTGAGGAAAGCATCAGATAGCTGCCGTCGCCGACGATGACGTAGACTTCTCGGTCGGGCGCAGCCATCTTGGCGCCGAGGCCGCCGGCGATCTCGTAGCCCATGCAACTGTACCCGTATTCCATGTGGAAGTTCTTGGGGTGCGTCGCCCGCCACAGCTTGTGCAGGTCGCCGGGCATCGAGCCGGCGGCGTTGACGAGAATGGCATCCGGATCGGCCAGCTCGTTGATGACGCCGATCAGCTCGCCCTGGCTGGGAAGCGGGCTGAGGCGGATGTCGTAGATGCGCTGCACTTCGGCGTCCCATTCGTCGTGCAGGCGCTGGGCCTCGGCGCGATAGGCCGGATCAACGGCGTAGCCCTCCAGCAGTTCACTCAGCTCTTCCAGCGTGACTTTGGCGTCGCCCACCACCGGCAGGCCATAGTGTTTTCCCGCATCAAACTCGGCGACGTTGATGTTGATGAAGCGCACGTCAGGGTTCTGCCATGCCGTCTTGGAGGCTGTGGTGAAGTCGCTGTAGCGCGTGCCGATGCCGATCACCAGGTCCGCATCTCTGGCGATGCGGTTGGCGGCCAGCGTTCCGGTGACGCCAATGGCGCCCAGGTTGAGCGGATGGTCCCAGCGCAGGCTGCCCTTGCCCGCCATCGTCTCGCCGACCGGGATGCCGGTGGCGTCGACGAATGCCCGCAGCGTCTCGGTGGCATCTGCGTAGATCACGCCGCCGCCTGCCACGATCATCGGTCGCTTGCTGGCGCGGATCATCTCTGCCGCGCGGCGCAGGCTTGCACGATCGGCGCGGTTGCGCGGGATGTGCCAGACGCGCCTGCGGAAAAAGCCGACAGGATAATCATAGGCTTCGGCCTGGACGTCTTGCGGCAGCGAGAGCGTGACCGCGCCGGTCTCCACCGGGCTGGTGAGCACGCGCATCGCCTCCGGCAGCGCGGTCAGCAACTGATCGGCGCGATTGATGCGATCCCAGTAGCGGCTCACCGGTTTGAAGCAGTCGTTGACGGAGATGTCCTGCGTATGCTCCGATTCGAGCTGCTGGAGCACCGGCGCCACATTGCGGCGTGCGAAGATATCGCCTGGCAGCAGCAGCACCGGCAGCCGGTTGATCGTTGCCGTGGCCGCGCCGGTGATCATATTCGTGGCGCCGGGTCCGATGGAACTTAGACAGGCGAAAGTCTGCAGGCGGTTTTTGACTTTCGCGTAGGCTGTTGCTGCATGAACTGCACCCTGCTCGTTGCGCACCTGGTAGTAGGGAAAATCTGGGTTCGTCAATAGCGCCTCGCCCACGCCGGCCACGCACCCGTGTCCAAAGATGCCAAAACAGCCGGCAAAGAATGGGGTCTCCACGCCATCGCGCTCGACGTACTGGTTTTTCAAAAAGCGAATCAATGCCTGCCCCATCGTCAGGCGCACTGTCGATGAAGTTGTCACAAATTTCTCCTCCTTTTACCATCCTCCATGCGTCGCTACAAACGCCTCCACTTCCTCGAGCGTCGGCATGAAATTGGCGCAGCCGTGTTGAGTGACCACAAATGCGCCACAGGCATTGGCGAAGCGCACGGTTTTGTGCCAGTCCCATCCCTGCAGATAGCCATAGATGGCGCCGGAAGCGAAGGCGTCTCCTGCGCCGAGAATCGTAAAGACCTTCACCGGAAAGCCGGGGACGTCAAAGCGTTCCACTGCGCCAGAAGATTGCACAAGATGCGCCCGTGCCCCTGCCGCCCCTCGCTTCTGCAGCAGCACCTTCGGCCCCAACGTAAGCAGTGTGGCGATGTTCGTCTCCACGTCGCCCGCCACGCGCGCGTCGGAGACCTGCCAGTGCGTCAGTTCGACCTGGCCCGCTTCGCTCAGCATGGCGGCGTTGATTTCGTCCTCAGTTCCCAGCACAATATCCACCAACCGCAGCGCCATGCGGATGTTGATGGCATAGGCCCGCGGATCGTTCCACTGGTCGGGGCGAAAATCCAGATCGAGCACCACGGCAGCGCCTGCCGCGCGGGCGCTCTCGGCGGCGTACAGGGTGGCGCTGCGGCTTGGCTCTTTGCTCAGGTTGGTGCCGGCGATTGCCAGCACTTTACAATCGGCGATCGGCGCTGTCCGCACGTCGTCGATGGTCAGTTCGATGTCGGCACAGTTGTCTCGATAATAGGTGAGCGGAAAGCGATCCGGCCCCTCGATGCCGAGCAGCACCGCGCTGGTGCGATGCCCCGGTTTGCGCGGAATGTGGCGCGTCTCCACACCTTCCTTGTTCAAAAAGTGCAGGATGAAGTCGCCGACGCGATCCGCCCCCACTGCCGTCAGCAGCGCAGTGCGCAACCCCAGGCGTTGCGCGCCGACTGCAATGTTGGTCGGGCATCCTCCTACGTAGGCGGCGAAGCTTTTGATCTCAACGAAGGGCACGCCGATGTCGTTGGCATACAGATCGATGCCAGAGCGCCCCATGCTGAGGAGGTCATAGCGTTTAGCTTGCGTGGCATTTGCCGCCATCATCTTCCACCTGGCCTCTTCTCGAAGCTATCGAATCTGATGAACGTCCACCGGATAGATCGGCACGCGCGGATCGATGCTTCGGTATGAGCTTTTGATCCAGGCGTACTGTGGGTCGTCGATAGCCGCCAGACTCTGGGCACTCCCTGCTAACACGTTCAGGTAATAGGTGGTATAGCCCACCGGGCTGGAGACAGGATGATAGCCTTCCGGGATCAGCACCACGTCGTTGTTGCGGGCCACCACCACGGCATCGATCGGATAGCCGGCCTTCTGCAGCGGGGAGTCAGCGTCGGTGTAGATGCGCTGAAGTGCGTAGCCTTCGGGCCGATCGAGCTTGTAAAAGTAGATTTCATCCAGGTCGGCCTGAATGAGCTTGCCCTCGGCGTCCGTCATGTGCACGTCATGTTTGTGCGGCGGGTAACTTGACCAGTTGCCCCCCGGTGTGTAGACCTCCACGACTACCAGCCGCTCGCAGGGAAAGCCAGGCGGAATGATGTTGTTGATCTGACGGGTGGCGTGGTCGCCCCCACGAATTTCCACGGAGACTTCCGATGGTTTCACCAATGCCGGTGCATGGTCTGTTTTGGAAGCCACCCAGGTCACGGCGAACTCGCAGTCGGTGACGGCGTTCACGGTGAAATCAGTGTACGGCGGCAAATAGAGCGCATGGGGCAATCCCTCAAAAACGTTGGCGCGACCCCCCAGCCCTGGCCATTCTCCTCGATTGGACGACACATCCACCACACCGCCCAACATCACGATCGCCAGCTCCTGCGCTCCGCATTGAAATGACCAGCTTTTACCTGCCGTCAGTCGTCGTGCCTGAAAGTGAATCGTCTCCCAGCCAGCGCTCTCAGGCGTCACCTCAACGATGACGTCCGGATCGGTGGAATTGCCGGGGTGGATGACGAGATTTTGTGGAGTGTACTGCTTCATAGTCCGCGCTTGATATCTGGATTTGGCAACATGAAGTCCCGGATCACGCCCATCAGGTCATGCACGGCGGTGATGAATGTGCGCAATGTGCGCACGGTGGCGCCGTAGCTGTCGAACTCGGCGACGGTCATGCCGTCGGGGTCGTAGGCGCGGCGGAAGTCGGGAATCTTGGTGTAGAGCGCTTCCACGATCTTTGGATCGACCGGATTCTGCATGCGCTCGATGACTGGAATGTCGGAGGCGTTGATTTTGAGCTGCCATTCGTAGGGGATCGTCAGCACGATGTCGCCGCCGATCAGCTCGGCCCAGTGACCGAGATGGCGGTAGGCTGCAGCCAGCAGCCGGGTACGATAGCCGCGCGCTTGCCAGATGCGATAGGCATTTTTGAAGATGGCGATGCCTGCCCAGTCAAGATAGGCCGGCTCGATCGCAATGCCGTCCCGTGCTGCCAGCACCTTCATCCAGTCGTCGGCGCGGCCGATCATGATGGTGCAGACGGGCCGCATTTTGCTGATGTCCTTGCCTTCGGCGGCGCGACGGTTCAGCCCGCGTTCCACTGCCTCGGCGACGGCCAGTGCCTGCGGCACGCTGAAGCTGACCGTTGCGTTGATGTTGACGCCGTGGTAGGTGGCCTCTTCGATCGCCATCACGCCTGCCTGTGTTACCGGAATCTTCACCTGCATGTTGGGCGCCAGCGTGTCGAAATGTCGAGCCTGAGCGACGATGGCTTCGCAGTTGCGATAGAACATCGGGTTCGTCTGGATGGAGAGGCGCCCTTTCAGCCCTCCTTCGCGCTCCCAGATCGGATAGAGCAGCCCGGCGCCGTGCGCCGCCATCTCTTCGATCAGCGTCCATGTCACCTCAGCCTCCGACCAGGTCGGATGTTCGGCAATCATGGCGCGGATGCGATCTTCCCAGAGGTGCATCTCTTTGTTGAGTACGTTCAGAACGATGTTGGGGTTGGTCGTGGCACCGACGGCGCCGTGTCCAATGGCGTAAGTGAGTTCCTCCACAGAGCAGGAGTCATTCCAATAGTCGGTCGGCGTGGTGGACACCGTCCGCAAAAGTGGGCTGGGCACAGCCATGCATTTCCTCCAAAAATTCTGTGCATCGTACGCGGCCGGGCAACAAAAGCTCGCCGTCCGGCGCGACGACGGCTGATTGATGGTATGGTCGATGGCGCCTGGCGCCGATGAAAACTTTGAGTGCTGGAGAGAACGTGAGCTTATGCACACGTGTGCACAGCGTGCATTACAATATCACAGCCGATGATGCTTGTCAAGCCCCTAAAAAATGAGAGACGAGTGGAGCAGGCAAGCGGCTGATGGATTAAAGAGCGATATCGCTCCATGTGGGGATATAAACGGCAACGATCGGCGGTGAACATGAGTCGGTTGTTAGCTTGGTGCGGCAACTATCTGGAGAAAGGAGGCGCCCCCTTGGACTGCTTGCTGGCATAAACTGAAAAAGACAGAGGAAAGCGAGAGGAGAAAGACACGCCTAACTCCCTGTTAACCGAACTTCGGATAATCACGGTTTATTCATACACCTCACGTCGGTGCCCCACCTTCAGGATGATCAGTTTGTTGGTTGACCGATCCATCTGATAAATGATGCGATAATCGCCGACGCGATATTTGAAACAGCCGTGCCACTCGTCACCTTGCAACGCTTGATGTCGAATCAATTCGACGTTTTCGCCCATCCACTCGATCCGATTCAAAATGCGCGTTTGAACGCCGACATCGAGCCGCAAAATATCGCGTTGCGCCTCAGGCGTGAGGATGACAATGAAGGCTTTCATCGTCCGATTTGCTGGCGAAAGGATTTAAGGTCCATCCCTTCGCCAGCGCGTGCTTGCGCAATAGAACGCCGTAACGATTCAGCGAACTCGGGACGCAGGACGGCTTTATCGTCGTCATCCAAAGCGGCCAATGCATCCAGCACCTGTTCCAGCCACACCTGAAGTCGGCGGTCTATAGCGCGCTCGATAAGTTGCTCAAACTCCTCTGTCGAGAGGTCCTGCAAAGTTGTGTTCATTCTTTACTCCTTTTCTCAGTTAGCACGACAAAACTGCATTTTCAATCTGCTTCTTTTGCCTGTTCGGCCAGTAGGGGACGATTGGGGTTAGCATCCTGTCCAAATTTCGGTGTGGAATACCATTGCATTCGCGGAGACCATCCTGTACAGTAACCTCTGGCGACCACTGTGCTACTCTGGTATGCACAACCGCCTTGCGTTGTCTATATTCAACACAAGAATCACCATACCTGTCAAGAGGTCGTCAATGCTCAAGCGCTATCTGGCGGCAACCTCTCCTTCTGCAGGCCAGAAGGCCAGTGTGGCGTATCGCATCCGCCTGCTTTTGCTCAACCGCTGGAATCTCTGGAAGCGGCTGATGCGCTATCGGCACTGGAAGGGGTCACGGGGAGAGCGGATTGATGGAACCAACAATGCTGCAGAACGGGCCATCGGCTGGTGGGTTAAGGAGCGATACTTTGGATAATCACAAAGTGAGCAACGGATGCACCGTCCCCTCTCTCCCGCTCTCAAGTTCTCCCATTCTCTACTTTCTCTCTCTTTGCAGCGGGGCGGTGCTTTCACGCACGACCAATTCCACCGGCAGCACCTGATCCTGCACGGGCCGGCCGTCGAGTAAGTCGAGCAACATTTGCATTGCCAGCTCGCCCAGCCGCAGTTTGGGTTGGTGAATCGTCGTCAGCGGCGGCGTGACATAGGCGGCGATTTCCACATCGTCGTAGCCGACGACGCTCAGCTCCTGTGGGATGCGCACGCCCAGTTCGCGGCATTTCATGAGAACGCCGACGGCGACCATATCGTTGTAGCAAAAGACGGCCGTTACGCCGGCACGCAGTAAATCGGGCAGCATTCCCTGACCAACCTGCACGTCGTCGGTGTGAGAATGATACAGAACTGCCGGCGAAGATTGAATCCAACCAGGTTCAGGCTGGATACCGGCCTCATTCAGCGTGTCGCAATATCCCTTCATGCGCCGCTGGTTCGAGGCAATACGACTGCCTACCCCTAAATAGCCGATGCGCGTGTGGCCAAGTGAAAGCAAATGGGCAACCGCCTGCCGCGCCCCACCGTAGTCATCGGCATCGACAAAATGTAACGGCTCAGAGCCGGCTTCAGCCTGCTGATTGATGACAATTGTCGGGATGTTGAGCCGCATGAGGCGCTGTACATAGGGCCCATGCAGTCGAGAAGTGGAGCTGATCACGCCGTCGACTCGCCGCCTTTGAAAATTCTCGATGATTTCCAGCTCCCGCTCCGGTTCATTGTAGGAGATGCTTAAAAAGACGCTCACACCTGCTGCGCGTGCTGTGTCTTCGATGCCGCGCACCACGCGTCCCAGGAACGGATCGGAGATGGAAGTCACCACCAGGCCGACGGTGTTGGTGCGTTCGCGTTTGAGGCTCTGCGCGACGGCGTTGGGCGTATAGCCCATCTCCTGCGCAAGCTGCTGGATACGCTGTCGCACCTCTGCACTGATCAGCTCGCTGTTGTGTAGAGCACGAGAAACGGTGGAGTGAGAAACGCCGGCTGCCTGGGCGATGTCTTGAATCGAGACGGCTCTTCG